>Ga0307515_10025383_pt1 | contig 10256 bp, 5 predicted proteins | sample 17_EM_MG_FD_194513 | JGI IMG/M metagenome (GOLD analysis project Ga0307515, IMG submission 194513) | Populus trichocarpa ectomycorrhiza microbial communities from riparian zone in the Pacific Northwest, United States - 17_EM | ecosystem: Host-associated > Plants > Roots > Unclassified | place...
AACGACATCGTCGGTGACTTCACCTCGGTGAACCTGCTCGCGGTCGACGCCGCCGCCGGCGACAGCTTCGAGGACCGCGCGCGCGCCGTCCAGCGCCAGCTCTGGGAGGATCTGGAGCACAGCCGGGTCAGCGGCGTGCACGTCCTGCGCGAGCTGGCGCGCGCCCACGACAGCTCGCCGCGGGCGCTGATGCCGATCGTGTTCACCAGCACCCTGGGCGCGTCCTACGGCAACGACGACGAGGGAATCCCGGTCGACTGGCTCGGCGAGATCGCCTACAGCATCTCGCAGACGCCGCAGGTCTGGATCGATCACCAGGTGTTCGAGCGCCACGGCGCGCTGATGTTCAACTGGGACGCGGTCGAGGCGATGTTCCCGCCCGGGCTGCTCGATACCATGTTCGAGGCGTACCAGGCGCTGCTCGTCCGCCTCGCCGACGCGCCGCACAGCTGGACCGAGACCGCGCGGCGCCTCGTGCCGGTCACCGAGCTCGCGGTGCGAGCCGCCGCCAACGCCACCGACGCGCCGGTGCCGACCGGGCTGCTGCACACGCTGTTCGAGGACCAGGCCGAGCGCCGGCCCGACGCCGTCGCCGTGATCTCCCACGACCGGACGCTCAGCTACCGCGAGCTCCTGCAGCGCTCGACGGCGCTGGCCCGCGAGCTCCGCGCCCGCGGCGCGCGGCCGGAGCAGCTGGTCGCGATCGTGATGGACAAGGGCTGGGAGCAGGTGGTGGCCGCGCTCGCCGTGCTCCAGGCCGGCGCGGCGTACGTCCCGATCTCGCCCGCGGTGCCGCGCGAGCGCCTGGCATTTCTCCTCGAGCACAGCCAGGTCCGGATCGCCTTGACCCAGCCGGGCGTCGACGCCGGCCTCGCGTGGCCGGAGGCGGTCGAGCGGCTGTGCATCACCGATCGCGATCCCGAGCCCGGCGAACGGCTCGCCCCGGTGCAGACGGCCGAGAACCTCGCGTACGTGATCTACACGTCGGGCTCCACCGGCTTGCCCAAGGGCGTCATGATCGAGCATCGCGCCGCGGTCAACACCATCATCGACATGAACCGGCGGTTCGCGGTCGGGCCCGATGACCGCATCCTGGCGCTGTCATCGCTGACCTTCGATCTCTCGGTCTACGACATCTTCGGCGCGCTCGCCGCCGGGGCCGCGCTCGTCCTGCCCGCGCCGTCCGCCACGCGCGATCCGGCGTGCTGGTCCGAGCTGATGCTGCAGACGCGGGTCACGATCTGGAACTCCGTCCCCGCGCTGATGCAGGCGGTGGTCGACTACGCCGGCGGCGACGCCGCGCGGCTCCCCGATAGCCTGCGCCTGGTGCTGATGAGCGGCGACTGGATCCCGGTCGGTCTGCCCGATCGCATCCGCGCCGTGGTCGATGACGTCCAGATCTACAGCCTGGGCGGAGCGACCGAGGCCGCGATCTGGTCGATCCTCTACCCGATCGACACCGTCGATCCGGGCTGGAAGAGCATCCCGTACGGCAAGCCGATGGTGAACCAGCGCTTCGACGTGCTGAACGAGCTGCTCGAGCCGTGTCCGGTCGGCGTCCCCGGCCAGCTGGTCATCGCCGGCGTCGGCCTGGCGCGCGGCTACTGGCGCGACGACGACAAGACCGCCGCGAGCTTCGTCGTCCACCCGCGCACCGGGCAGCGGCTGTATCGCACCGGCGACCTCGGCCGCTACCTCCCCGACGGCAACCTCGAGTTCCTCGGTCGTGAGGACTTCCAGGTCAAGGTCAACGGTTTCCGCGTCGAGCTCGGCGAGATCGAGGCCGCGCTCGAGCAGCACCCCGCGGTCGCCCGGGCGGTCGCGACGGCGGTCGGCGAATCCACCGCGCGGCGGCTGATCGGTCATGTCGTCCCGCGGGCCGGCGCCGCGCCCACCCAGGGCCAGCTGCGCGAGTTCCTGCGCGACAAGCTCCCGGCGTACATGGTGCCCGGCAGCTTCGTCGTGGTTCCGAGCTTGCCGCTGTCCGCCAACGGCAAGGTCGATCGCGCAGCGCTGGTGGCACCGGAGGCCGCGCCGATCGCAGCGCACCGCGCTCCGCGAGCGGCTGCGGCGGCAAGGCTGCCCATGGTCGCGCGGCTCGAGCGCCTTGTCGCGCGGGTCCTCGAGATCGAGACCATCGATCCCGGAGCCAACCTGTTCGACCTCGGCGTGAGCTCGCTCGAGATGATCCGGATCGCGAACCTGCTGCAGCAGGAGCTCGGAACCCGACCCCAGATCGACGAGCTCTATCGCCACCCCACCCTCGAAGGTCTCGCGCAGTGGTACGCCGAGGCCGATCTCGCGGAGCATGAACATGCAGGCTGACACCCGCCCCGATCCGTGGATCATCCGCCCGCGGCCGAACCCGCGCGCCCGCCTGCGCCTGTTCTGCCTGCCGTACGCAGGCGGCGGCGCCTCGACCTATCGCGCGTGGCCGGCCGACCTGCCTGCGGACATCGAGGTGATCGCGGTCCAGCTCCCGGGCCGGGAGGAGCGGCTGCGCGAGCCAGCGTTCAGCGACGCGTCGCAGCTGTGCCGGCAGCTCTCCGCCGTGCTCGTGCCGTACCTCGACCGCCCGTTCGCGCTGTTCGGTCATTGCCTGGGCGGGCTGGCCTCGTTCGAGCTGGCGCGCCTGCTCCGCACGATCGGAGCGCCGTCGCCGGTCCACCTGTTCGTCTCGGGTCACTGCGGACCGCGCAAGGTCCATTGCTTCCCGCCGCTGGCCGGGATGTCCGATGGCGATCTGCTGCGCGTGCTCCAGCGGCTGGGCGGCGCCCCGGCCGGGCTAGTCGCCGACAGCGACGATCTGCGGCTGATCCTGCCGCCGTTGCGCTGCGATCTGACAGTCTGCGAGGCGTACCGCTACGTCGCCGCCGAGCCGCTCGCCTGCCCGATCTCGGCGTTCGGCGGGATCCACGACGAGGTCGTCCATCGCGCCGACGTGCTGGCCTGGGGCGCCGAGACCTGCGGTGGATTCCGCGCCCGGATGTTTGCGGGCGGACACTTCTTCCTCAACGACGCGAAGCAGCGCTTGCTGCAGGCGATCGCCGACGACCTCGCGGCGCCGCCTGCGCCGACGATCGTCTCGACCGCGATCCACCACGGAGGATCTCCATCATGACCACCTCGATCACGACGCTCGTGGACTTGCTGCGCACGCGCGCGGAGACCCACGCGACCCGCCTCGCGTTCACCTACCTGAAGGATGGTGAACAGGCCGAGGACGCATGGACCTATCTGGATCTCGACCGGCGCGCCCGGCAGATCGCCGCGGCGCTGCAACGCACCGGCGCCCCGGGCGACCGGGCGATCCTGCTGTACCCACCGGGGCTGCCGTTCATCGCGGCGTTCTTCGGCTGCCTCTACGCCGGGCGGATCGCCGTGCCGATGTCGCCGCCCGGTCCATCGCGCCTTGCGCGCGAGCTGCCGCGGTTCCGCGCCATCCTCGACAGCGCCGAGCCGCGAACCCTTCTGACCTGCGCGTCGATCGCACCGATCGCCGAGGGCCTGCGCGCCGCGGACCCGGCGGTCGGCAAGCTCGAGATCCTCGCGACCGACTTGCTCGCCGACGACGACCTGGCCTGGCGCGCGCCCGACGTCGGACCCGACGCGCTCGCCTTCCTGCAGTACACCTCCGGCTCCACGGCGCTGCCCAAGGGCGTGATGGTGAGTCACGGCAACCTGATCGACAACATGACCGCGATCGCCGACATGTTCCATTCCACCGATGAGACGCCGCTGGTGAGCTGGCTCCCGGTGTTCCACGACATGGGCCTGATCGGCTGCGTGCTCCACCCGATGCTGCACGGTTCGTCGAGCGTGCTGATGGCGCCGGCGGCGTTTCTCCAGCGGCCGCTGCGCTGGTTGCAGGCGATCTCGCGGTTCCGGGCGCACACCAGCGGCGCGCCGAACTTCGCCTACGATCTCTGTGTCCGGCGGATCACCCCCGAGCAGCGGAGCACGCTCGACCTGCGATCGTGGCGGGTGGCGTTCAACGGCGCCGAGCCGGTGCGTGCCCGGACGATCGCGGAGTTCACGCGCGCGTTCGAGCCGTGCGGGTTTCGCCCGGACGCCATGACCCCGGTCTACGGCCTCGCGGAGGCGACCTTGCTGGCCTCCGGCAACGATCGCGGCACACCCGCGGTGACCACGCGGTTCGACAGCGCCGACCTGGAGCGCAGCCAGGCGCGCCCGGTGAGCGACGCGGCCGGTCCGTCCCGCGAGCTGGTTGGCTGTGGCGTCGCGAGAGCCGGGCGCCTGGTGATCGCGGATCCGGAGCGCTGCACGCAGCTCCGCGACGGGCAGATCGGTGAGATCTGGTTGGCTGGCGCGAGCGTGGCCCAGGGCTACTGGAAGCTCGCGGCCGAGACCCAGGCCGGCTTCGGAGCGCGGCTCGCCGACTCCGGCGACGGCCCGTTCCTTCGCACCGGCGATCTCGGGTTTGTCCGGGACGGTCAGCTGTTCATCGCCGGCCGGCGCAAGGACCTCATCATCGTCGACGGGCGAAATCACTATCCCCAGGACATCGAGCTCACCGTGGAGCAATGCCACCCCGCGTTCCGGTCCGGGTGTTCCGCGGCGTTCTCGGTCGAGGTCGACGGCGCCGAGCGCGCGGTCGTGGTCGCGGAGGCCGACCCTCACTGGAACATCGCCGATCACAGCGCGGCGAGCGCCGACCCGCGGGCCGCGCTGTTCCGGGCAGCACGGCGTGCCGTCGCGCTCGATCACGACGTCGATCTGCATCAGCTGTGTCTCGTGCGGCCCGGCTCGATCCCGAAGACCACGAGCGGCAAGATCCGGCGGCAGGCCTGTCGGGCCGGATTCCTCGACGGGTCGCTCCAGCCGTGGGACGCCCCCGCGGCTTCCCCGCAAGCCGTGCGACCTGCCGACCCGGCAACGCAGAATCTTCGCGATCGCGGGCCCGCCGCCTGAGCATCGCGCCCCGGATGCGGCGCAGCCCCCGGCTCGTCGCAGGGTGTCTGCCGCCCCCAGGGAATCTCCGACGTGGACTCGCGCTTGCACCTCGAACCGGATGTGGAGACCGTGTTGCGTGCCGAGGGACTCGGGAAGAGCTACCGGATGGGCGAGGTCGAGGTCCGCGCGCTGCGCGGCGTCGATCTCGAGCTCGGCTCGGGCGAGCTCGTCGTGCTGCTCGGAGCGTCGGGCAGCGGCAAGTCGACGCTGCTCAACATCCTCGGCGGGCTCGACGTTCCGAGCACCGGCCGGATCGTGTATCGCGACCGCGACCTGACCGGTGCGCGCGAGAGCGTTCGCACGGCGTACCGCCGCGATCACGTCGGCTTCGTGTTCCAGTTCTACAACCTCGTGCCGAGCCTGACCGCGCGGGAGAACGTCGCGATCGTCACCGACCTCGCGGACCAGTCGCTGTCGCCCGAGCAGGCGCTCGACATCGTCGGGATGTCGCACCGGCTCGATCACTTCCCGGCGCAGATGTCGGGCGGCGAGCAGCAGCGCGTCGCGATCGCGCGCGCGATCGCCAAGCGCCCGCAGATCCTTTTGTGCGACGAGCCGACCGGCGCGCTCGACGTCGAGACCGGCAAGCTGGTGCTCGCCGCGATCGCCCGCGTCAACCGCGAGTTCGGCAGCACCACGGTGGTGATCACGCACAACGCCGTGATCGCCGACATGGCCGATCGCGTGCTGCAGCTCGCCGATGGCCGGGTCACGGCCGACCGGCACAACGCGACCAGGCGCGCGCCCGCGGAGCTCGTCTGGTGATGCGCGCGCTCGACCGCAAGCTGGTTCGCGACCTCGCCCGGATGAAGGCGCAGGCGATCGCGATCGCGCTCGTGGTCGCGTCCGGGGTCGCGGTGTTCGTCGCGACGATGACCACGTACCGCTCGCTGCGCGCCTCCGAGGCGGTGTTCTACCGACAGCAGCGCTTCGGGCAGGTCTGGTCCGGACTCGGGCGCGCGCCGCTGTCCGTGGCGCATGACATCGCCGCGTTGCCGGGTGTCACCGCGGTCGACCCCCGGATCGCGGCGCGCGCGATCCTCGACGTTCGCGGGCTCACCGAGCCGGCGTCGGGCCTGCTGGTCTCGATCCCGGACCGGCCCGGGCACGGCGTGAACGACCTCTACGTGCGGCGCGGCCGCCATGTCGAACCGGGACGAGCCGACGAGGTGATGGTCAGCGAGGCGTTCGCCGACAAGAACCACCTCGAACCCGGTGATTCGATCCCCGCGACGGTCGCGGGCCGCCGCACGTCGCTTCGCATCGTCGGCATTGCGCTGTCACCCGAGTTCGTGATGCCGATCGAGCCCGGCGCCGCCGCGTCCGATGATCGCCGCTTCGGCATCCTGTGGATCGCGCGCGCGCAGCTCGAGGCGATGCTCGACATGAACCGCTCGTTCAACGAGGTCGCGCTGCTGCTTGCGCCGGGCAGCGATGAAGCCGGTGTGATCGCCGGGGTCGATCGGATCCTCGCGCCCTACGGAGGCGCCGGCGCGTATGGCCGCAGGACCCAGACCTCGCACGTCATGCTCGAGGAGCACATCGCCCAGCTCCGCGGCCTCACGATCCTGGTCCCGTCGATCTTCCTGCTGGTCGCCGCGTTCCTGGTCAACGTCGTGCTGGCGCGCCTGATCGCGACCCAGCGCGAGCAGATCGGCATGCTCAAGGCGTTCGGCTACTCGAACGCGCGGGTCGCGATCCACTACCTCGAGTTGACCCTGGCCATCGTGGTGCTCGGCGCCGTGCTCGGGATCCCGATCGGCGCGTGGCTCGGCCGGCTCATGGCGGTGTTCTACGCCCAGTTCTTCCGGTTTCCGGCGCTGGTGTTCGAGCTCGAGCCCGCGGTCGCGGCCGGCGGCGCGGCGGTGGCCGTGCTCGCCGCGCTGGCGGGCGCGCTGGGCACGCTCCGGCGCGTCGTCGCGATGCCGCCGATCGTGGCGATGACGCCGGAGGTCCCGGCGTTTCGCCGCACCCTGCTCGATCGCCTCGAGATCACGCCGGTGTTGTCGTCGGCCGCGCGGATGGTCGTCCGCAACCTGACCAAGCGCCCGCTGCGCTCGGGCCTGGCCTCGGCCGGCATGGCCCTGGCCATCGCGGTCGTCGTCGTCGGTGGCTCGTCCGCCGACGGCTTCCACCGGATGCGCGATGTCCAGTTCGAGGGCGCGCAGCGCGAGGATCTCGGCGTCGCGCTCCGTCACCCCCGCGCGCTCGGCACGGTGCACGACTTCCGGGCGCTGCCCGGCGTCCTGGAAGCAGAGCCGTATCGCGCCGTGCCAGCGCGGCTATCCGGACGTGGGCGGTACGAGGACATCGCGCTGTACGGCCTCCCGGAGGGCGGCGTGTTGCGCAACGTGGTCGACAACGACCTCCGGCGCGTGACCCGGCTCGACGCCGGCGTGATCCTGACCGCGTGGACCGCCCGTCGCCTCGGGCTGGCGCCCGGCGATCTGCTGGCGATCGAGATCCGCGACAATCGGCGGCGCCAGGTCCAGGTGCGGCTCGAAGGTCTCGTCGACAATCCGCTCGGCCAGGCGGCCTACATGGAGCTCGGCGCGCTCGGGCGGCTGCTCGGCGAGCCCCAGACCTACTCTCACGTCAGCCTCCGGATCGATCCGAGCCTCGCGCCGGCGGTGTACGACCGGCTCGAGCACGCCCCCCAGACGATGGCGATCGGGATCCGGCGCAGCACGCTCGCGAGCTTCCGGTCGATGAGCGAGGCCAGCCTCGACTTCATCCGCGCGATCGTGCTCGTGTTCGCCACCATCATCGCGTTCGGCGTCGTGTACAACACCGCGCGGATCGCGCTCGCCGAGCGCGGCCGCGAGCTCGCGACCCTGCGTGTGCTCGGTTTCACCCGTGGCGAGGTGTCGGGGATCATGCTCGGCGAGATCGCGATCCTCGCGGCGCCGGCGATCCCGCTCGGCCTGGCGCTCGGCTACCTGCTGACCGGCGCGGTCGCCGCCGCGACGACCGGCTCGCGCATGCACATCCCGTGGATCGTGTCGGCGCCGACCTATGGCTTCGCGATCGCGGTGTTCGCCGTATCGGCGCTGGTCTCCGCGCTCGTCGTGCGCAGGCGGATCGATCGGCTCGACCTGATCGAGGTCTTGAAAGCGAGGGAATGACATGAGGCGAGGACATCTGCTCCGGCGTATCACCTGGCTCGCCGTCGCTGCCGCGGCGATCGCCGGCATCGCGTGGGCGCTGCGGCCGCGACCGATCTCGGTGGAGACCGTCGCGATCACGCGCGGATCGCTGACCGCGTCCGTGGTCGGCGAGGGCCGCACGCGGGTCAAGGATCTGTTCGCGGTCTCGGCGCCGGTCGACGGTCAGCTCCAGCGGATCGCGCTGCAGCCGGGCGACGTCGTCACCGCGAACGCCGTCATCGCACACACCCAGCCGATCGAGCCTCGCCCGCTCGATGCGCGCACCCGCGCCGAGGCCAGCGCCACGGTCGAGGTGGCTCGCGCCGCGGTCGAGCGCGCACAGGCCGCGGACGACGAGGCCGGCGTGGCGGTCGAGCACGCCGATGGCGAGCTCGCGCGCTCGCAGAAGCTCGCACAGACCGGCGCGATCCCGCGCGCCGAGCTCGAGCATGCCGGTCACGAATCCGGGATTCGCCATCACGCGCGAGACGCCGCGCACGCCGCGGTCCGCGAGGCGCGCGCGGCGCTCAGCCGGGCAAATGCGGCGTTCGCGCCCGCGACGACACCCGGTGACGCACCGCTGTCGATCACCTCGCCGATCACGGGCCGGGTGCTGCGCGTGCTCCGCGAGAGCGCCGGCCCCATCGCCGCCGGTACCCCGCTGATCGAGATCGGCGACGTCACGTGCCTGGAGATCCGGGCCGATCTGCTGTCGAGCGACGCGGCCTCCGTGCGCGACGGCGCCGCCGCCACGATCACCGGCTGGGGTGGCCCCAGACCGCTCCCCGCCCGGGTTCGCCGCGTCGAGCCCGCCGCGTTCACCAAGATCTCCGCGCTCGGTCTCGAGGAGCAGCGCGTCCACGTCGTGCTCGACCTCGTCGAGCCGCTACCGCCCGGCCTCGGTCACGACTATCGTGTCGACCTGTCGATCGCGACCTGGTCCGGCGACGACGTGCTGCGCGTTCCAGCCAGGGCGCTGTTTCGCGTCGGCGAGCGCTGGGCGGTGTTCGTCGTCCGCGACGGCCGCGCTCACCAGACGCCGGTCGAGCTCGGCCAGACCGACGGATCCCTGACCGTCGTCACCCGCGGGCTCGCCCAGGGCGAGATCGTCATCGCGCAGCCGAGCGACGCCGTGATCGACGGCACCCGCGTGCGCGGCTGACGGTCCGGCGGCCCGCCGTTCGACCATGCGATGCTCAGGATCGCAGGTGGCTCGCGTCGTTTCCCTCCATCCGCGCGAGCTCCTTGCGCAGGTGCTTCATCGCCGGCGTGACGATGGCGACGAAATAGGACTCGCGCAGACGCCTCTGGGCGGGAGCGGTGTTCAGGAAGCCCCGCGCCCCCGCGTGGAGCAGCGCGGCGCTCGCTGCCGCGATCGACAGCTGCGCCGCCACGAGTCGCGCTGCGAATACCCGACGCAAGAACTCCTTGTCCTGCTCCCACGGCGTTCCCGCCAGGCTCCGCACTTCGCCACGAAGTGAGGCGAGCTGGCCCTCGAAGCTCTCGGGTCGGTCCGGCAGGAAGCGATTGACATGTTCGTGACTCCGATCCGCCTTGTGCATGATGTCGATCGAGCCCTGCACGAGGCCCAGCGCCATCCCCGTCTGCATCAGGATGAAGCCCGATCGGATCTTCGCGAGAAACGGCGCAGCGGGAGCAGCGAGGATCGACCGTGCAGGAATGAGGACGTCATCGAACCTGACGGAGAACGTGCGCGTGCCCTCCAGCGCCACGAAGTGAGCGCCGTGCACGACACGAAGGCCCTCGGCATTGCATGGCACGAGCGCCATGACCTCGCGGCCCTGCTTGCCATCGACCTGGAAGATCGCGCCGAACCGGTGCTCCCGTCCCAGGTTCGAGACCCAGGGAAGCTGGCCCCGCACCCTGAAGCCCTCGGGCACCTCCTGCGCTGTGAGCTGCATTGGCTCGATCCCTGAATAGAACTTCATCGGGTTCGAGAGCGCTGTCCCGCCCAGCGTCTCACCCGCCGCCAGTCCGGGCAGAATCGTTCTGCGCAGCTCCTGGTTCTCCGAATTCTCGAGATACCAGCCGCAGGCATTCTGGCACCACATCATGAACGCCGTCGACAGGCACTCCTCCCCGGCGGCCGCCATCGCGTCGATCGCCGCCGGCATG
>Ga0307515_10025384_pt1 | contig 10255 bp, 1 predicted proteins | sample 17_EM_MG_FD_194513 | JGI IMG/M metagenome (GOLD analysis project Ga0307515, IMG submission 194513) | Populus trichocarpa ectomycorrhiza microbial communities from riparian zone in the Pacific Northwest, United States - 17_EM | ecosystem: Host-associated > Plants > Roots > Unclassified | place...
TACGTGCTAGAGGTACGTGCCTGTAGTATATAGTCTCTATAATCCTAGAGGCCTTACCTTCTTAAGGATTTATCTCTTTTACTAATCTATCCTATTCCAATCGTGTCCTTATAGCCCCCTGTCTATAAAGTCCCCTTATAATAAAGCAATTAGAACTTAGAGCCCTATAATAATTAAAGGACTTTAACCTTATAGCGGCCTTTCTAATATATATATATATATTAAAGAGTTATAATATCTATAGTACTATTTAGTCTTATACTTAGAGTAGTATAAAATAAAATAGCTTTTACTTAGAAACTATCTAAAAGGTTAACGGATTTTATCTATAAGGTATAATAAAGGGACGCTTTTTATACTATTTTTAATATAGAAGTAGACTAAAAATATAATAAAAAGGAAGTTACTAAAAGCTATTGTTAGGAACTAGACCTAATAGGCCTACTATATAGAGATAGTAGGATTTAGGTGCTATAAGAAGCAAATCTATAATAGAAGATTCTTATAAAGAATTACAATAATTCTCTAGGTGGCCACTATAGTTAAGTAAAAATAGTAGAATTACTTTAGCGTAAATATTATTGGCTAAGGCTTAAGCAGAAAGTAAAGGAGTATATTAGCTATTATAAGAAGTATTAAGTATATAAAATCCGTAGGCATAAGCCATAGGGTCTACTTAAATTAGTTCCCCCCGCTAGTAAACTATAGTAATATTACGCTATAGACTTTATTATAGATCTCCCGCTATTTAAATATAGTTAAGGATAAATATATAATTCAGTCCTTATACTTATTAATAGGGTTTTAAAGTATATCTAATACCTTTCTATTAATAAGACAATTAATATATAAGCGCTTACTAGCCTAATTAAGAAGAAATACTTTCTTAAAGTAAATTAGCCGCACTCTATTATTACTAATAGGGGCAGCGTCTTTATAAGCTAGTACTAGTTAAATCTATACTTTTATTTAAAAATAGACCACTATTATAGTATAGCTTTCTATTTATAAATAGATAGGTAAATAGAACGCTAAAATTAGGAACTAGAGTCTTACCTATAAATGTATTTAAACTACTAGTAAGATAATTAGTGTAAGCTACTTCCGTATATAGAGTACGCTTATAATTTAAAGTAATATATATTATATAAGTATACACTAATCTAAATTGCCTATAGTATCTAACTATTTAAGTTTAATAGTATATATAAGGTAAGGATGTAGATAGGGAGTCCAATAATAGAATAATAGGTATATTGTATAGACGGAGACAAATCCTTAAGGGAAAAGGAGGAGTCTGTGTGCGAGGTAGGAAGGGTTTTCCCTAGGTATATATAGAGCACGTGCCTTATGGGCGAGTCACCCCTAGGTTGCCCCTAGGGTCGCCTATACCTTACGGCTATATAACTATCTACTTAGGCCCTACCTAATAATGCCCCCCCCCCTTTAAAAAGGGTTGTCCCCAATCCTTTATATACTTAAGCCTTAATAAAACCCTATAAAAAACCTTAATAAGGAAAAAATTTAAAGGGGAAAGAGCGTTTTAATTTTATATATAGAGAGACAGGTATATATACGCGGCGCAAAGATATTAAGGAACTTTAACCAGCGGTTAAAGTTGTTTAATTAGTTAGATTTGCCTTACTAAGACTTCCCCACATTTAGCCAAGCTAGTAGTAATTTTATATATCCGGTATAGAAAATCCTAATTAGTCTATTTAATAGGTAGAGCTAGTGGAGCTTAATACTGTTATCTAAATTTGGTAGACTAGAAATATTTTAAAGCTTACTTATATAGGTAGGTCGCTAGTACCTCGCGGGTAGGTTATAGGTTATTTATATATAGCCAGATTTGTGAACGGTAAGGCTATATACCTATTAAATCCGCTACTAACCCTGCTTTGGCCTTACGCTATACCGGCGTAGCGCCGTATATACTTCGCGGGTAGGTTATAGGTTATTTATATATAGCTAGATTAGAATAGTAAGGCTATATACCTGTTAAACCCACTATTAACCTATATTTTAGCCTTATATATTATCTGCGTAGTATATATATAGAATAGTATATAAGTTGTTGGTATAGGTTACTACTAATAGGTTACTAGCAGGTTATAAACCTTAGTTAAATGGACCCTAGTTATAGATAGGCCTATTCTCTAATATATAAATAATCTACTTAGCTAGTATAAAGTGACGGACTAGGTTTAGGAAGGGTGCTTTTTAAATTAAGGCTGCAGTTCTTATAGTAATCGTTACTTATTCTTTAATCCCTTAGGATATCCTTTACTCCGCTTTAATATAGGTTATATTTTAATAGCAGCGCTTACTTTTCGCCTGCGCTTTAGCTATAAGGCTAGGATATTCCGCTTACGGTACTTATCTAGCAGTTATTAATAATTTTTAAGTTCTGTCTTATATTTCTATTTATTATACTTATTTAACCATCCTAGCTATTTAATAAGGTACTGCGGTTATCTAGTATAATTTTAGTAGGCGATAATTACTTTTACTTCCCAGCTGCCTTTTTTAAGCTCTTTTACTACTAGGGGTTAAAACCTAGGGCGTAACCTATAAGGCTCTAGTAGGGAGATATAGAAGACTAGGTGGAGCTGTGCTATAGTAGGTAGGAGCTTTAGCTTATATACTTACTACCCTATATACTTTAGGATCTAAAACGGTCCTATAAACTTATAGTTAAGCTTTTTATAGGGACGTTTTGTGTAGATGTTCTTAAAGGAGAGTAGGACTCGTTTACTAACGGCGAAGTACTTAGCTAGGTGGTAACGATTATAGTATTTTACTTAAAGCTTTTAGGCGTGTATTATTGACGCCGCTGCTACCTTATATATAAGGTGTAAGCGTTATAGATACGTCTCTACGGGTTAAATATTTATTAACTTAGACCTTTTCCTACTTTACTAGGCGTCTTAAACGCTATCTAGGACTCTATCCAGGACGTTTAGTAGCTAGCTATAGGTAAGCTTAATAGGGGAACGCTTTATTATAGTATAGACCTTAGAGTTATAGATAAAGGCTGCTTCTTTAAGTAGGGAGGCCTAATTAGACTGTTTTTAGTTCGTAAATATACGTAGGTATACCTTAAGCTCTTAGTTCTAACGCTCTATCTAACTATTTGTCTGTGGGTGGAATATAGTGCTAAGTTTACGTTAAACGCGGAGATGGTAGTATATAGTGCTCTAGTACTCGCTTATAAATATACTACCCTTATTAAAGATAATATTATTTAGAGGCCTTATTTATATAAAGACTCTAAATAAGAGTTCTGCGAGTTGCGTAGTATCAATTATCTTATATACTAGATAGTAGCGCACTAGCTTTATAAAATGGTCTATAAGGATAAGGACAGAGTTATACTCTGCGCTATTAGGAGTTTTAGACTCTAGGAAATCTATAATAAAGTTAAGTAAATAATGCTGCTAGGCTTAGGTGGGGGCTTAGAGAGGCTGCAGCTTACTATAAGGTTTATAGCGGCGCGATTTAGAGCGTTAGCAGGCATTATAATTATTTAGGTATTTATAGAGGTTCTAGGTAAGGCCGTTTTAAGTATACTTCTATATAATTACCTTAAAAGTATAGTTAAAAGTATAGTGGTCGCCTATAGGATTGTTATAATTCCGCTTAAGGATCTCCTATTATAATAGTATGCAATTCGACACCTAGACCTTGTTATTTTACCTTAGGAGTCCTTAATTATTAAGGGTATAGTTCTTATTACTAGTAGGAACTTATTTTTAGGTTAATTAATTATATATAAAGCGTATAAAGGCGTCCCTTTTTTATACTCTATAAATAAAATTAACTAGTAACTTAGGGGGGTGTTCTATAAACGCCGTTTTAACTAAAGTAGCTACTACTACCTTTTGCCATGGCACGAGACTTTGCGTAAAGTTGGTGCTAGTAAAGTAATATATAATATATAGGTAATTTACTAGATTATTATAGGGGACTATAGCCTAGGCTAAGGGGTCTTCCCTAGGGTTAAGCGCTATTAGGTTAGTTAAAGTAGTTTTAAAGAGAATAGTAGGACGCTCTAGTTTGCCAGCGCTAAGTTTATAAGGGTCGCTTATATACTATACATATGCTACTCGCTGGTTTAGTATAGTAGCACTAGGGCCGCCTATAAGGCCTATAACTCGCAACTTTTACTGCAATATAGGTAGCATAGTATTAAGGATTGTCCTTTTACTACTATCTTTAAAGCCTTTAGTATAATCTAGGCGCTAGGATAGTATATTAGTAGGATTTATCTTACCTAGCTTATATTTAATTTTAAAATTAAACTTAGCTAGTTCCTTAGCGTACCGGGCCTAGTAAGTAGATAAGCTCTTAGTGGTTATAAAGTACCTAAGATTATTATAATCGCAGAGCACGCGCGTTATATACGCGGCGTGTTTAAGGTAATAGCGCCACGTCTTAAAGCATTATACTATAGCGAGTAGTTCTTTATTATACGTATTATACTATACTTTTAGGCTAGTAAGCTTCTAACTATAATAGGCAATTAGGTGCTAGTGGAGTTAATCTCCCTGCCCTAAAGGCTATAAAAGTATACCGCTATAGGTATAGTTAGAAGCGTTAGTAATTACTATTAGGGGTAGATTAGGGTTAAAGTAGCGAAGTAAAGGAGCCTATATAAATGTAGCGCGTAGCTTACGGAACGCCTATTACGTATTATTGGGCTAGGACTAAGGTTAATGCCATTTAATAGGCCCTTTTAACTTACGCTTCTTCTTCTTTTCCCTATCTAATATTGGGTTGTAATATGCCTATATAAGATATATATGTAGGGGGTATATAGTATCTAAGTAGTTCTAAATAAATTGCCTATAAAGGTTAGTAAAGCTAAGGAAGACCTAGATGTCCCTATAAGACTTAGGCTTAGGCTATTCCTTAATAGCTTTTACGCGGTTAGGGTCTATTATAATACCCCTAGGGGTAATAATAAAGCCTAGGAATTTAACGTTCTTAGTATAAAAGATATATTTTAATAGTTTAGCGTATAGGCCCTAAGCGCGGAGCTGTCGCAGTACCTACTTAACGTGCTTGATGTGCTTATCCTTATTATTTAAGTAGATAAGAATATTATCTAGGTTAACTATATAAATAGTATCTACTAGGGTTTCTAGAGCTTTATAAATGTAGCTCTAAAAAGTTATAGAGGTATTAGTAAAACTAAAGGGCATTATTAGGTACCTAAAGTAACTATAGCGTGTCTTAAATACGGTCTTCCATTTATCTCCCTTTTTAATGTAAATTCTATAGTACGTATTACAAAGATCTAGCTTTATAAATATCTTCGCATAGCTAAGCCTATTAAAGAGTTCGCCGACTAGCAATAGGGGGTACTAATTTTTAATTGTAATCTTGTTTAGGCGTCTATAGTTAATATATAGCTATATTATACCGTCTGCTTTTAGTATAAAGAGGATAGGCGCTTTAGTAGGCGACTTACTAGGCCTAATTTAGCCCTTTTTAAGAGCACTGTTTAGGTACTTTTGTAAGATCTATAACTCTTTCTATAAGAGGTTATAGAGGGGAATTTACGGTAGCGTCTTACCTTTTTTTAAGTTGATTATATAGTCGTACTTAGAGTTCTGCGGTAGTATGCTTGCTAGCTTATTAGAAAAAATATTAATTTCCTCCTTATATATATCTGGTAGGCCGGGGGCTATAGAGGTTAAAGCGACTATTATATAGTAGTATACTTCTAGGAGCTAGTAAAGAGAAGGGTGCAGCCAATATATGTTTTGTAGGTATGCTCGCACTAAGAGTATATATAGCTCTGCTGTAGTATACTTAATAGTTTTAAGGTTTTAATTACCTCCCCCTTATATATAGGTAATCTGTGCTAGCACCGGAGGGTCTCTATAGGTACTCGCTGCTAGTAATGGCAGGTCCTCTACTATATTTATAACTGGTGTCTCTATATCCGGAGGGTCTGCACGGATACTCGCTGCTAGTAATAATAGGTCCTCTATTATATTCACGACTGGCGTAAAGAAGGAGTCTTCTAGCTATAGCGAATAGACTATTTTACTAGCCTTAATGTCTACTAGGAGAGCGTTAAGGGTAACTATTTAAAGACGTCTAGGGTCTAAAGTACCCTAGATAAACTGTCTAGAATAGAAGCTAATTAATAGATTTACTTCCGCGAGCTAATCCTATTTAAGAACTATATTATAACTATTAAATAAGCCGCCCTAAAAGGTCTGCGGGCTAATAGTGCAAGAGGTACCCTAGGAGTCGCTAATAGTGACCGTTAGATTATAGGTATCCTAGATTATTATCTAGTTGCTATTAAGGAAACGTGAAATAGGTTTATATAAATATAGTGCGTAGCGTATAGGTAGGTTAAACCTATGGACAACGTCTTAATTAATAAGGTTAATTTAGTACCTATTATTATATAAAGTATATAGGCGGACTTCGCCCTAAGGCGTATTTATTATAATATATACTATAATACGTTTTTTCTTTCCCTCTATATTAGGCCCTAGTTGCAGTTAAAAGAGATACGCTACTAGGGCTTTGGGTTTTCTAAAGGCTAAGCTAACTTCTCTCTGTTAGCCTACTTCTAGTATTCCTTATAGTGGCCACCTACGGTCCTTTAACTTGCGTGCGTAGCACTAGCATCTAGGGGGTCCCTAAGCTATTTAGCTTTTAGGTAGTTTCCCTGGGAGTTTACTTAAAAAAGCGTTGTCCTTTTTAGGTTTTGTTCCCTAAGCCTAAGTCTACAAAGCCTATGCTACGACCGCGCTTTATACGCAATAATTTGCCGCTACTACTTACGCGATCTTTTGCGAGCTTTATGGTATTAAGCAATTACTCTATACGGCGTATTTTATTAAAGAGGTCTTTAGTAGTTCTTATCTGTTAGGCGAAGTTCTAGCAAAAGAGCTCTGTTTATAGGTAGGCTAGAAGATATAAGAACTAAAAGTCTACCTATTGTTTAGGATTAACAAAAAGGGTATAAGAGAAGAGGTCCTCTAAGCTACGTATATAGGCTAAGAAGATATTAAACCTCTAGTTCTCCTTTATAATAGCCGTATAGTATATTATAACGTTATTAAAGTGTCTTACTATAGGGTTCCTAATCTAGTCTTAGACTATAGTCTTAAACTTATTCTATAGTAAAGGACCCTTATCCTTAGTGCCTAACTAGCGATAAACTGGTTAGGTAATTATCTTTTCTTTTATAAGACCTTTAATAGCCTAGCGCGTGCGTTACTTATAGTTATAGTTAGTGTTATTAACCTTAAATCGGTTCTTAACTGCGGCAATTTACCGGTTAAAATTGTTACGGACGCTTTAAGTACGATATTATAACTACTTGGAGAGGAGTTAAAAGAAGCTAGTTAGCTAATTTAGGTACGGTCTAGAATGGAACCAATAGAACCATATAATAAGGAATGGTAACTAAGGTTATATAATATAATCTATATAATCTAAAGGATCTATAGGATCTATAATAGAGTAAATAGAGTATATATACCTTACGTATAAAGGGGATTTCTTAGGAGTATAGTTGTGTATTTAAAGGACCACAGTCCCTACCTAGATAGTTCTCTCCTTTGTAGTAAATCTCAGAATACAATTAGAGTTAATCTGTTAGGTAACCACTCCACTAATTATTATTATATTATTAACTTCTTATTTACCTATATACCTAGCCTATTAATAAGTCTACCGTAGTTTCTACTATAAGGCTTCGTTATATATTCACTACTAAGGTTACGGTATTAATAAAGTCGAATAATATGCTACTAAAAGTAGCCACCACAACGCCATTAACGGCGGCAACTACTTTAAGGTCAGGAAACGACACTAGTATAGCAGATACTAACTTATAGCAACCTATAACGGTTAAACAACTATAAGAGATAGTTAACTAGTTAACGGAGAATAATATAACGCTAGAAAATAGGATTAATAGAATAGGAGCAGTAAAGATTAAGCTACTATTAATTAAAAGGTACTTAGGAGAAAGATTAAAACTTAAAGGATTCCTTATATAAATACACTTTAAGGTTACGCAAGAAGGAGCGAAGCTACTAACACTTATAAATTAAATAGCCTATACAGGACTATTCCTATTAGGAAGAGCACTTAAATAGTTTAAGCTTTACCTTACGGAAATATAAGCGAATAGAATAATAACCACCAATTAAGAAGTATAGTTTATATTTATAAGCTAGGAAGGGTTTACGGAGCAACTTATATAAATATTTAGGGACCTAGAGGCAGTAACTATAGCGGAAAAAAAACTTTAAAACATCATATAATAAACCTTAGTAATTAAGTATATAACGCAGTTCCAGATATTAGTAACGTAAGTTAAGTGGAATAATAAGGCGCTTATAGTATAGTATAAGTAAGGACTTAAGGCTAAAGTCTAGGACGCGATTATCCTAATAGAAGATATGGAAACCCTATAGGAGTTAATAGATTAAGCGATTAAGATTAACAATTAGATCTACTAAAGGGAATAGGCTAAAAGAGGCTAGGATAAAGTTCTATAGTTATATAAGGCGTAAAGCATACAACAACTAAAGCTAAGTTAGAAACTATAGTATGGCGCAGAGCTAATAGACCTAAGCGGTACTAAAGAATCTAAGAAATAAAATAAGAAATTATAAAAACCTAGAGAATAAGGATTAAGTAATTAAAGGTCTAAGGAGCAGAGGCTAAACTAGGGATCTTAATAGCAGAAGATATTTAGGCGGACTCTATAGTAAGAAAAATAATTTAAAGAAGGAGCTTATATAAATTGCAGAAAATAAGGTTATTATATTAGAGACTATAAAAGTAGGCAGAGTTATTATATAGTAAAAGGAACAAGACTAGTAAATAATATATATATATAAAGGGATAATAATATGCTATAAGGAACAAAAGAAAGTTTAATTAAAAGTTTTGCGTTTTATTATAATAACGCATACTAAATTTATAAAGACGCTAAATATAGTGTAAGCTATTGGCCACAGAAGCCAAAATTATTAGAGTTTAAAGAAACTAATAAACCAGTTTACAGATCGGATATTAAAGACGATAAATTTAATATAGGCGAAATATTTAGTAATAATAAGGTAATAAAAGTAGCTTACTAGGAGTATATAGACCTTAAAGATATTATATAAGAGGTAGAGGATAATTCCACTACAGAATAGGGAACATTAGTAGGGATTAAGACCCCACTAGATATGGTATCTATTACTTTATAAGACGTAAAAGAAGTAGGACAGTAAGCTACTTCGGCACTTAATAAAGGTAAAAGGCTAAAAGCTTAAGATTCTTAAGAAGAAATAAGAGATAACTAAGATTCTTAAGATAAGATAAGGTAAGCTTAAGAACCTATAATAAATAATAACCAATAGAGCAGAGTAATGGCTTAGTTTAGCAATATATAAATAAGCTTAGGACGCAGTTTCCTAAAAGTATAAGATTCTTAAAACGAGATAAGTGAGATTTAAGACTCTTAAGATAAGATAAAAACACTAGTAAAGCCTAAGTAAACTAAGGCTAGAGTAAGGCTTAAGATAGAAGTAAGCTTAGGATTAAGAATCCTATAGGACTAAGATTTTAGTAAAAGAATAAGGATTATTAAAGAAATTGTAAGTAAGGCTCAGCAATAGGATTAAAAAGTTAATATTATAATTAAGAAGTAAGAGAACTTTAAGGATCTACTTATAAGGCGAAAACTAGAAGAAACTATAGAAGAGTTTAGGTAAAGAATTATTATATAGTAAGAATAGAAACTAGATAAAAGGTTTAGTATACTAGGACGTACTAGGGACAAAGCACTTATATATAGAATTACTAATAGGCCTAAAGCGGGTATACTAAGAGCTAAGTAGCTTACTAAACTGGAAAATGAAGAGAATTTAGAAATCCCTACTAGGTTTAAAGAACAATATATAAAAGGCTATTATAACGCAGTAATAAGAAGATACTTCCTTACGGATAAACTGTATATACTCTAGCAGCTATACTAAAAGTAGTATAGACAATAATATAATAATAAGTAGGAAGATTTCTATATATAGTTAGATAAACAAGTTATTTAAAACCACCTAATTATAGAGAAGGCCATAACTTATATTAAGGGAGCCTTAATTATAACATTAAAGGATCTAGAGGAACGATTAGAGGACTAGAGAAGTAAGAGACGTATCTTAGTACCTATAAATAAAGTTATAACGTTTAGATTAACATAGTAAAGGTTTAAACTTAA
>Ga0307515_10025385_pt1 | contig 10255 bp, 13 predicted proteins | sample 17_EM_MG_FD_194513 | JGI IMG/M metagenome (GOLD analysis project Ga0307515, IMG submission 194513) | Populus trichocarpa ectomycorrhiza microbial communities from riparian zone in the Pacific Northwest, United States - 17_EM | ecosystem: Host-associated > Plants > Roots > Unclassified | place...
TGTGAAACACGGAATCACCACGGGAACTGGTTACGATCCCATGGCTCCACACACTTGCAGCATGAAGGGGTGTTTGCTCGGGAATATCGCGTTATTGACGCAGGCATACCAATCCTATAATGCGCTTGGCTTCCCATCGTCCCTCGGCAACTGAGGCGAGGAGGGGTTTAGAAGCTGACCTGTATACGACGGCCATCAACCGTTGACATGATACGTATAGTCCATGTCTCTTTGTCTACTTATCTATTCCGAAGCTGGTTTATTCCGGGGAATAATTATTACTTATGAACGCATAGAGCCTGTGAAGGAAGTTGTCTTCTCAGAATGCCCCCCCTCCTTCTCCCAGGCTTTTACTTATTTATCGTAAGAAGGCTATTATGTAGTGGTTATTGGGTGGCGCTCGATGATATGGTCACCCTACAACTGTTTGAGCGAGATTGCCAAATACTTGTTGCTGTTGTTTTGATAATATTGTTTACCGACTTCTGAAAGTTATTGTGCATTCAACTGTTGAAAATTGAGCCGTCTGGGCGGTATGGAAGCCTGGTCGAGTTTCAGTGGTGGGAAAAATGAAAACTGAGGAACGTTTTCCCCGGTGCGGGTGACCAGTGAACGTTGAACGGCCGGACAGTTGGAGCTAGAAAAGTGTTCTGCGGTGTCAGACTTGGCGTCTCGCATGTTTCTGGGGGAACGATTGGTCACTCGACAGGGAACAGATGATCTGGTGGGCGAGCTACCCGGACAGCCGATGACGGCAACCGAAGACCCGGGCTTCGGCGGTCGGAAGCAATGGGCGTCTAACTCGTGGCTCTAACTTTACTCTCGTTCCGCTCCGTGGGGTCGCACCGGCCAAATGTCTCTGTTCCGCCAACTCAAACGAGCTGTGTTCGAGTCTGGGCGACCACGACTCCAGAGGAAGGCGCAACTCGCGCTGCCCGAGGTCCCATTCTACGAGCTTGACCCACTCCCATGGTGGTCCAAGAAGGGTTGGACTTATTTTTTTGTCACCGCAGATGCTATGATCACGTACGTATAACGCGTTCATGCCTAAAGGGAAAATCGGTTGCTGAACACTGACGGAATGGTTGGGCAAGGAAGTATCTCCATGGCTGAGATGTTGTGGAATCGCTGGACGCAGGTTGAAGAAGCAGCGGTAGAACCAAAACCCACTGGCTCAGAACAGCAATCGTCTCAGGCGCAATATGTTCTTCGACCGCTTTGGCAGCGCGTCTCGGCCGTGGTCGGACTGGGATGTGCTGGTTCCTACCTCGCGTTCATGCTCATCATCGGTCGAAGTCGTATCATTCAAAGGGCGTGGATAATACCCGCAGCGGCTAACGCCTCCACCATTTCGAACGCCGCGGGGAAACCTGCATCCAATACTGGCAGACAGGTGTTCTTTCAGTGCGTTCATCACTGGAATACACAAGGGCAGCTGTATCCGTATCGTGATTGCAAGTTGCACGGGTCGGCTGTGACGAACAGCAGGAAGGGCGAGCAAGAGGTGTTGATGAAGATTCAAGGGTTGCGAGGGTTCTATTCGATGAGCCTGGAGGGTGCGAAAATTAATGGCGAGTCAATCGGTGGGGGGAAGGATGGAGCATCATTGAAATGGGCACGTCGGAGGGTTTTTGATGCCTGGGCGGCGGGAGGTGGATCGAGGCCGAAGTTCCGGCCTAATTTTTCCAGCGGGCCCGCGGCGATGAGCTGATGATACTTACGCTTTGTCTCCGCTGCAGAATTCATTGTTTTCGTTGGACAGCCTGACGTCTCTGCAACCGAGAGACGTTTCTATTGCCGGCGCGGTTGTCAACCCATCATGGGAAGCGTGTCCCGCCTTCTCCTAACCCCCTACTGGACCAATGTCAAAACGGTCGCCTACTAAAACATGAGGCCTTGAGGCTCCGCAGGCTTTACGTGTTGATTGAAAACCTATCCGATATTTAACTGGCGGCGAACGAGGAGCGCGTCGCCTTTCATCCGTCTTTTATCCCAGCGTCTTAGTCGGTTCCACTAGCGTCCGATATCCCCTCACGTTCGTTCACTAGTCGGGCGGCTTGATTGCCTGTACAACCCTTCCAACTATAGCCTCCTAATAAATACACACCCCTGGTGAGTTTCCCTCGCTCTGTTCGGCCTTGTTCTCAAGCTCACAGCCCGTTTGTCCGCCATCCGCAGTTTGACTACTTACCCCCACCCCATTCCAAAAGACCCAATACACCATGACTTGCTACTATAGTGATACCGTGAGCTTACCTTACCCCCTTCCGATGCGCCACGACGGCAACGCTGATACGACGGCGATAGGACTCTTGCCCCCCTCTCAGTGTATACTCCTCCCCCCGAACTTCTACTTCGTCCTCGACCAATTCCTCATCATGGCTAAGCCTACAATCCGACATCGACAGGTCGCTGAGCATCTTCGATACCAAGATTGATGTTTCGTGCTTCGACGATCTGGAAGATCAGCTGCTGATCTGTCCCCGGGAATCCTTTGCCGACCTCTGCTATTCAGACGCCATAGACACCAACCCCGCCAACGATCCCGATTGGTGCGTTTTTGTTAACACCCCACGGCGTCTGAATTGGAATCGGAACGACAATGCCGTGAATGAACCCGAGACCGATGAATTTGGTTTCCTGGTGCGTTAACCCCGCCTGCCCTTCCTCCGGGCTCTGCTTACTGACACGCCTGCAGGACCGTCCGTTGAACATTGACCCTTATGCCAAACCAGATAGCCCAGCCATCGACAGTTTCTCGTCGAGCAGCTGCGCATCTGATCTCAATGACTTCGGATATGCTTTCCCTTTCTTGTATGGCGACTCGCCGTCAGCCATGACCATACCCGACCCCTATAGTTCCGTACACTACTCCCCGACTCCTATCACACGAGGGAAGCGGCCCAATCGCTGGAACCGCACTATCACTCGTCTGACCACTCTTGCTCGTCAGCGCTTTTAATCTCCTCGCTCCTAATCGTTTCTTTGTTCCTTTGTACATATCGTAGTGTAGTAGTCGCTTGTGTACCTATATCCCACATGTCACCATCTGAGTTTGAAACCCAATCGCACGTTCTTGAAGTTTCCGAGACCGAGGTTCGAACCTGAAGCTGAACAGGGAACAAATGCTGCTGCAGCAACCAAGCTTTTGTGTTCATCTCCGGTGATCGACGGAATGATTCCGAGAAGTGCACACTTCTTTCCACTCCCTCGATCACCATGGATGCGACAAAACGGGGCCTCCAGTGCGGTTGGGCCGGTTGTCCCGTGTTACTCGACGGCGAGGCAGAATGGCTTAGACACGTTTCGATACACGTGTTTACTCTGAAACCTGACGAAAAAACGCCGTGGCTCGGGCCGCCAGAATTGGATCCTGACCGCCAACCCCCCACTGCCAGCGGTATGTTCCTTGCAGGATTTCATACGACTCGAGACTTAACAGAGATATTCAGCACCTCCTCCAGACGAACAATCAGGCGGCGAGGACGAGGGCGATGATGATAATGATGACGATGCCGATGACCACCAAAGCTTTTCCGAAACAAACGCCTTATCCTCGCCCGCAAGCACACCTCCGCAGCCGGAGTTCCCGGGTTCCCCGGACCTCTCTGAGAAGATTAACGGCCCTTCTGCCTCTATGATTACCGCGGTCGACCCACTTCGTCTCTTGCGCTCTCCAGACGAACTCGAGCCCAGCTTATCACATCGGACATCCGGTTCAGCGGATGACGTCGAGGCCGAACTCGTACCGAAATCGCCATCACCCTCCACCAACGCATCTCAAAACCCGGGCTCGAAGTCAAACCCAAATCAGGAGGAGTCTCGCTACCCTAACCCACCTTCTCAGGCAACACCCGTGCAGACCCAATCTCAGTTCCCGTTAGCAAACGTCAACAGGTTTAGACGAGGGACGTTCCAAATCAGTTCTCATGCCGAGACGCTTCGCTTTGGGTTCGGGGTAGGCACGCCACGGAGTCAGGGTCGACCAACTTCAAGTCAGACATTACGGTCTCCTGATAGCAGCCAAGTCGGTGCTTCCAGTTCCCAGAGTCAGACAAATGGGGATGGGACGAGCTGGCTCAATACCCAAGCCTTCCGGCCACCCCAGTCCCAGGATTCATACGAAAGCGACCAATAGTGTAACGGTTCCCGGTATCACTACTTAAACCACCTAATTGATAGATATCAATGGATTATGCTCAAGGACCGGAGTCCGATGGGGAGAGTTAACTGTTAAGGCTGAGACCCTTGACCTCGTGCCTGATTTGGATCCATGTAACACCCGTGTGACGAACCTTAAACGGCAAGCTTTCGAGGGGCACGTGGTGTAGTTGGTTATCACGCTCGCTTAGCATTCCTACAGAAACTTGCGAGAGGGGTCCGGTTCAATCCCGGACGTGTCCACTTTTTCTACCTTGCGTCAGCCTTGCGGGGTCCGTGCTAGGTCGAATCAAGAAACTCGACCCCAAGGGCTCGGGTATGTCTACGACCTGAACCCGACCGAACTTCGTCAATTTTTGCGTTTTCGGAGTATTGTAGGCGGATACGATCGAAAATTCATGGATCTCCAAGTTACACTCCGATGAACCCCATCATGGTTCGGGTGTCCGGTCGCAGTGAGCCCCGCGGGAAGTGGGAAGACTTCATCTTGGACATGCCGGCTTTGAATTAGGGGGGCGTGGGCTCGAAAATTTTCGCGCGTGGCAAGAGTCACAGGGAAACGTGTATCTACACGTTGTTTCAACGTTTCATCGGTCTTCAGCCCCCCCGGAAGTGGAGAGGACCTATGCTGTGCCTCTTATGGTCCGCCATGCCCGTGTCGGGTGCCAGTGCGATTCATGAGCCACTTTGATGGGGTGGAGGGTTTTATTATAAGTCGTCCCTGCTCTCCTCTGCGGAATCTCTGCAATCACCCACTCCTTTCTCGCACTCTGAAGGCCCCCAGAGCGATGGAGCCCGAACACGATAATATGGGGTACGTCTTCTTGTTCGCATCCCCATCTCAAAGTGGATGTTACGTACTGAACTCATGGACTTCTTCTGGTCCCGCGGGCACCATAGCAGGCATGCGACGCTCGAGAACCGAATCTCGGTCCACGCCACCAAAACAATCACCGATGCTGAAGCGAACTTCGAAGAAGCGTGGAAGCGCGAAGTTCAGATGTACCATAAGGAGGTGAAACAACGTGTGCGGCGACTCGACATTGCGATTATATATGTGAGTGGGACCCGATTTGCGTTCGGCAGATCTTGGAGAGAATGCTGAAGCCCCATTATTGATCTCTCTAGGCGACTATTTGCTGTTTAGCGACGTTTTTATCTTTACGATTGGATCGATGCCTGGGGCTCGTTGGTCGCTGTAATGATATCAGAGGTGCGCTCCGGACTCGCTTTACCCTTCGGCCCCGATCTTAATATCGGTGCATTTTCTCAGCCGGTTCTGACTTCGAACTTATCGAGACCTGGTGTCTCGTCGTCTTTCTCTCCATTCTTTCCGTTGCCTCTGTCACGAGGTGGTCGCAAGGCACCTCCACTCGTTCCATCTCACCCGAACTCCGATCACACATCGAACAACTCTCAGCCGCATCCACAGCTCGCAGTTCATCATGGATGGACAGGATTGTTCACTTCGCTCCTTACGGCTCTTTTCTCCTCTTTCTTTACGAAGTCCTCGAAAACCTCCCCCTCAACACCCCCACGTTCTCGATGAACGTCTTCTGGTCGGTTTCGCTGCTTACAATATTGCTAGCCCTCCCAGACCTACAACGGCGACCCCCATCAACCGCAGCTACGCAGGCTCCGGAGCAGGCGTTTCTCCCATTACCCATGGAGGGCCGCAAGCACCCTGGCGGACACGCTCGCACGCACAGCAACGGGGAGCCAATAACCGATTACGATGCGAAGGAACCGCTTTTCATGAGCGCCCTACGACAAGAGCAATGTTCACTGAAGGCAGAAAGAATCCAGTGGATGCTTGACCGTCCTCTCGATGAAGAGACTACATCCGTGGTCCTCAGGGCCATACTCAGGATGGCCTGGTGTTCGGGAAACCACTCACTCCTTCTGAAACGCTGTTACGAGATTCTCCTCCGGTCGTTCGAAATCGTTGACGGCCAGCCAACTCTCATTCCGCGATTACGGAACTCGGCGTATCTCTCAGCCCGGGCGTTCTGTCACATTTTCATTCAATCCGGGAGTGACACCCAAGGGAACGATAGGGTTATGACTTCCCTCAGAGAACAACACATCGGTTTGTCACCGGGCAATCACGAGAACGACTCAAATCTGCAGTCCGTCCTCGGGCTTACCGATCGTCTGCTGGGAATCGACCACGACATCGAGTGGCCGTCGTTCCAGCTCTCCTCCGCTCACCACCTCTGGGTCAGCGACATCCTCCTCCACCACGCATGCAACCTCGTCGCTGCCGGAAAGCAGCAAAAGGTATACGATGAGGTCGCAGCGTTCGTGCAAGATACCTTCTCCCTTGAGCCTCCCGCCCCAATCTCGATCGACACCAATTGTGTTCTCATGGTCGGCCTTCTCGTTGACATTCCCGTCCATCCGGATGATCTTCTCGTATCCGGTGAGAAGAAAAGGTGTGTAATCCTCTTCAAGACGTAATGGGAGAGTACTAACTATTCCTAGTTCGAGGTTCACCCCCATAACCGAAAGGCTATTCGTCAAACTCGGCTCCACCATCCTGAACAGGATGTCAACGGAAACAGAGATCGGTGCAGTCCTGGACGTTCTCCGATGCATCGGATTACTCACATACAACATCGTCCCGCGGAGGTGTTTGGAACTCTTCACCACCATCATGGCGGCCGCTTCCCACCTCCCCCCCGATCTGAAATGGGAAGCTGCTCGACTGGCGCTCCACGGAGCGTTCAAATGGGACGGATTTTACCCGATGGTTCCGGGCCCTCAGGAGGTTCTCTCTTTCCTGGAGCACCACTTCGACCTCCAAGCGAAAGGGGAAAACCAGGAAGAGGCGATCCAGTACGCCCTACGTGCGCTCGCCTTCGGTTCTAGCCCAGCATGCCTCGATGCCCTGACTCAATTCGATCCGATGGTCAAACCGTTCTTCGACGGCATCCGTTCCCTCTTCCACCCCGACAAACCTCACGAACTCAAGAAGGCCGCGCTCTGCTTCCTATCGCACATCGAGGCCCGTTGGTTCCCCGTCTTCTCCGAACACGTGTCACCGGACGCAGTCCAAGACTTTTGTGAGGACTTGGTCTCCGTCATCAATGAGGTTTTCGTGGACGAGCTCCCGGTCAAGCGGGCCGCGACCACGACCCTGCTTTCCATGGCGGACGCATCGACTTTCCGACTTCACATCCCCCTTCACATGTGGGAACACCTGGAATTCATTCACGAACTGAGAGAAGGCTCGCATCCTCTGCGGAGGTGCAAGGATAACCAGGACATAATCCCCGCGCTGAGGAGGGCGAAAGACCAGAAGCCCCTGCTGTTTTGGTTGGCCGTTTTATGGAGGGAAATCACGAAGCTGGATCCCAAGATCCAGAAACAAGTCGTCGACGCCACCACCAGAGCTGTTGCTCAATCCCCTCACGTCGAGGACTTCCTCCTACTTCTCCTCAACGCCGAAGAAACTCGTTTGGAGGAGAAACTTCGCCCGTTCTCGTCCTGGTCGACAGACGAGGAGGTGGAGAACATACGGCTGAAGCTGTACGAACTACGGGAAAGCAGAACTCATTTCTACGAGGTATGCGAACCCGATGACACCCAATGATTCCTGGCTACGTTTTTTCCACACATTCGCCCCACTTATTCTTCATCATTTGCTAAACGGACGCTTGCATCTCTCGCTCCTCACCTTCCTGTTTATTCGCTATTACACGCCACACACTGCTTTCGATATTCCTATTGTTTCCAATTATTGTATCCCTTGAAACCATCGCCTGCTTTTATTACACTAGAACAGTCCATATTACTTCCCGGATTAATAACATAGGAGAGAACCATAAGGTAGACCCGAAGGCTTGCATGCAACAACTGAGACAAACACGAGGAAGAGGGGAGGGCATGGGGCTCGTACTGAGCGACACGTGGAGGAAGCACGCCAAACTAATAGCCCGGCCTTCCCTCATCCGAATGGCCTTCCGTGGAGGCTGGTATCACATTGAAGGCAGGAGTCGTCATATCGCCCCCTTCTTCGCTGCCTTCTGGTATAATATCTTCGTCATATTGTTCGTCATCATCGCCATCCTCGTTTTCCGCCTCGATGTCAACATCGTCAAAGAGGACGTGGCACTGTGCGGGACGCCGTTAAGTATTATGGGCGCGCATATGCGTGTGGATCACACGTACGTGGCTGATCATAGCTCTTACGACGTTATGGGCGTGCCCCATATTTGACATGGTGACTGCGAAGTCATCCCTGGGAGCTCTGAGAATGTTTGGGCCAATGACGATCGAGAGCGAGTGGGAAGTCATTTGATTGAGTTCCTCGTAATCCGTGACCCTGTCCAGGTGCTCAAACAGTCGCTTCAAAAGATCAAAATTCGCGGCGGGAAGCTCGCGGAGGAGGCGCCGTATTTTCGCCAGACGAGGCTCAAGGGATTCAATTTCTGAAACACGGGGTGAGATGGGTTCGTGAAAAAGGGGCTGTAACTTACTGGCAGAGCCGATAAATGTGAAGTACGTCGTTGATGGGACAACAGGCTCGGGAAGCGTTCGGAAGAAGGATTTAATCACATCGCAAATGGCATAAATATCCGTGGTATCATCGATGGGTGTTCGCCCTGTTACTCCAAGGATCAATGAAATGACTTGTTCGTAGGCCGGCCGAACTAACCGTGGTTGAGAGCATCTTTGATACCATTAATCTCCAAGGTCGACCCTGCGATACGATCTGCCGAACTCGTTCAGAAAATGAATAACTGCCGCTTAGAGACACAGCCTACAGATTCCAACTTCGGGCAAACCTCGCGACTCGACTTCCCTGAAACAAGTCTCCAGCATGGAAGGAATGGCTCCCGGAGGAGGATCGTCTCCGAATTCCCTCTGGATGAGAACCTTCAAATCTACACCAAGGACTACGGGGAGGGTAACGCTCAACATGTGAAAGCCGGAAAAACAACAATGGCACCTACATGCATGGCCGCGGGTATTCAAGTCCAGCGCCGCGAGTTGTTCAGCAAGGTTCGCGTTGCTTCCTAAATACGTCAAGCGTCTCTTCGCCGCAGTTTTGGCAACGTGGCTGATCTTGTTCATCCATTTCGTCATATCCTTCCTTCCCATCGCTTGGAGCAAGTAATGGCCGCCATCCTCGGTGTCCAATTGGAACGTAAATGACCGTTCGTTGTTGATGAACTGGGCAACGCGACAATCTGCAAGACTCAACACGAGAGTGGGCTTGCCGGCGGTGGCAAAGTCCAATTCCTCCGCGGTACGTTTCGGTCCAGAGGTGATGGTAGTGTCGGACGTGAAAGCGCTGGAGATAGGTCGCATGAACTGGAAGAAGGCGGAAGACATGCTCTTCTTGTTCCTGTGAGCTTTGGAAACGCCCGGGTTCGGCTTGCTGTTGTGCATCGCCTTATTGAGATAGTCCTCCCTCTTCTCGTTACGGTGCTGCTCCTGTTTCTTTTCCTTGCTCAGTCGGTCACGGGCATATCTGTCCCGTTTGTACTTCTCCTGTTGAGCGAGAACCAAGAGGTTGAACGGTCGGGGGATCCTCTTGCCCGGGTGAGCGCCGTCGCTCCCAGCTTCCCGGATAGCATCCTCACGGATGAGACGGTGGTCGAATTGAATGTAACTTGCCTCCTGTTCGATCTTACCAAGTCGAGCAAGATCCTGGAAGCCAACTTGGCGTCGCCTTTTGCGGGTGACTGGGCCAAGGGACGAGGCATTCGCAGCCAGATGACACAAGAACCTTCAACAGAATCAGCCTCACACGAGTTCCATGAGGGGTCCACCGTACCTTCGTTTCTCAAAGTTCACTAGCCCTTGTCCCTCGTCCGCCGGCGGAGTGACCACATTTGGCATCATGATGACTTCTAAAATCCTCTCAAAAAGCCAACCTATATCGACGAGCAAGGAATCACCCGTGGAGGTTTGAGCGTTCGACGAATCCAACAGCGCGGAGAAGCTGTCAGCAGTAGTCCTGCGAGCATTGGAAACGTTCTGCCAGGCTCTGGCGTGCAACCTCGACTCGGGACTGAGAAGAGCGGAAGTGAGGACGGCCTCGGCAAAGGAACGAACGCAAGGTTTCTCAGAAATGGGCGTTGAT
>Ga0307515_10025388_pt1 | contig 10255 bp, 7 predicted proteins | sample 17_EM_MG_FD_194513 | JGI IMG/M metagenome (GOLD analysis project Ga0307515, IMG submission 194513) | Populus trichocarpa ectomycorrhiza microbial communities from riparian zone in the Pacific Northwest, United States - 17_EM | ecosystem: Host-associated > Plants > Roots > Unclassified | place...
TCTTATAAAAAAAAAAAAAAAAAAGGTTGCATTTAGCTAGTATCCAAAAATAAAAGGATATGTGCAAAAAGGATATAAAACATATTTGGTTAAGGAGATGGAAATATAAAATAAATTTATTTTTTAAATAATTTTGAGTGAATTTTTATACTTTTAAAATAAAAAATATATAAAGACATCTTTCTTTGTTTTACAAGGATATCTTAATTCTCAAGCCAGTTTAACCTATCTTAAATGAGTAATAAACAAATTATTCAATTCAAATTCAAATTGATATATTAAAAAAATATTTTTTCCCTAATATTTTTAAGATTTTAAGCCCTAAATAATAAGGCTGGAATAAATTTACTCCTAGACCATTCCTTCTAAGTTTAGAACCAAACTAGCGAGCTAACTCAATTTTAATTGTGAGTTGAAGAGTTGATGCATGAATTTAGTTTATTAATTTGTTTAAGCTACAGTAGCAAAAAGAAAAGGATTCAGGTAATTTATTCGAACATCAATTTTAGTCTTCAAAGTTTCAATTATGTTTAATGAAAAAAATTAAATTAAATTTTACTAAATTGAACATTAATGAATTTCAAGAAAGGAAAATCAACGACCCCACGCATTTGAATGTGTCCAGCTAACTTGTTATAAGAGGCCGAACTTCATTTGAAAAGGCTGAGCGTGACGTGACACTCTTCCAAACTTGTGAGGAATTTTACAATTTTATCTTAGAATTTTCAAAATATTTAATTACTCTTATTTCTCACAGGAGATATGTATTTTACTATTTTATGCAACCGGAGTTTTATAAAGTTTTATTTTTTTAAATAATTTTTAATAATTTTTAATCATTTTGGTGTGTTGATGTTAAAAATATTTTTAAAAAAAAAAATTATTTTAATACATTTCTAAATGAAAAACATTTTAAAAAGCAATTGCTACCACTATCTAAAGTAAGCTTGTTTGATATTATGGTAGCGGTTGTTTTCTAAAATATTTTTTATTTGAAAATGTATTAAAATAATATTTTTTTAAAAAAATATTTTTAAAATGCAATATAAATAAACATTCACAAGGCGACAAGGAAAATGAGGATGATATGCCCTGCCTTGTTTGGTTTCTTTTTGGTTGAGGTCATAGATATGATTAACTGTTTTTTCTACTTTATTTATTTAAAAAAAAACACTAAATTGATAATTTCTAGGAGCACGAAATACGAAAATATTTTCAGATGGAATACCAGATACGTAAGATTTGCATTTTATATGTAAATAAAATCGAAGGGCACAGAAGAGGAGCGTGGAACAGATTCAAAATTACTGGGCGTGACGAGCTAAGGGCGGGGCAACAGGCAGGATTCCTGGTCGGACGGAAGCCACGCCCTTTACCTCTGATGGAAAACTGAAAGGACAGAACCTACGCAAAAGGCTCCATCAAAAACAGTCAAACCTCAGCCTTTTTCTTACAAGTGCAAGACATGCGCATGTACGTGTCAGAGCAATTCAGTACACATCACTGACTCTTCACCAGCTACAACCCGCCCACAACTCCTAGATTCCTTGTTTTGGTATCGCCAGATGCTGAATTCATTGTACGTTTTCAAAAGGCCCATCAACATTTTCCACCCTTTTGAACATCATTTCCTCGCATCAAATGCCACCAAACGCCAACAAATCCAGTCAAACATGCATAATAAATGCCTTCGACGCTCTCCACCCTCGTCTACACCTGTTCACTGTTGCAGTGTCTCCCAACATTAATTGCAGGATTGATCATTCTGCTTATCAAGGTAGCTGAGATCTTTGCTCTTGAATTCCTGACCTCCACCACATATGTTGATAGCGCCCGTGATACGAGCATTTGGGATGTCCATGATGAACACCTACGCCGTACATGATCTATAACGATCTGCGTATCGTGTTCTTGATAGACTCGTAACGTATTGGTGAGTTTGTGAGTGTAACAGCGCTGTTGATTTTTAAGATGCTGAAGATTACGAGATATTGCTTTTCAAAATGCTGAAAGTTACGAGATCTTGATTGCTCCAGGCACAAAAAGGCCAAGGAAAGTTAGAAAGATCGCTCTGTTGATCATTTACCAAGTCTTTGTTCATGTAAAACCAGATTTGTACAGCTCTATTCTCACCATAAAGGGTCTAAAAAGATTATAAAAAAAATAAAAATTACAGTTGGGCAAAAAAAAAGAAGGAAAAAACAGAATTGGCATCTCTTCTAAACAAAACCCAGACTCAAGCCGCCAAAACTGGACTTCCTCTTTCACAATTTCCTTTGGGCTTCATCGATTATTCAAGTCTGAGCTCCATCTTACACGTGTCAACGTCACCAGACCCGTAAGCTTCCACCCTTCTCTTCTTCACGGGAACCACGTGATGTGCACGTGACACGGGCTCAAGGCCCAGGGTCAAGTCCAGGCCAAGTTCAAGCCCAGAAATTCCGTTACTCGCAACGTCATGGGCCTTGCAATCGTTTTTCGACTCGGGGTTGGGTGGGAACAGCAATGAAGCCTCGGCTGTTTCCACAGACACCATGCTCTCATCAGACTCTTTGCTGTCGCCATCCAACACTGCCAACTCGGATTGGTGACTCACCGAAGACTCGTGACTCGTACACCGAGTCAACTCGTCCCGTGCCGACAACGTGTCGACAGCGATTGACGCCAACCCATTACCAAAACAAGCCCGCTTGCTAGCTTTCGGCTTCACAACTCGCCTGACCCGGCACCGAGTCCTGGCTCGGTTTGCATCATTTGACGCAGCCGAGTTTTCTTCTTTCGAAACGTGTCGTATATCATAAACTTTTAGCGGGGGGCCATGGCCATTAACTGCAGCTTCAGAGTTAATTGGAGTTATCGGAGCACCTTTTAGTACGGCTTCAACAGCGGCTTGACAAAGCTGCCAGCTTCCCGACCACATCAGCCCAACCGAGCCATAAATCGGGTTCACTATCCTCCCGCATGCTTCGTAGAGCAACGACCTAAAAATCGCTGTCGCAAAAAAAAAAAAAATCAATTTTAAACCCTTGGCATGGAAACTTGAGGCATCAACAAAAAAGTCTTGAACATAGAAGCATTTCTTGCATCAACAAGAAATAATCTTGGATTTCAAATTGAAAACCTTTAAAGGATCGTACAGAATATCTGAATTTTCCAAAGCATTTCTAGATTAAGATTCTTAAAGGTCATTAAAATTATTAAGGAAAAAAAACCATCAATAATCTTGACGCATTCCTTGAACTAGCAAAAGCTAAGCTTGTATTTTTTAAATCAAAACTTGAAAGGGTCAAAAAAAGAACTCCGAAATTTCCAGAAACACCTTTTGTTATAAAATATTTGGGATAGCTCAAAATTCTTAAGAGTTTACATGTATATACTAACCAGGACGGAGATGTTCAGGGCCAGCGTTGATGAGGTTCATAAGGCCAGCACGGCCATAAAACTTGGCAAGAAAAACAGTAGCGTTGGCTTGAGACTCAGAACTCTTGATCCACTGTAAACAAGGCCTAATACTACAGTTTTCACTACAGCCTTTGCGTAAAACTCTACATCCATTACAACTCATCCGCATTTTGGCTTCCAGTTTTGTGACAAATCAAAAGACCACTAGGGTTGGAAAGAAAAGGAATTAGAAACGAAAGAGTGCTTGAACTTGGTGGTTGATGAAAGAGAGAAATGAGTATATAAGAGGATGTGATGTGCGTGTAGGAGGAGTTAGGACAAGATGGGGTGTGCTTATGTATGTATAAGAGAGGAGAAGATAAGAGTAGGAGCCGCTGGATTAGAGGTACAGGGGACGCAACTTGTTTTTCATGTATCTTCCAAAACACTGGTTTCCACATTCAAGGAGGTTGGAGTTTGTACTACTGCTTCTCGTTTTAAGTCTGGTTGTGCTTAAAATATTGAATTTCAAAAATGTTGAAAAGTGAATGAAGGTTTCCTACTTTCACTTGGAGAGCGTGAGGAGAACTCCCAATAGTAGAAGCTTGTTTTATGCTGCCATAGGTGAGGAGCTGTTTCTTTGCATGCCAACATAGGTTTGCGGTAACTTAACGGTAGCTCTTATCTGGACTTCGTGGTTACCTATGTGCCCTGGTACTAAGTTAAAATTACATCCTTTTGTCTAGCTTTTTCTAAATTACATTTTTTTTCTGTTTCTTTCTATTGTTGTTGTAAGATATATTATTATTGTATCATAAGGGGTGCCAGAGGTATTTCATCAAGATGCTGTTTATTTTTACGTTTTAAAAATATTTTTTTAAAAAATTGAATTTTATTTTATTTTTTTACTTCAAATTAATATTTTTGGGTGTTTTCAAATCATTTTAATGTGCTGGTATCAAAAATAATTTTTAAAAAATAAAAAATATATATTATTTTGATGCACATGCGAGTAAAAAATACTTTCAAAAGCAACCGCAACTACACTTCCAAACAGGTAATATTCATGAATTCAGCTGAAGCACACTGAAATATCGAGTTTTTTGTTTTACTATATTTAAGTTTTTTTAATATTGAATTCTATTTTCTTCTTTATTTTTTGTCTGTAAGTAAATTTACAATTTATACACATGGTAAATTACATAATAGTATATTTGTTGGAAGCAGCTGCTTAATTTAATGATATAATATCTTGGCAAGCTTGGAGAACATAATGTCCATGCATTTTAGCAAATAAATGCTTTGTCAATAACACTTTTCATAGTTTCTAATATCTTAATGGTTTTTCAAAGGTCAATCAATAAATTTTATTTCTTATAAGAAAATAAAATGAAAGGTATTATTTAAAAAAAAAAACTCATTCATACTAATTCATACAAATACTATTATTCGTAAAAGCATTAATTATAAGTCTTATAGATATAAACGGTGCCGAATTTGGTTAAGAACAAATGGAGGGAGGGCAAGACGGTCCTTGAAACTATAGTAGAGCCAGGCATGCAGGTGGGTCCAAATATTAAGAAGACAGGAGAGCAACGCGTGGAGAACACGTTTTGGTGTTAGAGTGCGGTCGAATCGCCACATAATCGGGGAGGTCGAGGGTTGGGGTCCACGGGGAGCTCCCGGTATCTAAAACAAATAAAGAAAAAGAAAACTCCCGGTTTTCGGGAGGTCGTGTGCTAAAACCGCTTAGAGGTAAAACAAGTAACCGGTTTCCGGGTTTGTGCGGGTGAAGTGTTGGGACTGTGGGCGCACTACATGACCAATATAGCCAATGGTATTGGAAAGGGTCATTGCCTTGTTTCCTTGTGCTTATCCTCTCTAACACAATGACTAACCACTTGGATTAGATTAGATTATCAGATTGGTTAACTGAAAGTTAACCATCATTTCAGAGCTAAGGGACAAGTGGGTAATTAAACTAATGATTTTAAGGTCAGCATCAGTTGGTTGGTTTGGGCTGTTTGATCAGCCAAAACTACGTCGCCTAGGAAGGATCGATTCCAGGGCGGTTCGATCTGGTTCTCTTCACCCTCCAGCATTTGATATCCATTTTCATAGGATAACTGTGGGATAGGCCTGTTTTTACAAGTGGACTCCAATGGATTTAGTTATTTATTTCGGAGTTGGTAATTTTTTTTTTATTTGTATATGATGTATTTTACTTGAAAAAATATTAAATTAAATCAAATATAAAATATAAAATTATTATTTTAATACATTTTCAGGAGAAAAGCATTACTGACCTAAACCGAGTCAATTCAAGATTTGGTTCATTTGTATAGTTTTATGGAATTTCGAAACAAACATGAATGTATAGTGAAAGTTTTAAACAAACCATCACATTGTACTTGAAGAATCGACCAATTTGGTTGGGTTCGGTTTATTTGAGCAGCCTAGTTTTTTTGATTTGTCTGCTAACCCATGTTCGGCAACGACAAGGATGGCAATGGATTAGTTTAGAGCAAGTTTTTTTTTTTTTTTTTATAAGTGCATACAATTTGGTTTTATCTATAACTACCATTCACGTTTAGGTAGATGATATTGAATCTAATGAAATGTATTTGTTAGATATCCATCGAATATCCGATTCCATTAATTAGATTTTTAAAAACATTTTTTCAAGTCAAAATTAGGTGCATGCTGTAATCTAGAACAAATACGATTTAAATAGCTGGTGATTCACTGCATACCAGATTATTTTTTTACGAATATATAAAAAAATATTCATGTTATATCAACGTTTTTTTTTAAAAAACAAAACCTAAGTATTTAGAATGTTAACCCTTGTTGTTCACAAAACCACAAAAATAATCCAATGAAAAATGAATAAAAAAAATATTGATGAATGAAATTAATTTTTAAAAAAAAAAACCCAAGTAAGCTCGGGTGAATTTTATAAACCTGAGTTAATTTTTTAAATTCATAACTCGTTAAATGATAGACTTGAGCTAAACAAAATAACTTAATACATACAAAATTAAATGCCAGATAATGAAATGAATAAATTTAATTTAATTAAAAAATAAAATTTCTTTTAAAAACACTAAATTTAACAAAGATAGGGAAAAAAAAAAGAGGCAACCATTTTTATTTCTAAAATCAATTAATTTTAAAACAAAATTTCTTAAAAAAAGCTAAATTTAACCAAGACAAAACAAAAACCACGAAAACCTGTTTTATTTTTAAAACGATTAAAAAATATCATAGAAAGCGAATTAAAAAATAATAAAATGCGAAGAATGGGGAAAAGAGCTTAAAAAAAAACAAAGGAAAACTGTGTAAACTTCGTAAATCGGGGTTAATCTTTTAAACCCGCAAACCGTTAAATTCTAGACCCGAATACAATTAAAAAGCTAAAAACCGACTAATTAAATGTTGGAGGATGAAATAAAAAAATCAATCTAAAAAAATCTTGCAATGTCAAAAAACGTAAAACAATAAAAAAAAAGTATTAGATTTGACAGGAAAAAAAACTAAAGAATGATGAAATTATAAAAAAACAAAAATTGCAAAACTCATTTTAAAAAATAATAATCAAAATAATATAAACCAAATATGATAGATGAAAATATCTAATGGGGATGAAATTAAAAAATATAATTTAATAAATTAGTCCAGATAAAAAAAGACTGCGATAAAGAGATTAAGGGTGAAATTGGAAAAATCCCTTAATTTCATAAATTATTCTAAATTTTAAAAATTATAATAAAGAGAATGGGATGAAATTCTAAGGACAACAAACCTCAGGTACTGATTTGATATTTTTTAAGGCCAACACAAAAATCAAGTAGAAGAGGGAAAAGAAAAAAAATACCACACGCGTCACCTCGGTCACATTTGGGCTACACACGCCACGCATGCAGGGAGTGGATGCCTAGATGCTTCGACCGTTACCTTGGAATCACAATTTTGATCGTCAGACAGTGCCACATGCGCCATCTGAAAGTGGAGGACTCTGTTCACACGTTTTCTGGTTTTTTTTATTTCCTTATATCAAATTATTATATTACCCCTAATGACACTCAATAATTACCAAATTACCACATCTAAATAACGAAAGAACCCCTAACTGAAGGACAATGTTGTTTAATTTCAAAGGGGTGTAACTTATGTATTTAAAAATTAAATCAAAGTCTAAAAAATCCATTGACCAAGGTTATAAATTTTTTTTCTTTCAATGGCAATTAAGTAATCACATTGTGCAAAAAAAATATAAAAATATCGTTTAACCCCTCTCTTTCTAGTAATAACCAATGTGTTCCGTAAAAAAAGACTTTCATATCTCTAAACCCAAGCCCTGTTAGTTTACCTACAAAGAGTAAAATCAACATTTTATTGTGCGAATCCACAGTAAAAAGCTGATCTGTTTTAGTATAGGGTATAATAAAACAAACCAAATTTATCCTGTGAAAGTTTCTAAACAAGCCAAACTCGTTTTACTAAAAATAAAACATGCCAATTGGGTTCAATTTGTACTAAAATACATACCAAAATATTTGATGAAAGTTTTTAAACAAACCAACTTGTACTAAAAATAATACCAAAGTATTATTTTTCAATTATGTTGGTGTTGCATCTCTCATGTATAACAAAAAAATTTTATTTCAAAACTCAAATATATTTTATATTATTGATGCAAATAAATAATCTTAAACTAATAATAACTATCAAAACAATGACAACAAAGGCACCCACTCTCAACAAGCTTTTTTCCTTGAAACCCTACCCCCCGTTTTATTTGAGTTTCTTTATATAACTCTATAGGAGTCGGTTTTCACCCATATTATTTTGTCTACAAATTAAATAGCTTGTTAAAAGTTTTACTAATAAACATGCAATTGAAACTTCAAGAATAATAATAAAATATATATAACAATTAACTATTATATAGACGTTTTGCACGGTAGATAATCAGAATTGCTCATCTAGTGTGTACTTTGACATGGTAGAAATACCGATGAAATAAAAGCACTCCCAAACACACCATATAGTTCAGAGTGGAGTGCGACCCGAACCAGTACTCAACTCAACGTTGCATGCTACGAGTTGATAATGAATAGTGACAATTGTCTTATTTGGACCGTTTTGACCTTGTTCGAAATTTTCTATCTTTCTTATTACTGCATGTGATTAAGAAATGATCTTTATGATCCGTAGTTGCACGTTATGGATTCTACATCGACTAGATATTTATGGATGGTTGGCTGCTAGGAATTTGGAAGACAAAGACTCCCTCCGCCTTCGTCAAAGACCACATGTGATTTGGTTTGATTTTCCAGATTTTAATCTCATTTGGCCTCGTCTCCTGGTTCAACACTCCAGCTGGCTTCATTTGTGATTTTGTATAAAAGAATGGCCATAATTTAATTATAGATAGTTGCATAATCCATCGTGGAACTCCTCAATTCTAATATATACATATATGTAAGGGTAGTTTCGAATTAATATACGTGTTAATTAATATTAAATTCTCTCTTTAAACAATTTTAAAGGCATGTTACTCATATCAATTTAGAATATTAAGAGAAATTTAATAATTTTTTCAATTATTAATTTTGAATGCTAAACTAAAAAACTCAACGAAGAAACATGCCTCCTCTTTTGACGTTATATATGATGACACTGTAAGAGTTGTTGCTATGATTTCTCTCCGATCAGAAAAAAAATATTGTTGTCATGCAATTTATTTCTTAAAATGAACTAGATTCAATTATTAAATTTTTTTTTATTAATGTGGGTGTTCGGGTCAACTTGCGTGCACCTCGACTAATCTCACTAGCTTTGAAAATAACAACTATGTAAGTCTCCAATGACCATCATATTAGCAATCACATGACTCGAACTTGAAACAACAGGGGAAGCAAATCTCTTGATTTCAAGTTCTTATAATCAAACCACTTAATAGATAATCCACGCTATTTAAATCTTACAAGTATATGGTATGTATTTTATCTTATTTATAGTTGACAGATACGAATCACTGATTTAAATATATTTTTATATATTTCTTATGATTTTTTTAATTAATTTTCCAGAGGTTAGCTTCTAAAAGACTTTTTTATTTGTTAATATACTCAATTATTAAAAAAAGGAAAAGAATGGGCCAGCAAGCTGCTGCTCAGGGTGGCATCCATTGTACTGAGTCCGAAAGCTTTTCTGGAAACTGATGCAACAAAAACTTTGGCTTTTTGCGATTCCTAGAAAAAATGCCATGAAACCGTCGTGTAGCACAGCAATGGACAGGTTGTCAATAAAATTGCAAAGAGAAAGTTCTGTTACATTTGGAAGGCAAAGACATGGCAAGTGGACAAGACCAGATGATAAGGAGGTGGAAGTCTCATGCAATAGAGTCCAAGAATGTCATGCAAATTGTGAAGCCAGCGCGTGGAAATCACCTTTTCAGATTGTCAGTGAAGAATCCAGCTCCCTCGATGCCCTCGAAATTAATTAATGGCCACCTTTCAAGGATCAAAATTGGAGTTCCATATATTTAGGAAAGTCCAGGGATCAGAATAAATAATTAAAAATAATTAGGTGACCACTGGTTTTTGGTTCTGTTTGGACCTTTTGGACTTTGGAGTGCCTGGCTAGGGTAGGAACTGCATGCCATATAGCCTCTGTTCCCTCAAAAGAAACCCAGAGAGCATAGGTTAGCCTTTGGAAACGCTGGTCAATTTATATTTTTAAAATTTTTAATTTTTTTATTAAAAATTAAATTTTTTTATATTTTGAATTTTTTTAATGCGCTGATCTCAAAAATAATTTTAAAAAAATAAAAAAAATTATTTTGATGAATTTCAGAATGAAAAAT
>Ga0307515_10025389_pt1 | contig 10255 bp, 3 predicted proteins | sample 17_EM_MG_FD_194513 | JGI IMG/M metagenome (GOLD analysis project Ga0307515, IMG submission 194513) | Populus trichocarpa ectomycorrhiza microbial communities from riparian zone in the Pacific Northwest, United States - 17_EM | ecosystem: Host-associated > Plants > Roots > Unclassified | place...
CTGTACGATGGATAAGACGCTTTTGCTAGAGCCACGTGTAAGAGTCTCTTTAATTCTTAGCGTGTTTGTTTTGCATTGTAGTGGTAGCTTTTGTCTAATGCCTCACCAGAATTATTCATAGTTTTATCCTTCTTTCAAGGTTTAGATTCTAGATTTTAATCAAGTCATCAGGTTTTGAGCTGATTATGAGTAGTTTGTTGATTTTTGTTTTTGTTAAATTAAAATAATGTTGTTTTAGTATATAAAAAAAAAATCAACGAGTTGCAATTGGGTTTTTGACTAGGTCTTACCGGGTCACACCGGGTTTTTTTTTCCTCTATTTTTTCTTCAACCAGGCCCGGTTTCAGTCCCGGGTCGACCCGCTGGGTTTCAAAACTATGGTATGTTTAGGAGTGTGGTTGTGATTGTTTTTTAAAATATTTTTCACTCGGAAATGTATTAAAATAATATTTTTTATTTTTAAAAATTATTTTTTATATCAGCGTATTAAAATAATTTAAAAATATCAAAAAATATTAATTTGAAGCAAATAAAAAAATAAAAAAAATTAAATTTTTTAAAAAACACTTTTGAACAGTTTAAATATATTTATTTTTAATTGAATCTGGTATTTGGGAGTTTGAAATTTTTTTTATTTAGTTTGATTTTAAGTTTTTAAATTGATTAAAAGGTGTTGTATTGTTATAAACAGGTTATAAAGATTTATGAGACTTTTCTCATAATTTTTTGGTGAGAAAATAGTTGTAATTTGGGGTTTCTTTTTTCAAAAACTTAGACCTGATATTCATGTGATCAGAAAATATAATAGACAAATAACACGTGGTTTGCGTAAGGGGAGACGCTTCGTCCACCAAATTTAAAAAAAAAAAAAATAGGATTGACAGCCTGTCATTTGCCCTTTAAAAAAAACACATGTATGCAGGCCTAAGTTTTCATGTAAGCTAGGCAAGTATGTCCAGCCCATGCACATCTAAACCATTATTTTTTTATCTCGTTATTATTTTTGGTTTAGCATTTTATAATTGAATTCTTTTTAAATAATACTTAAATGATTATCCAATTATAATATTATTTTTAAATAATATCAACTTCTTTGAATTTAATATCACCAATAGGTTTTTGAATAATTATATATGAATCTAATATATATAATTTTTTAAATGCGGAAATATCTATTTTTAAAAATTTTATTATAAGCTTTTTTAGATAATTTTCTTAAGTTTATTATTATTATTATTTTAATACATTCATTCTAAAATTGTTTATTTATTATTTTTTTAATTAAAATTTGCTTTTAAGATTCATATCTATTAGACGAAACAGTAATAAAAACACTTAACATACCATAAAAATACAAAAAAAGAACAAAATTAGGAAGTACTAGAGTAACACTGTTTCCACACGAAATACTATTTATTAGTTAATAAAAAATTAGAAGAGGGGGTTTTATTGTACCTCATCTCACATTATACTATTTATTAAAATAGTTTTTTTCTCTTTTTATAGTTTTTTTTTAATTTATGTTTTTTTTAAATGATCTTCAACATTAGATTTATTTGAAATTAAACTTCATGATTTTTTTCAATTTACTTCTTATAAGGTTATCTCATACTCATGACTCAAATTACAAGTTTGACAGATTGATTTGATTTTTTTTAATTGATTTTTTTTAATTTCATCATTTAATATTGGATTGACTGAGAATTTGGTTTTGTGATTTGTTTCGGTTCGCTTTCTATGAGATTATCCACGTCTCATAACCTAAGTCATGGGTTTGGTGAGTTAACCTTGACTGACTTGGGTTATTTTACTAGGTTCTTTTTTTAATTGATTTTTTAGTTTTATCCCTCAATATTAAATTTATTGGAAATCAAACTTTATAATTTGTTTTGATTTATTTTGTATGGGATTATCATGATCTCATTACTTGGTATGCAGACAAGCAAGTTAACTTGAGATGACTTGAATATGCTGTTGTCTCAATGTTTAGTGAAAAAATCTCATATTAAATATTTATATTTGAGTCAAACTGTATTCAATGATCACCCGAGTTGTCTTTGAACCCGCTAAGACGATTGAGTTACGTTGAATCAATTCTTGCATATTTTTATTTTTTTTTACTAAAATTGTTTTAGCAAAATCTATATATTTTTTATATTAAAAAAATATAAATCTGATATGCAATGTAGCGCAGGCTAGTAATGTAGTTCAAAGTATTTATGATTTAAGATTAATAACTTATTTATGGGTATTTACGAGAATAGAGATGACTGGTGTTTTATAGGACAAATTGAGTAGTTAACATATAAATTTTTGTTTTTTTTAAATATAGTTTTTTAAAATTTCATCATATAACATTTTTTTTTTTTAGAAATCAAACTTTATAATTTGTTTTAATTTATTTTCTATGATGTTATTATAATCTTATAACTTGGATCATAGATTTAATTTGTTAACCCGAGTTGATCCAGGTCAATTTAACATATTGTTATCTTAATGTTAAAAAACAAATATCATCTTAAAAAAAATCTTGAGTTAAACTATCTTTTTACAGGTTATTCGGGTTACTTTTAGATCTACAAAGTCAATTATATCATATTAAATCAATCCCTCCATAATTTATTTATTTTTTTCACTCAAACAATATTAATAACATCTAAATATTTGAAAGTACATATCGTTTCTTTTCAAGCAGGGACTGATTACAAATCAGTAGGGAATGACTACTGGGCCTGCAAACAAGATTAGTAATTACTGTTAATGGCCCTGATACTCTCTAACAATTCGTAATTGGGCCCGAACAGCCCAACTAAAAACTTAGGGTATGCATTTCATCCAATTAGCAGGTCCATTTAAAAATTGAGGAAAAGAGTGGGGTTTTATGTCACTTGAAGTGTTGTTATATAAAGGCCAACTAGGGTTTATTGACACACTCTGTCTGCTCTAGAGTTAGGGGCTAAGCTATTTTGCGTCGCTGCAGCCGGAGGTATCTCTTCTCTGTCTCTGAGATTTTTCTCTCCTTTACCTGTTTGGATGCCAAGAAAATGTAGAATAACAGAGAATCAAATTTAGGTTTCCGAATCTCATTGGTGTATGCATATAGTTATAACTATATTTGCTTCTTTGGAAAATGTCGAAACCAAGAGTTGTTTTTGTTTTGTTTTTCATACTACTAGCTATTACTGTTTTGTTTTTCTAGTAATTAGCAGATCATTAGCGTAAGGTCATAAGAATCATCATAGTTTCTTTTATCTTGATTCCTTGAATATGCTTTTTTCTTGTTTTTCATATTCAGTTTCATGCCTGTCTGATTTTTTTTACACATGTTTCATTTTATCTTTGCTTGAGTGCTGCCTAAAACGTTTTCTTAAGTAAATTTCTACGTTTGAAAGATCTTGTATTTTATGTAGTTCGCAATCATGTTTATCCAAGTTTGGGTTTTTGTCATGCGATGCACTAATCATTCAGATACCAGATTAAGGGGCAATTGGAACCTTACTATTTATTTAATTAGATTTATTTCTAGTTGGTTAATCAATAAATGTTTGATTTTGTGTTGAAGGAGAAGGATGTCTCACAGGAAGTTTGAGCACCCTAGACATGGTTCCCTTGGATTTCTTCCAAGGAAGCGAGCTGCTCGTCACAGAGGAAAAGGTTATTATTTATATTTTTATTCATATTTTATGTTGTTTTTGGGTTGTAATATCATTGCACTGCTTGTATGCTGACAGTTAAATCCAATTCAATCTTTTGATTCTCGTTTTGGCTTTGCTCAGTGAAGTCTTTCCCCAAGGATGACCCTACCAAGCCTTGCAAGCTTACTTCCTTTTTGGGTTACAAGGCTGGCATGACACACATTGTCAGAGAGGTCGAAAAACCAGGATCCAGTAAGCAAAATTTTCAACCTAACATGCTAACTTTGTGACGTTCATTAATATCCCTTTGTTTATCAGTTGTTTGAACCAGCACAAATAAGGTATATTTGTTGTGACTTTTATAATTTACTTCTTGTTCTGTAGAGCTTCACAAGAAGGAGACCTGTGAGGCTGTAACAATCGTTGAGACACCTCCAATGGTGATTGTTGGAGTTGTGGGTTACTTGAAAACACCATCTGGCCTCCGAACTCTGAACACCGTTTGGGCTCAGCATTTGAGCGAGGAGGTCAAGCGAAGGTTCTACAAGAACTGGTGCAAGTCCAAGAAGAAGGCGTTCGCCAAATACTCAAAGCAGTATGAGACAGATGAAGGGAAGAAGAGCATCCAATCACAGCTTGAGAAGTTGAAGAAATATGCAACTGTTATTCGTGTTTTGGCCCACACTCAGGTATTAACCCCTAGGTTAACTTTTCACTTGTCAATTTTATGTTTCTGTGCAAGTCATTTGGCAAGACCTGTGTGATTTCTTCAGCTTCTTGTTTTGTAAATTATTTTGATGTGATAATTGTTCTTACGTTAACATGTTACAGATCAGAAAGATGAAGGGATTGAAGCAGAAGAAAGCTCACTTGATGGAGATCCAGGTCAATGGTGGGACAATTGCTCAGAAGGTGGATTTTGCTTATGGTTTCTTTGAGAAGCAAGTCCCAATAGATGCTGTTTTCCAGAAGGATGAAATGATTGATGTTATTGGTGTCACAAAGGGTAAGGGTTATGAAGGTGTTGTCACTCGTTGGGGTGTCACTCGCCTGCCTCGTAAGACCCATAGGGGTCTTCGTAAGGTGGCTTGTATCGGCGCCTGGCACCCTGCAAGAGTCTCATTCACTGTTGCCAGGGCTGGTCAGAATGGATATCACCACCGTACTGAATTGAACAAGAAGATCTACAAGGTTGGCAAGGTGGGCCAGGAGACACACACTGCCATAACCGAGTATGACAGGTAACGGATTCTTGGGACTTTGCCAATTTCTTTATGATACTTGCGCGTACTGTTTCCTTGGATAAGCGTTTTTCCTGATTCTTATCCGCTGGCAATCCCAAAGAAAAGAACTTGATACCAACCCATTTTACTACTTTGTTTGATAAATCTGCTTAATATGCTTCCTCAAGTTCATTGCTAAGTTATCTAGAAATTCAGCTGCATTGACAATTTTTCCTGCGTTGACAATTTTTCCTTGACTACATTGTATGATGGAACAGGACCGAAAAGGACATCACTCCATTGGGTGGTTTCCCTCACTATGGTGTGGTGAAGGACGACTATCTGATGATCAAGGGATGCTGCGTTGGACCTAAGAAGAGGGTGGTTACACTCCGTCAATCCCTACTCAAACAGACATCTCGATTGGCTCTTGAGGAAATCAAACTCAAGTTTGTGGACACGTCCTCGAAGTTTGGACATGGTCGCTTCCAGACAACACAGGAGAAACAGAAATTCTATGGACGCCTCAAGGCCTAATTATGCAACCTGGAATTTTTAGTTATTGTAGTGAATTGAGTCTATTTTGGATTCTATTCCGAGGCTTTGACTAGACACAATTGTGTTCGGAGGTCTGAACAATTCTTGTTCGAAAATATTTACTTTGCAATTTTGAATTAGCATACCGGTTTAAAAATTGTCGTGCTCGATTATGATTTTTCCTGTCATCATGCATCTGCTTTTTCTCGTCCTTTTTTTGTTCTTATCGTCAGCAAGTGTATTTTGTTTCCCTGTGCCCAATTCCCCCCTCTGGATTATATACTGTGAAAATGGTTATTTTTTCAAGTATAATATTTTTTGAAGAAAAAATTATTTTTAATATTACTATATTACAAATGATATGTTAACATATCAAAAAAGAATTAATTTGAAATTTAAGAAAAAAATAAAAAAATAATTTTTTTTTAAAAATTACTTCTGAAATGTAAAATAAACTTGCCCTAAATGTAATACTTAATTTGTCTTTTCAAAACAAATAATATTATTCAAAACACTAATTCTATTATTATCTCTTGGTTATTTATCTTGTCTTGATTTTGGAGGTACGATTGTCCTTTTCACTAAGACATTTGTTTTTTCACTAAGACATTTGTTTTTCACTAAAACAAATAATAAAACAGTTGAATTACTATATTTATAATAAACAAATAATAAAAAGGATGTCTCACAGGAAGTTGCTAGTTTAAATTCAACTGTTTTGTAAATATTTAAATTACTAGTTTAATCAATGACTTAGGGCTTGAATTTTTTTTAACTTATCATTTCTTTTACATTAAAAAAATAATTATTCAGCTGCGACAACACGAAGACAACATGTCTAGTAACTACTATTGGTTTGTTAATTTTACAAGGGTTATTAGTTATTGTCAAATTTAAATAGGTTATATATATATATATATATATATATATATAAAGATAAAATGCATTTCTCTTCATACCTAATGTACAAGAGTGCTTTTGTATGTTTAATTTATCATGCACAGTAAAATGAATTAGTATCTTTAAAAGTAGGAAATTCAACTTATATTTAGGGGTATATTTGTATTTTCACTCTGTTTTTTTTTTTTTTTTGTTATTACCATGTTGTTAGAGGGGCAATTTTGTAATTTTGGATATACATATTATTCAAAAAAGTGGCTAGCGTTAGGGTTATCATGCTCGTCGAGCAGCGTGTGAGACGTCACCCAGTGGTTAAATGTTGGCTTTAGAACGGCGTTCGAATTGTCTCGGTGACCTCTTCTTTTCTAGGCGTCGCGTATGGCCAACAAACCTTAAGTTTGGTGTTGATGACCTTTTTTCGTTCTTCTTTTTTCTCTTCAATTTTCACACCTGCCACTCCAAAATCTCAAAGCAGTCATTCAATTTGTTTTTTCTTCATATTTGGTGCGTGCTCTTTTTATTATTGTTTGTTTTATTTGAAATAGTTTCTAAAATTGAATTTTATTTTTCAATATCATCCTTCAATTTTTTGCATGTCAGCTTTAGTCTCTATTCTTTTAATTGCTATTTGTTTTATTTGAATTTATTTTATGATTTCATCCTCTTTTAGTTTTTTTTTTCTATTAAATTTAAACCTCATTCTTTTGATTGTTATTTTTTTTACGTTGATGATTTTTTTAAATTGATATTTTTTTCGAGTTTTATCTTCAACATTAAATTAGTTGAAAGTTGAGTTACTTGATTGAGCCCGAGTTTAGGATTTCATAGGTTATGAGTTTAAAAAATAAACAAAGGTTTAGAAGATTCGTCTAAGTTTGCTTGTTTTTTTCTTTCTTTTTAAGCTTATGTTTTTTTCAATTTCATCCTTCAATATTTATTTAATTTGAAATTGGACTCAGTTAATTTTTTTATTTACTTTCTACAGAATTTTTTTATTGATTTTGAAAATGACTCAAGTTATCTTAGGTATTTTTATTTGTCATTCTTTGTTAAATTTATCTTTTTAAAAAAATATTTTATTTTTAAATTAAATTAAATTATTTGATTAAATATAAATACTAGATGTTTATTTCATGATATTTATTTTGTTTTTTTTTATTAAATATGAGCAAGGAAGCGTGTCATGAAATTTTATTGAATCATTAGCCACCAAAAAAGTTTTTCATGACTTGAATATTTTTTAAATGAAAAACAATTGAGTGAAGCCCGCGGCATAGTTAGAAAAAATATATGAAAGATTTGAATGTCATAACAAAGACAAAAAAAAAATTAAATAGAAGAAATTACAAACAAAAAAAGAAGAAAAAATGATTTCAAATCTCAAAAAAATATTATTAGTCCTAACAAACTAAGTTATAATTCTAAAAAAATAAAATTAAAATCATCAAAAAATATTTTACAAATATAAAAAAAAAACAATACTCAATTAGTCCATAAATCATATTTTGTGGGTACCATCGCTAGTTTTTGCTACAAGGGCAGCTCTTTGTTTTCCTATCGCTTGTTTCTTTTTCATTTTTTGACCTTGAACCTTAACCTCATGTTCTGTTGGGCCGTATGGATTACTTGATTCGCAAGTTCGAGCCGAAGCATGTATTGCTTATGTCCTCTACATGGTGTGTTTGAGAAAGTAAAACGGGAACAAATAAAATGGAAAATGATTATTTTTTTTATTTTTTTTGGCGTATTATTAACAGTGAGTGTTTTTCAAATATCGTTTCAATCATTAATTAAATGACAAATATTGGTTGCTCAAAACTCAAATCCTCAAAGCACATTTTTTGAACTCAATTGCCTTGTGAAGAGATGGACTAAGGAAACGAAGATGTTGCTTGTGTGCCGAGAAGCAAGTGTCTCGGGTACTGCAAACTAAAAAATACATGGGTTTGTGGCGAGCCTCTTGAACCTCCTCTCTCACGCCCTCGACTTTCTAAATCAACCGAGAGCCAAGGCCTAAGCGACTACACTGATAAACTCTTTATTCAAGGATTGCATCTAATGTTAAGTATACACATTGATGGACCAAGTGTTATTGCACCATTCTATATGTAATTTCACCATTTTACGTTTCAAGTCAAATAAATAATGTTAACTGGTGTATCATATTTTATACAAAACTCATTTGCTCAAGAGACCCATGATTTAGAAGAGTCAAAATTAGAGTGATCACTCAACATGTATAAGCTTGGGAAAAAAGCAAGCTCAAGTAACGTAAATCCAATTTTATTTTTAGGCTTACCCTTGAGTTTAACTATGCGTTAAAACCAAGCGCATGTAGATTTGGTAAAATATAAGAGCCAACACTTTTGAATTCAACTATGCATTAAGCCCAAGTGTAGATAGGTGAGGCAAGTCGCCAAGCCCGATTCTTTTGGGCTAGGCTACATGCTAAGCTTAGCGTATATGGGTCTAGTAAAATGTCAGACCCAACTCTATTGGACTTGATTATGCCCTGAACCCAAGTGCATGCGGACCTAGAAAGATGTTGAACCCAACATCCTTGGGTTTAGAATCATTCCAGATCAAAATATATAGCCAATGATCTTTATTTACCTCATGTTGAGTTGTAAGACTATTCTTATAACTCTTGCCATGGAATGTTAAGAGGTTAGGATAATCATCTCCCGACACTCCTAAGTGTATAAAATCCTTTAAGAGTCGGTTATATTTCAATCGATATTAATGTTATGAAAGGGTTATTCTCATCAACATTAATGTCGTGTACAAAATAAGGTATAAAAGTTTTATAAAGCTATGTTTTTTTCTCATCAACATTAATGTTGTGTAAGATCTTTCCATCAGCATTAATGTTGATGTAAGTGATATTTTCCTTACTAATATATTCAAGAAGAAAAAACTTTTGACCATTTGAGCAAAACAACAAGGTTCAAGGTACAAATGCTATAAATACCATTTGAACCATCTAGGTAAAACATCACGATCATGATTCTCTTATCATATATTCTCAAAACATTTATCACACAAAAATTAACAGCACACTCTTGTTCTTAGAATTTAATGTTTTTTCCTTGTTTATTATAATCCATTACTATAAAGGCAATGACTTGATCATTTGAGAATTCCAAAACTCCATAAAATTAGACTGTTTTGTAGGAACTAAGACTTTTACCACAATTTTTTTGCTCTTTTAGTTTATAAAAAAGGAATATTGACGTAAACATGTGATTATCCACTATCTAAATACTCAGATCCTATTCCTGAACATATTAGGTCTTGAAAAATCATCATTAAAGGAGCTCAAATTTGAAAGCAGAGAACAATGAAAGGAGATATCATAATAGACAATGATATCGAAACTTTATAACTGATGAGCTATTTGTAAGATTTGTCTAATAATTAATAAAATAACTAAATTGTGTGAGGTAAGTTTATCTGTTCAAATAAATAGTGAATCATATTAATATGTTTTTTAAATCATTTTATAACATCTTTGTTCTATGGCTTAGTTGATTAGTGCATTTTGATTGATTTGAAACATGCAAGTTCAAGTATTGTTAGGAGCAATAGGCACATGACCTATCGTCTGCCTCTTATAAAAAGAAAAAAAATACCACTAAGGCCTAACAACTCTAAGCCACTCAAGCCTACATGTTTGTGTAATTTTTTATTGTTTTTTTATTGTTTTTTTTAATTCTATCCTTTAATGTTATATTTTTATTGAATTTTATTATTTAATATTAAATTAATTTTCTTTCAATTTAGTGAAATCCATAACAGTATAGCAAGTTGGCCAGGTTTAACCTGACTTGTTTCTTGTTTTTTTCTATGATTTGTTTTTAGACTTATCAAGTTATGTCGGCAAAACAAAAGCTAAATTATGTCAGGGGCTTAATCGTCACAATCATCAATTTTAATTGTGGAGAGGATTATTTCACGCTT
>Ga0307515_10025390_pt1 | contig 10255 bp, 4 predicted proteins | sample 17_EM_MG_FD_194513 | JGI IMG/M metagenome (GOLD analysis project Ga0307515, IMG submission 194513) | Populus trichocarpa ectomycorrhiza microbial communities from riparian zone in the Pacific Northwest, United States - 17_EM | ecosystem: Host-associated > Plants > Roots > Unclassified | place...
TATATAGAGCTATAGGTGCTTAAGCATTCTATACCTAGAGCTTGTTCTATAATATAGGGAGTAAGATATCTATTATCTATTTTCCTTCTCCCGTTTTAAAGCCTTTAATATAGTCTAGCCGTTATAACAGTCTATTAGTAGGGTTATTTTCCCCTAGCTTATATTTAATCTTAAAATTAAATCGCGCAAGCTTCTCTACCTATCTAGCTTATTAAGGTATAAGCTCCTTTATAGTTATAAAGTAGCGTAGATTATAGTGATCTAAGAGTATATAAGTGGTATAGCTTACATGCTTAAGGTAGTGTCGCCACTATTTAAAGTAGTTAACTATAGCTAGTAGTTCCTTATCGTGGGTATAATACCTAACTTTAAGTCCCTAGAATTTTCTATTATAAAATGCTACTGGTCTCTAATAGAGCTAGGTAGCGTTTAGATGCCTATTAGGTTGCAGTAGGATACTAGTAAGGGCAAAATTTAATACATTAGTAATTATTATTAATAGCTAATCTGGGTTAAAATGCCGCAGTAATAGAGCTTTTATAAACTTTGCGCGAAGTTTTTAAAAGGCCTTCTAAACCTTTCTAGGCCATAACTATAGCTTATACTATTTAGTTAGTCCCTTCTTAGTTTTCTTCCTTACCGCCTTTAAGCTTTTTGCTCCTTAGGTCGGGTCTTAGAAAGCTTTTATAATATAGTTAAATAGGTATTAGGTGACGTTTAAGTAGTTATAGATAAAGCGCCTATAGAAATTAGTAAAGCCTAGGAATACTTAAACATCCTAGTAGCTCTCTAGCTCCGGCCACTCCTAGATTGTCTACACCTATACTAGGTCTATAACTACACCTATAGGCGTTACAATGTAACCTAGGAACTTAACCTGCTTAGTGTTAAAGATATACTTTAACGCCTTAGCGTAGAGGCCCTAATTATCTAAACGTTCTAGCACTTCGCGGATGTGTTACTCGTGTTAATCCTCGTCTTCTAAGTAGATTAAGATGTTATCTAAATAGATAACGTATATATAGTTAACTAGTCCCCCTAAGGCTCTATAAATATATAATTAGAATATTATAGGCATATTGGCTAGCCTAAAAGGCATTACTAGATACTTAAAGTGGCCGTATTAGGTCTTAAAAGCAGTCTTTTACTTATCCCCTTCTTTAATACGGAGCCTATAATAGGCGTCTTATAGATCTAGCTTTATAAAGATCTTCGCCCTAAATAGTTAATCTAGCATTTTACTAACTAGTAGTAGTAGGTAACAGTTCTTAATTATAATCTTATTAAGACCGCGATAGTCTATATATAGCCTTATAGTTCTATCTAGTTTTAAGATAAAGAGGATTAATACGCCTAATAGCGACTTATTAGGCCGGATCTACCCCTTTTTCAATGACCTATTAAGGTACTCCTATAGAATCTTAAGCTCTTTACGCAAGAGGTTATAGATAGGAAGGTTCGGCGGTTATTTACCTTCTTCTAGATTAATTATATAATTGTACTCCAAGTTCTGCGGTAGGACTTTTACTCTCCTACCTAAAAATACCCTTAGTAAGTCCCTTAGGCCTACTGGAATATTTAACAAATTAGGGTCGCGTTTATCCTTTATATTATCGTTAGGTAGGTTCTAAAGCTCCCTTAGAATGCTTACGGGCAGCGTTATATACTATAGTGGTTACTCGTATATAGTTGCCACTATATATTAAACCGTTTTATATAGTAGCTAGTAGAGGGCAGGGAACTTCTTAACGCAGTATTTAAGGTGCTGTAGTATACTCTCCGTATATTGCTTGAGCTAGAGTAACCCGTAGCGGTTAAAGTATCTCGTAAGATCCTTAAGATCGCCGCCTCCTTATAATGTCTCCGCAACCTATCTAGTAGTTCCTTATAGGGTCTCCATTATAAAGGGGTTATTACCTATACTAGGCTCTATACCTATTTTACTATTAAATAGGGGTTAGATTTAATACTCCTTTAGGTATAGAGCGTATACTATTTTACCTAGGGCTATATTCTCTAGGATGTCCTTTAGGCTTATTAGTAATATACGCCCTTCTAAATCTTTATTATTCTACTATTTAAAGGCTCTAATTTTAAAGCGTATCTTAAGATCTACTTCCGCTAGCTAAGGGTATCTAAGGATAAGGTTATAACCTATAAAGTTAGCCGCCTAGAAGGGTTGCGGGCTAACTACCTTAGTATAGTTATATATATCGGCCATTAATACTGTAAGCTTATAGGCACTATATAGCTTAATCTAATACTTATCTAGAAAGCCTATAATAGGTTTCCGCTACCTTTATAATAGGATAAGTTTATACCCTTTTACTAAATTATATTATATAAGATTAATTTCGGCGCCGCTGTTATATAGTGCTTGGAACTATTATATCTTACCTATAGGGAGTGTTATTTTCAGCTTAATAGTAATACGGAGAGTCTCTCCTTCTATATCTTGCCCTAGTTGCAGCTAGGAGAGGTCCGTAATTAGGCCTTTTCTTTTTTTAGGTTGTTAGTATAATTGTTACCTAACTTGTTTTTCTAATAAGATTTGCCTTTAGGGAAATTTCCTTTTAGCTTCTTAGAGTGTTCCTATAAGGGTATTAGATGGGTATTAGGTTGGCCTTAGGAATCTTTCCTATTACTTAAGGCTCCTAACTTTAATCCTTTTAAAGTTCTCCTTAAGAACGGCTTCTTTAAAGCTTAGGTCTGCCCTATATTACTACTAAAATGCCCGCGCTTTTAGTTACCCCCTAGCTTCCTGCTGGAAGAGGTCTGGTTCCTTACCGTATTCTTAGCGTTTAGAACCGCTTGTTTAAAATCCACATATACGGTAATCCGCGGTAGGGCTTCTACGCGCTTTATTTTATCACGAATTGCTAGCTTAATTCTAGCCTAGATAAATCTAATCTTCTTTTTCTTATAAATACTGCCGTCCTTATTTTTAAAGGGCTCTAGATCTATCTATTAAGTATAAGTTTCTATAAAGTTTATAAACTAGCGGAAGTCTTAACGGTCTAGCTGCATACTATTCCAGAATTGTTCTATATTGTTATATTATATAATATACGGATCTTAGGTTTAACCCTTTAGGAAGGTCTATAGCTATGGCCATATTATAATTTACTCTTTATTAAGTTAATTAAGCGCGATCTAGTTTAGTGATTGGTTTTTAATCTTGCTAATAATCCAGCGTATACGCTCTTTGGTATTATCTCGTATTATTAGTATCTTAAAGAAGTTGTTTACCTCACGAACCTAATCGTCCAGCTATTAGGCATTAGGTCTATAACGAAGTTCTAAACTATTAAAGGCCTTAGCTAGTTAGTCTATATCCTTTTTCTATTTATTACGTAGGTACCTCTCTAAGTCTTCTACACCTCCTTAGGTAGGTACTAGGTAGCCCTTAGAAAGCCCTTAACCTTAACTAGGTTATAAAAGAATTTACTTAGCTTAGATTAAACCCTACTAGATATAGATTTACCCTTAAAGGGTTTTAATATATTTATTAGTGGCTTTCTCCCGCATAGCTTTTAAGAGCCTTATAATAGCTTCCCAATATCCATTTTAAAGGAGATTAGTATAGGGCTCTTAACCTTCTAAACTTAGGCCTAGGGAAGCTCCTTGTAAGAGTATATATATTAGGTCCCGCCGCGCTTGCGACAAGTTCGCAAGCACTCTCAGTCTTTTTGGCCGTATGGCGACGTGGAGGCGGGCCACGTTACACTCCTACTATAGAGGTAGTATTAGTACTAGTAGCTAGTATAGGTTTCCTAATAAGCCTTAGGTCTTAAGTTAGTATTTAAGTTTAGTTTCCTAAAGGGGTAGGCCCGCTTAGCTTATAAGTAGTCTATATACCGCTACTATACTAATTATAGGCTAATAGTCTTCCAGGAGGGTTCCGGTTGGGTCCCTAGTTAAATATATTAGTATATTCCTCTAGTATTTCTAGCTTAGGGGAAGATCTTAGGGTTACCTCTAGCGCTTAATCTTCTAATTAGCCTAGGTGGGGCTAAAGGGGTTCTAGTTACTTTCTAGTAGCGTTATAACCATTATAGAGGGTGTCTGCGTTTTCCTTAGCGGTAACTATAGGTGTATAAAAGTCTTTAAGCTCCTAGAGCATCTAGGTATTAGGGCTCATTCAGCCGTCTTACCTAAAGGGTTATACTATCGCAATCTCTCGCTATTAAAGGGACCTTCTTGCCTTTACGTGACGGCTTTCTATAAGGTATCCGTAGAGTTTCCGTTTAGGTTATCGCGAGATTTTAAAGAAGGATAGTAGCTGTAAATAAAAGATATAAATAAATAATCTAGTCCTTAAAGCCGACTGCCCTTCTAAAAAAGAGTAGAAAGGATTTAAATGTAAGGGGATCTTGTAGATAGGGGGTTATAAGGACACAATTGGAATAGGATAGATTGGTAAGAGAGACGAATCCTTAAGGAGGTAAGGCCTCTGGGATTGTAGAGACTATATACTACAGGCACGTGCCTCCGGCACGTAACCGGCGATTATCTAAGGGGCGTTTAGGGGTTGTCCTAAGGGCAACCCGAGGTGTCCGCAATAATATCCCTTACAACGGGGCAGAAGTCGCGGATATTTTGGACATTGCGGATATTGTGAGCGGATATCGTAAATATTGCGAATATTGCGGATATTGCAATATTATAATTGGTCTTTAATTGCTAGGTTGGTAGAAATAGGTGGACGTATATAAGTTGTCACGGGGGTATCCCGTAATAGTGGCGTAAAATACTATAGTATCGGATACGTATCGGGGTATCGGCGATAGTATTGGCCGATACTCGGGTATCCTAATACTGGGTATTGGGGGTATCGACCACAAGACTGTATAGCGCTATATAATCTTACTTTTTAAATTAAATCTTATCTATAACTGTAAGGTAATAAGCTCCGCACCACTTAGCCATATAAACACACAAAAGGTAAACGAGTGACTGGCTTAATGCTAGACACGGCTATGCGGAACAATATATATAGGTAAGGTGACTTCGTCACCTGACAACAACCTCTACTAATTATATTTCTATTTACTATAATATAGTAGATACCTATACTACTATGGCAGCTATAGAATATACGTATTATTATAAATAGCGTTCTTTATTATAAAAGAACTTATTGTATATAAAATTGCCTATAAAATCTTCTACTAGTTTACCTTTAAAAATAAAAAGTAATAACTAGTCTAATTCGTCTTCGTATTACAATAGTGCAATTAATAAACTACTACGCTATTTAACTAACTCTAAAGCTATACTAGGCTTATACTCCTACTTTACTATATATATTTCCCGGATAGGATCTAGATAGTAACTCTTGGCAGTGACTTTACTATCTAAATCTTTTAATTGGCGGCGGTTAAGTAGGCGGTAAAGGAAGCTAAGACACTACTTAGGACCTATTTTAGTCTTCCCGTTATCTACTTTTACTCTTTCTTGCGCTTTATATATCTCCCCTTATACGTCTCTTTCTACGCATCTCTTTCTACGCGAATCTCTCTACGCATTTCTCTCTACGCATTTCTCTCTACGCGTCTCCCTTTATAAGAGAGGCCGGGTAAGGAATAGGTAGAGACGCGAGTAGAGGTATATGTGGAGGCATAAGTAGGGTATAAGTAGAGCCACAACTAGAGCTATAAGTAGAGCCTAAGTAGAACTACAAGCAGAGCCATAAGTAGGCTATAAGCAGATAAGTAAAGGGAGAAGTAAAGGGGGCAGCCTAGATAGGAAGGTGGGTTAGTAGAGGTAGGTCTAGATAAATAATGCTTAGTTAATCTCTAGGGGTAAATTAAGGTTAAGCTTTAATATTCCCTTTTTAGACACCCCTTTTTACCTCCACGCCTCGTACCTCTATACCTCTATACTTTTTTACGTCTTTTCTTGTGGCTCTGCTTATGCGTCTACTTATTTATGTCTCTGCCGGTATCTCTTTGCATCTTCTTATATATCTCTTTGCACGTCTTATAGTGGGTTAAGAGAGACGATACAAGAAAGCTAGATCAATATTGTTAACTTAAGAAAAATCTAATTATACACCTCTTGATAACCTCCAATACGGCCAGTCTCGCGATATCCTGCTTAGATACGGGCCCTTCATACGAGTTAGTGACATTCCGCCAACCATCCGAAAGCGAGAAAGTCGCCCAACTATTTTTCACCATAAATAAACGCTTCATTCGATAATACAGGTTTAGAGAATACAAGGGAGACTTATAAAACCAACAACCCCGTTTAGCCCACATATTACCATTAAAGTTAGCGTGCCGACACCGCCAACCCAGCACCCCAAACACCAGAAATTAAAACTAATAGTCTTTCTATGGTAACCGCCATTTGGTCTAGTCCAGCCAATGTCTATAATTACTGTCCTTTATCTACACATACCTATACCTACCTATCGAACTATATTCCCCTTCGCCTCCCCTACCTCCTCAAAACCCCTATACGGATGCAACCTTCTCTTAAACCCCATTTTCACCTTACTAACCCTTTTCATTGAATCCAGCGCCGTAGTCGGGAATCTCAAAACCGTCTCTCTGTACATTGTCTCTGTCGTCCAGTCATAACTGCATCCAATAGCGCGCTGCATGCCTCCCTCGGCGCCGGCGATGATGAAAGCGACCGGCGGGCGGGCAGCTTGGAAGAGGGTGACTGTCATATTGCCTGAGTCGACAAGGGTGAAAATCTGGGACGTTTTAGTGTCATATTGTGATGGGGGGGAGGGGGTTTGAGTGGAGATACCCTCTGCTCTCCCGGCATAGCATATTTCGCATTCTCGACCAAAGCTTTCGTTGCCGGGTCAGTGCACGGGTCAACGGCAATGCAGTCTCCGTGCTCATTTTGCCGATGTTGTGACAGTGGACTAGCATTAATGGACCACTTCAGTCTCCCTAGCCTAGCACCAAAGATCTGTCTCTCTATGGTATCGATATCCATATATCCCTCGAAGCCGAACAACCAAGGCTGCGTTCGCCAGAACTTGCCAAGGTACAGCAGACGAAGCAAGTATGGGTTCAATGCTAAAAGAGTGAGCGAGTAGATAATCATCGGGATGCCGAACATGGGATAGATAGCACACAATACGACAGCTATCCAAAAGACATAGCCACCTGTATGAATCAGCTTTGTAGAGACCCATCGTTTCCAGCTGAAGATGCCCATCACATGAACGGGACTAAAGCTCTTCCAGCGGACATTTGCAGCACGGCATCCATCAAGGATGATCGTGTCGTCGTGGCCAATGCCAGATATACTAACCATTTCGGGTAATATGTCCCAAAGCTTAGCATGATAGGCGTCGCTCATGTTGTACCAGGGCTGATTTGGGTCCTTGGGAAGGACGCAGATGAGTCGTTCTAGTAGTTGATCGCTGTTATTTGCAAGAGAAAGTCTGATGACTGTTAATGTGGACTTTCACCTAAGTGATCGATAAGAGTAGTGGCTTACCGGGCGAAGGCCTGGAAATCCGAATCCGTAGGATCGATCTTCGGACGGATGCGCAACAAACCCATCAGGGCGTAACTGTGATCACCAGGAAGATATTCGGTCGTCTGTCGATTGCGAAGGCATTCCAAGGCAATGGTGACGAGCTCGAGCTGGTTTAATATGAGGTTTCCCTCATAATGGTCAATGAGCTGACGAGCGATCAAAGAGTCCCACTTCCAGACTCTAGCGGCAAATTGATTCTTTGGGATGCTTTCTGGGCGTAGTAAGTCGGAGCCACGTGCGTATACTTTGATATCTTTCCCAGCAGGGCTCAGCAAAACCTCTGGAAACGTCCAAACGCGTCGTCCGAATTGCTGCAACATGAGATCGGTCGTGTAGATGGCATGCGTATCGTTGGGACGTGAGACCGCAATTGCAAGGGAATGTGCGCCGCGAATAACGTCACATATACGATATACCTAGTTCGGGTGAGTACATCATGAGGACGAATGTCTCGGTGGAATGAAGGGCATACATCATCTTCAAGGCTTTGTTTCTCAGGCATACAGGAACATCCAATCCAGTAAGCGTGCACTCCAGCATTGCGGGCGGCGGTATCAGCAATTTTGTGCAAGGCATAGAGGTCGTCGTTGGTAGTAAACTGCTCCGCCGTGTATGCCACCATGATATATGACAAATTACTCTCCGATTTGTGCTGTGCACTCCATCTATGTGTGCTTAGCATTGGATTCAATTTGCTGTGCAGACATACGTACTCTTCAACGTTCATTATGATGGCTGGCTCCCCAGGGTTGCTGAGGAAGCATAGATATCTTGGTCTCAATATTCGTTCCGAGATTGGGTTTGTGCCGTTGAGCATTTGATTTTGTGACGCTTCATTCTCCGGCAGGTTCCGACACACTTTGGGGTATCCGACGGATATGTATGGAATTGGGTCGTAACTGCCGCTGTCCCTGCGGTAAGTCGGAGCACCGAACGGTGTCCCGACCTGAAAAGTGTCAGTCACGTCATATGGAAGGGAAATGGACACTGAATCCAATGTTAGGGATGAACGTACAACAAATGAAATGGCGATAGACGTTATGAACCACTTCCCAATCAAAAGTGGCCAATCATCCGAACTTGGTCCACCATATCTAGCGTAGTCAATATGGTTGAATGGCCAATTAGCCAGTCTCAGGTATAAAGGGCTGATGTTTCGAATAAATGTCCGTCTCCAAGTCGAGTTCGTGCTGTTATCGTAGATGTCGTCTACGGCCTGCACCACAAGCTTGCTCACCTTGCCATCACAGCTACTGATATATCGGTCATCGTATTCACCGACAAACTCACGGTCTAGGACATCGACGTGACGGTACTTTCCAAGCTTCTCGTATGCAAGGCCAGGCTTCCTATAAAACCTTGGATGACCCCATTTAAAAATTGTGTAGGGGTCGAAAATATGAAGGTAACCTTTGAGGCTAACTGGCCCTTTGCGCTATGTGGTGTAGTGAGTAACTATTGAATGTCTAGATCTCCCCCGGGAATGGTAACATACCGCAATATTAACATGTTGTCGTTCAGATTCGGGATCATTGTGAATTGCACGATCCCAATGGTGCTGAATCATGGCTGAAGTGCTTGGAGCGGTGCTTGGAGCGGTGCTTGGAGCGGTGGATGGAGCGGTGATTGGAAACTGGGCATGGTAATATGAGGGGCTAGAATGTGCCATCTTCAGCTCGGTCACCGTCGATTAGCGAAAGCAGCCGAGTAGTAGCGTAATGAACCCTGCCCTATGGCTGGCCTGCTGAGGTGACACTACGTAGGGGGCTGTTGGTGCTTGTTGCGAATATACCTGATTGCATTTCTTTCTCAGCAAAGAACACTAGTATCAAGGAATCTGGAAGCTGTACCGGAGGGCGCTGAGCAAGGTGGCACTGCTGAAACTGTGTGGGACGTTGCTGGTGCACAGTAGGCTGTTCGGATACAATGACGTTTGTCGAGGGTGCTGCAAATGGTGAGTTTGGATTGGGATTGAACCCTCCGCCACCACAGTGCTCTGGTTTATACTACCAACGTCAAGTTAGTCTATAGGTACAGCAATACATGAACGAGGGTAATCGCAAAGCCTTACCGAAGTTGACGGTGCGTTGGTAGAGGAAGCAGAAAAGGGCGTGCTCGTGTTGTTTGGGTTATAACCACCGCCGTGATCTCTGAATGGCCGTTGGACGTATGCCTGTACAACGGTCTCAGCAGTGAATCGCATAGGTAGGCAAAAGCTCTTACCATACGTAGATGAAGAGCGTAGGAAAATAGATATTTAGATAAGCTCTGACCGGGCTCCTTAGTCGCAGTGTTTACCAAAGGTCAGCCATCCAATTTATATGCCAGCTACAACCTTCGGTACGAAGAAGGCAACCGAGAATAGGGGAACTTGGATCCCCTTGATAGGGATATCTCGCGGTTCTGCCAAGATTCCTGAAACTTCGAGCAATACTTAGATTCGGTGAATTACGACGGTGCCAATTATTGAGTCGTCAGCCCTGCAAGGGTATACCCTACATGCACAAGCCAAACATCAACACCCGAAGATGTCAGAATCAAACATCTTGAAGGACAACTAGCGGGGGTTTCTGTAAGATCAAGTACGCCCTTCCAAAGTGGTCATCTGGTGTGAACAGAAATCCGTAGCTAAAATCAGAGAACAATTGATGAGTTTGCTACAATTGCAACCATTCGTGCGTACAGGTCGGCGCGACCACGCTAAAATGTCGGCCCGATAGGCGGAACCTCCGCCTACCACACCAAA
>Ga0307515_10025391_pt1 | contig 10255 bp, 5 predicted proteins | sample 17_EM_MG_FD_194513 | JGI IMG/M metagenome (GOLD analysis project Ga0307515, IMG submission 194513) | Populus trichocarpa ectomycorrhiza microbial communities from riparian zone in the Pacific Northwest, United States - 17_EM | ecosystem: Host-associated > Plants > Roots > Unclassified | place...
TATAAGCTACTACCACCCACTATAGCTTATATAGATATACTACGCTATATAATATGGCAGATATAACTAAGCAAATTAGTAAAGGTTAAAAGAAGTGGAGTTAGGGAGTCGACCTTACGTCTATAGACGGCGTCAACGACTATATTAATTTTAAAATCCTTAAATACGGATACTATAAGCTTTTAAACAACGACCTATAGGAGCAATATAAGGAAGACTTTACGGATTTTATAGAAGCTATTCTTAAGGCTTATAACCCTAATGCTATCTGTAACCTACGAACCCTTTTACGTCACTAAGGTGTATAGGTTAAAAAGGATAAACGAGTTACTGTTGCACGGTCCTTATATAATATAATATAGGAGAAGGACTAAATAGAATAGACTAAAGAGAAAATCCTAGACTAGGTTAAAGCTATAAAAGAACTTTTTACTTCTTCCAAACTTAATATAATTACTAGCCTTATACTTAACCCACTTAACTAAATTCGCCCTATAAACCAAAGCGGCTTTAAAATTAACCTCGCTGGCCAAAATATACCCTACTCTTAAGTTACGGACCACGCTATAGACTATAATACCCCCGTAACCCAAAATATGGACCGCAATACCCCTATAAACTAAAATATGGACTAAAACCCTCCCGCCGCCTAAGCTATAGATCTATAACCTGCCTAAGTTACAGATCCGCAACCTACTTAAGTAAAGACCTACGGTAAGGAGCTAGCTAACTTAGCTAAGCTTTATACCAACGAATCTAAGTATAGCGGTAAAAATAATAACTTTAACTTTAAACTAACTATCTTTACGGACCTCTGTTAAAAGGCTAATATTCCTAAATAGGAATTTAGCTAAGCCTACTCTACTATACTGCGTGGCCTAGCCCTTAACTATTACTACACTAACCTTAAGAGTAACCCCCTTGGTGTCTCCTTTAATAAGCTATATGAAGCTATATGTAACTACTTTAAAGGGCCGGAATATAGGCGTAATATCCTTACCTAATGGAATGCGACTAAGCTACGGACCGTAATTAACAAGAATACCAAAAAGTTAACTATAGAATGCCTGCAAATTCTTATTAAAGACCTCCGGTACCTATAGCACGGCCTTAATATTAAGCTTTAAATAGACGACTTCCTGTATAATAAGCTTATTATAGCTTATTAGGAAGTAGAACCCTATAAATACGCCTATTATAAGCCCGCAGACACTATAGCTGGCCTTATTAACGATTTACGGTCCTCTATTATAACGTACGAAGTCTTAAACCCGCTAGATAGTACTTAAGCCTTTATTACGGACCTGCAAAACCCGCAAACTGACTTAGACGCCTACTTTACGGACTGCCGCTACCGCTAGTAGTACCCGTACCGACTAAGTCCCACCCGTAACCCCCGCAGTAACTCCCGTATAAAAGTATACCCCTATAGATAAACTAGCCAGAAGTGCTTTTTGTGCGGTAAGGAAGGATGTTAGTCTATAAGGTATATCTAGGAAGAACGTAATAAGTCTAAGAAGAGATTTGATAGACGGATTAACTAGTTTATCTTAGACTACGAAGGAGAGGAAGTAGAAGAGTCTCTTAATGAGTTAATGGAAGCCCTTATAATTGATTTTAACTTAGATACTTAGGAATAGGAGACCTTAGAGACGTTCTTAACTACTTTCGGACCTTTTATAGATAGCTAAGCCTTTAATATTACGACCGTATTAGCCAACCGCTCCTTTATACACTTAATTACACCCGAAAACTGGCCCGTAAGTATACCTATTAGACCTATTACGGATGTTACGGACCCTAAATAGAACCCATTTATATATATCACTATAGAACGCTACACCCCTAAAGAATTCTATGGCGTTATAATTGATATAGGTACCTCTAAGAAGTCTACTGTAGGTTATGGACAATACCTTGCATATAAGACCACCGTAAATAATAATACGGATATTAATACTATATAAACTGGGGCCGTAAACGTCTAATTTGGCATTAGTTTAACCGCATTAATTAGATTAGTTAAAGTTAAGACTCTAATTGGCCTAGTTAACTTCCATATAGTAAAAGCGGACACCCCTTTCCTACTCTATTTTACGGATATAGACAGACTATAGGTTTACTATAACAATGTTACAGATACCCTAATCGGCCCCGTAACTACCCTAAGAAGCAAGAATATTACCCTACTAATTATACGACGATTTAGACACCCGTTCCTTATATGGGGAGAGACTTTACGGACCTATATTTAGGAATCTTTTAACTATAACCCGTGCTACCTCACTAGTACGGAAATCTACCGCCTATACTGCCGTTTCGGCTACCCATTAGCCGAAAAGCTATATAGAGTCCTTAAATGCTTTAGATATAACGACGTTAATAGGAAGGTAATTAACCACCTAACTAAATACTGCTCTTTTTGCTAGAAACACGGACGTTCCCTAGGCAGATTTAAGTTTACCCTTTATAAGGACCTTAACTTTAACTACTTAGTATACGTGGACATTATGTACATTAACGGCAGTCTAGTATTATATATAATTAATAAGGCAACCCGCTATTAAGCCGCCCGTTAGTTATAAAATATATTTATAAAATATACTTGGGATATTTTACGGATCTACTGGATTAATATATACCTTGGACCTCCTAAGTATATTACCCACAACGCTAGTAGGAACTTCATTAGTAAGGAATTTCAGCAGTATGCTACGGCTATAGCTATATTAATAAAAGCTGTTTTAGTTAAGGCGTATTAGTCCGTTAGGCTTATTAAGCGAGCTTACCTAGCTTTACGGAGAGCTTACCAGATTATTACGGACGAGTGTAAGAATATTTAAAAGGAACTGGCTTTACAGATGGCCGTAAAAGCCGTTAATGACACCGCTGGCCCTGACGGACTAGTACCTACCCTCTTAGTCTATGGAGCCTACCTAAGGATGAGCAAACTGGACCCCCCTGCCCTGTCCGTTACGGATTGAGCAGCTGCAATACGGAAGGCAATGGCCGAAATAGTTAAATTACGGGCTAAACAAACTGTTAATAACGCCCTGTACTACCGTAACGGACTTAATACGACCCTAGTATATAACCTCCCGCTTAATTCTGAAGTCCTCGTGTGGCGTAAAAGCGGCAATTGGACTGGACCTTACCGTCTACTAGCCGTAGAAGACGAGACCTGCTGTGTATAGCTCCCTAGCGGACCGACAAGCTTCAGAAGCACATCCGTAAAACCCTATTTTTGGTCCGAAAACACCTATGACGTCGAGCTAGATGAACTAGAAGCACCCACCGATGTTGGAATTACAAGGTCATGGGGTCACAGCGGAGCTATCTTGAGGATCAAATTGATGATAGAGATGACGCAGACGATGAATATTGATTGATTCGTGATGCAGTAGATGCGGTTGATGTCTATATAGATTGCATGCGGACTTCGTCCTCGCAATGTGTCCAGAGCTTAGTCAGCACCTCTCGCTTAATTCTGACACTCCCCCATGCTGACGACGCTCTTCTCGTCTGCTCGTCTGCTGTCCCAAATAGGCAATTATGAAGCTATTCCCAAATACCTTGCAAGTGCCATTCGGCCTACGTACAGAGGGAAAACCTAGTAGGCGAAAAACCTCTGTCACTTGCTCCGTCAGTTACTCCGTTAGTTACCGATTCCTAGCGTTACACAGTGCTTCGTAAATTGGTCGATCGGTAGCACTTCAAGTCGACCTCGCTGAACCATGTTGTTTCGTACAAAGAGGTATCGAGTCTCGATTTGCTTGGCTTTCTGGTGGTGCTTCGTGTCGTACGAAAGGTCGACCGTACCCTTATTGTCACAGTAGAGCGTAGGGATAAAAGGGTTGTCGTCGTCTCTCTCCCCCAGATCTCTCATCAGCTTCTCAAGCCATACTGCTGACCTTGCTCCTTCTGACGCTGCCATAATCTCTGCTTCCATTAAACTTAATGCCGTTGACTTCTACCTTTGAGCCATCCAAATTACGGCTCCCCTATAGCGTATGACTGCTATGCCTTGGAATAATATCCGATTGTGTTCGTTATATTATTGTACTTAAGGGGGCGGATTGCAGTTGTGATCTTAATCGATTTAGAAGCCTACGAATACCTCTGTAGGTCCTAGGTCTTTGCATCTCCATTCTCTTAAAATTCTTGTCTTTGTGATATCGGGGGTCTGCTTGTCTCCCCGAATGCAGTCTTGCCTTCTTGCGAATTACTTCTCCCTTGGCGTTGTACTTGTGCTTTAGAACTAGCTTACTTGGGAGTAACGACCTTCCTTCTGGTACTCTCCCCCTTATAATAGTATAGGTGTGCATTCTCTTATACGGGCGTCCCACCCTTAGCATTACCTTAAAGATTTAAGCGTCCTACTTAATCTTGACCTGGGCTTCCTACTTAATTTAAGCGGCCCACTCGGTCTTAACCTGGGCTTCCCACTTGGTTTAAGCGGCCCACTCAGTCACCATCTAGCCTACTTGTAGTTCCCGCTACTGGAGTCTCTGTCGGCACTTGGTCTTGACCTAGGCTTCCCACTCGACTTGAGCGGCCCACTCGGTTACCATCTTGCCTACTCGCAGTTCTCGCAACTAGAGTCTCTGTCGGCATTTGAGGTAGTAGGGGGAGGTCTAGGTCGGTTCGCGTCTTGATTTAAGCGTCCCGCTTGACCTTAATCTAAGCGTCCCGCTCGATCTTAACCTGGGCTTCCCACTTAATCTAAGCGGCCCACTCGGTCACTATATCTCGTAGCTTAGCTTATAGCATGCACCTGACGTGCTCTATAAGGGAGCCTATACTCGTTATAAGTATAGCACGTTTAGGGTTAGGGGTAGATTAAATCGCTGTTAAATTCTTCCTCAGCTATTGCTATATTCCCTGCTTCCTCTGCCTTAGAAGCACCTCTATCTCTTTAAACACGTGCATTTTTTGTCAATTTTTTGATTGGTGGCTGCGGCTTAGGGGCCTGCAAATGGCGGGCTTGTTTTCCAGCTTTTGTAAGCAGTTTTTACTATAAAAAGCAGGAAAAATAGCCCTGAATTTACAAGCCCATGGTCCAACTAGCAAAAGTGCGTACTTATAAGAAGTAGGGCATGAGCTATATATGTACATATAAGGTGAAAAAGCGAACGCTTAGGTGGGCGGGTGAATTAACAGCAGCTTTAATTAACGAGAACTAGCATATTCAAATTCAATTAGATAATATTATTGCTGCTTAAAGTTCTTTATATAGAGACTTTAAGCCGTACGCTGTAAGACACGTAACTCCCTATAGACCCTATTATCTATCTCTTCAAACACGTGCATTTTTTATCAATTTTTTGATTGGTGGCTGCGGCTCAGGGGCCTATAAATGGCGGGCTTGTTTTCCAGCTTTTATAAGCAGTTTTTACTATAAAAAGCAGGAAAAATAGCCCTAAATTTGCAAGCCCATAGTCCAAGGAGAGCGAAGCGTAACTACAGCCAAATGGGGAGAAAAAATGGATATAGAGAGATGTGTTTTAGGTGTCAGCTTTACACATAAGGCTGAGTTAAAGAGAACGCTGGCGGGGTACCCAGTTAAAACCTCTATAAAAGGCGGAAGGCGTCGGCCTATAAGGTTAAGTAATAAAGGCGGAAAACATCTAACGTCCAGCAGCTTAAGCGTTAGACCTCTTCGTTAGAGAAGCCGTGGTCTAGGGCGTATTAGGCCACGCCCCTATAAAAGCTGTGACCTGTATACTATACAGCTAGAATACTATAGAGGTTTAGCCTTAATTTAAGCATCTTCCGCGCGTATAAGGCGGAGAATGCCACACCACTAGATGCGGTAAATAGCGGCGTAGAGGGAGCTTAGGGGTCTAGAAGAAAAAGCCTTTATAGTGCTACTATAGGGCAAACCGCGTTAAAGGTGGCGGCTACTATAATTTAAACGCCCTACTTATCCTTATTAGTCTTACTCCGTTTAAAACAGAAGGTAAAATAATCTCTAAAGGGGCTAAACTGTACGTCTAAGTAAGTAGCTTTAGTTACAGCAAATAACGGTTCAGACCGTTATTTATTGGTATAGGAGATTTCGCCTATACAGAGGCACCCTATAAAGGCGAGGCAGAAGGCGGCGTTAGTATTTACCCCTAGGATCGAGTTACTGCTAGTCGCGATCTGAGTGAGGATGCTATATAAGATTAGCAACTTCGGGGTAGCTTCTTTTAGGTTAGGGTTAAGAGAAGTTGCCCCATCTAGTATGCGACAAAGTAACACATTCTCAAATACTGCAACTAGGAGAATGTGGTTAACGTGTATAGAGCGGATTACGGCGAGGTATAAGCGTAAGGTTTTTAAAGCTACCCTACCCATATACGGAGAACTGTTACCATATATCCTCTATACTACCCATTCCATAAAATTAGGTAACTGGGCTAAGTATAGCGCCACAGCCCTTATAGCGCAGAAGAACTCCCATAACTTTATACCTAAGGCGTACGTCTTACGGGTATTAGGCTTAATGCCGTGCCATAAAAGGCTTAAAACCAAGTAAGATTGGCCCAATTGGGTAATAAAAGCAGGCGGCGGGCCCAGTAGGTCAATAAGCGAGCCTAAAGATAAGCCGTTAGCACTAAGAGATTAATCTAAGAATAGAGATTTTTAACTATAGCCCAGTCAAAGCGGGAGAGTGCGTTAGCTAGTGTATTATCTTTAGATAAAATCCAGGAAGATTACAACTAGATGTTAAATGCGGCAGCCTAGACTAAGATTTATTGGAGGAGCAAATTAGTAGGGCCTTTAAGCATTATATTTTGCAGGCCTATAAGGGCAACTGTGTTGTCCGTATAGACGTAAACAGATAAATATTGCCAGGCAGGGCTCCATTTTATAAATGCGTTAGTAATAGCGAGTACTTTAAGCACATTAATGTGGGTATAAAGGTGCTTAGGGGCAGGAGATACTATAAAGAGGTTATCTTGTAGCAGTATAGAGGCATAAGGGCGCCATTAACTATAAGGAATAGAATAGGTCTCGGCAAAGGAGTAGCCTAGGTAGCTATAGAAGAAGCTAGCGTAACCGTATTTAGATAAGGCATCCGTAAAAAGATAAATCTAGGGGCGAGTAACGTCTTCCTAAAAGAAGCGAACCCCATTTTAAAGCGCTAGGGCTTCGCTCCACCAAGCTAGGTTAGAGATTACCGCTAGCAGAATAAACAAAGTACGGTAATTTATAAGAGAGAAAGCTATAACGAGGTCCCATAGCGATCTTAAGTAAGATCGCCCTAACTAGATAACTTTTACGGCCTAGGTAAGGCTACCTCTAAGTTACTAGCACTATTTAAGAGAGACTTAGGGCCTAAGGATAAAGGAGGTAAGTAGATCTTATAGTGCTATCTACTTAGCAGGGCTAAGGGATAGGAAAAAGGTATTAGTATTAATCTAATAACCTAGTACGTCTAATACCGTGCCATAGGAGTCTTTAGTGGCGTTAGGAGGAAAACTAAGTAGTATAATTATAAAGTTATACACGCGAACCACTGGCGCGTCGCTAGTACTTAGGTATAAGATAAATATAAAGTTATCTAGATAATAAACTAGTACAAAGAAAGCAATAATTAGATAGAGGCGGCGTTTAAAGACCCAATATAGGGCCTCTGCAAAGAGGTTAAAGAGAAAAGGCGCAGTAGCTAGACCAAAGGGGAGGCAGCATTTAGTGTATACTATCTTCTCCTACTTAAAACCCAGTAGGCGTTAGTCGGTAATAGCGACCGGGATATTCCAAAAAGCGTCTTTAAGATCGCGTTTAAGGATAACGGCTCCTCTTCTAGCGAGAAGAATAAGCGCTAGAATGTCGTCTACGGTGCTATAGGTAAGGGTAAAGTAGGCCTCTAGGATAGTAGCGTTAACAGAGAGGCCTTAGTAAGGTTTAGGTAAAGAGAGATTATAAATACGGCGGAAGGTTCTATCTAGCTTAGGTATAAGTCCTAAGGGGAAGCAGCAGATCGCTTTAGGTGGATAAATAGTAATACGGCCGATAGGCAGATTAGTAGCAATCTTCGTAGTAATTTCCCTAGGGTCGGCACCAGATAGGAGTTAATTTAAACATATACGTGCTAGCAGTAAGGCAGTAACTCCAATCCGCGCGCTATATATTAGGATGCCCTTAATTAAGGGGCCAAGATCTCTGGGGTATAGAAGTAGCTTATCCCTCTAGGCTAGCGTGTTTAATAGTAACGGCGAAGTATAAAGTAGATACCCTAGGGTAAACACCTTAAATCTCGGCGTTAAGTTCGGGCGTAAAGGGGGTATAAATTATTACGGAGACCCCTTACAGTTTTTCTTAACGTGATTCCCTCTATATACTTTGTAAAGATATTAATAAGAGCATAGCAATTTAAAGCACGGACGGCCCGCGTTCTAATTACCGCATATCTGGCCCTATAGGGATAAGGTAGATATATCTGCCTAAGGGCGTTTAGATAATAAACTACTATAAGAGGACAATAGGGCCGGGCGTAGGGTGGCGAAGTTATAGTTAGCTGCTTACAGTTTAATAGAAATAGTCTAGTTAGTAGGGTCAGTTTAACCAAGCCTTATAGCTCTTTAGTAGACAACTATAGCTAAATTAAGGACGCTGTTCCAGACAAACTATACAGAGAAACCTATAATAGCTTAATGGAATTTTACCATTGCAATAGCTAAGGGGGTTAATATGGCCTAGAGGGTTTGGATAATAATACCGTAGTTAGTAAAACCCTTAAGCCAAATGCCTATAGAGGAGAAGTCCTTTCTAGAGCCCTTGCTAGAGGCAATAACTCTTTTATCTGCCGTTAACTCTATCTAATTAGAGTCGATTCTAGAAGGGTTATTATATAGCTTTACGAGGTTCTTTAGAACAAATATACCCTTTTAGATTGCGGCAACTTTAGAGACTGGAATCCCAGGAAGAAGTAAGTCTAAGCTCTTTATAGTAGGAGGGAGAGAAGACTTACCGGAGTTAGTCTCTACCGCGTTAATTATAGTAGGGTTCTTCTTAATGGCGGCAAGCTGAGCCTAGTATATTTCTTCCGTAGCTAACTTTGCCTAAGCTATAGAAGCAGTAAGTGCTTTAAGGGTAGCCTGGTTTAAAGCCGCCTTATAAGTGCGCTCCTACTTACGGTCTTTTAGCTCTTGTTTATAAATATCCTATAGGCGCTTTTTAGCTACAGCCACGGCTGCGGCGGAGGGCGTAGGGGCCATAGTAATGGAGGGGCAACGCGTCTGCGAGCCTTCGCTATTAAGAATACGCGAATAAGAGCGTATACTGTATGCAGGAGCATCTTCGAAAGAATTTATTATAAGGAGTAGACGGGATGAATATCGGATAGCGGAGAGGAGCGACGGCAACGGCCTAAATTTAAGGCTTTAAGGGAGGAGATTCGACGGTTGAATAAGATCAGAATGAATGAATTAACAGCAGCTTTAATTAACGAGAACTAGCATATTCGAATTCAATTAGATGATGTTGTTGCTGCTTAAAGTTCTTTATATAGAGACTTTAAGCCGTGCGCTGTGAGACGCGTGACTCCCTATAGACCCTATCATTAATCTTTCTTCTTAGCATTCTTAAGTCGGAATTGTCTGAGCAGGGGATAGTCTTCCTAGTAGTGGCCTTCCTAATAGTATACTCCGCACTCGTCTTTCTCTGGTGGCCTTAGCTCCTTGCTATAGCTGTAGCTCTTACCTACTCGAGACGACGAGCTATAGCGATGACGTAATAAGGAATAATCGAATCTACTAGCACGACCTCTGCCCCTTATTCGACCTCGGTTTCCCCTTTTCCCCCTAGGTTCGTCTTTCCTTTCTTATACAAGTGCTGCATTTTCTTGTACCTGTATAGGGCGAGCAGTCTTATGCTCCTGAAGAAGGGTAATGCAACTCTTAAGGTCTCGTTTATCTCGCAGACACTAGGTCTTCGCATTCTGCCATACAACATTGCTTGGTAGGGCTAGAAGGAGTTGCTCTTTAATATCGTCGTTGGTAAGTGCTTGAGGTGTCGAAGCTAGATTAATTTTGAATCGATTCAGTATATGCATAAACTCGGCAATTCGCATCTTCGTAGGGTCGAATATAGTGCTGTAGAGCTCCCTGCGAAGTCTAGAGGCGTAGACCTCGTCGTTGGCCTTATTAAACTTCTTCATTCCTTCCCACATTCCCTGAATATCGTACGCCTTCATCATCGCACGCATCTCTTCCTGACGGTCGTCTCCTATCGAATTGTAGATGATCTTGTTTGCTTCCCCTCGTCT
>Ga0307515_10025392_pt1 | contig 10255 bp, 2 predicted proteins | sample 17_EM_MG_FD_194513 | JGI IMG/M metagenome (GOLD analysis project Ga0307515, IMG submission 194513) | Populus trichocarpa ectomycorrhiza microbial communities from riparian zone in the Pacific Northwest, United States - 17_EM | ecosystem: Host-associated > Plants > Roots > Unclassified | place...
ATAGTGGCTTAAATAGCTATTTAAAAATAATAATTAAGCTTTATTACTAAATAATTTAGTTTTAGGTAAGAAAATATTAGTAAATTAGTCAAATATAATATAATATATATATTTTAACTATTTTATAATATTATGTATACTTAATAGAGTGTTTTTCCAATTGTAACGTGGCCCGCCTCCACGTCGCCATACGGCCAAAAAGACTGAGAGTGCTTGCGAACTTGTCGCAAGCGCGGCGGGACCTAATATATATACTCTTACATGCACTTAACACAGCTTTAAATTTATTTAAATTTTAAGTATTTTTTACTTATATATTAACCTTCCTTTATACCTTTTTATAAAGGTTATAGAATTTTTAAATTTACTTTAGTTATGCCATATTAATTTACATACTTTCTATTAACTTGGTAAAAAAAATTATATAAAATTTTTATTTAAAATAGCTAATTGACTATATTTTACAAGGGGGCTTAGTATCGCTATTTTAATTAAAGGGTTAGGTTACTATTTTTCTATAACTATATATATAAGCAAGTAAAACTTTATAAGTCCTATTTAAGTACCTAATTAATAAACAAAGTTTCCTATATAGGAGTTAATTGCTATTTATATTAGTGTATAAATTGCCCTAGTAGCGTACTACTTAATTAATCGCTTAAAATTAACAAAGGGACATTATATACAAACATAGCTTTTCGCGCAGACTTATAAATACCAGATTTAAAATCTACAATAGCCATTTATAAGTTCTGTATATTTTGGTCTATATTAATGGATTCGTTGTGGAGAAAATAAGTCTACAAATTGGTGGTTCGGTTTTGGTTAGGTGGCCAAGTTTAGGGTTGGCCGAGTTCTAGGGGTCCGAGCTTATAGTAGTAATTAAAAACCTTAATTAAAGTGCTTAGAAAGGCCTTAGAAGGCCTTTAGGAAGGGCTTAAAAGCCCTAAAAACAATATTCCTAGTATAAATTAATAAATAGGAATATAATTCTAGTAAAATACCCTATTAACTCTATATTATATACGTAAAAAGGCTAAGGATCTATTCTGCCTTAGGCTATAGCCCTAATCCTTATAGTCTCTAGAGCCTATTCGTTCTATATTTAATTTAACCTATTTACCCTTTAGGGCCTCTTGCGGTCTACTATAAGCTTTCTTTATAGGTCGCGATAATACTATAGTATTAGAGCGCTTTCTGCGATTTGTAGATTATAGACCTTAATCCTAATATTCTTTTAGAATATCTTTATAATAATTAAGGTAATCCTCTAGTTTCTATATAGAGCCCTTAGCGGGCTAGCCTAGCTATTTAACTTTATATTAAAGCTTATTCTTAACAGACTTAGAGTATAGTATAGCTTTAACCTTATACCGCTCACCTACTACCTTAAGGTATTTAATTGGGCCTAGACGGAAGTTCTTTTCTAGTAGTAGTCTATACTATAGCTCTAGTAGGTTTATATAAAACACTAAATATATATAGGCTATAGATAGGGGTAGCTAGAGATAGTAGGCTAACTTACTAATTTATTTCTTAGTTTAAAAGGGACCTAAGTATCTTATATTAAGCTTCTTTAATAGTTAACGGGTTTTAATATTTGTTAAACGTAATAGAACCTTATCGCCTACTCTAAAATACTTATCCTAGTGCTTATAGTTATACTAAAGTCTCTACTACTTTTAGGCATCTTATAGGCTCTACTTTATATACTTTTATTACCCTTCCTATTCCTAAAGGCATCCTTATACTCTTTAGTAGATATCCTTAAACTTTCTAGTAGGATCCTATAACTAATTATACGGCCTTAGCTAGTAATTATTAGGTATACACCTAAATAGCCGGACGCTATAGGCAATCTAAATAGGTGCATACTTATATAATATATATTACTTTAAATTATAAGCGTACTCTGCGTATGGAAGTAGCTTATACTAGTTATTTTACTAATAGTTTAAATATATTTATAGGTAAGACTCTAGTTCCTAGTTCTAGCGTTCTATTTACCCATCCGTTTATAAATAAAAAGCTATACTATAATAGTGGTCTATCTTTAGATAAAAGTATAGGTCCGACTAGTACTGGCTTATAAAGACGCTGCCCCTATTGATAATAATAGAGTGCGGCTAATCTACTTTAAGAAAGCATTTCTCTTTAATTAGGTTAGTAAACGCTTATATATTAATAATTTTATTAATAGGAAGGCATTAGACATACTTTAAAACCCTATTAATAAGTACAAGAACTAAATTGTATATTCATTCTTAGCTATCTTTAAATAGCAGGAGATCCGTAATAAAGTCTATAGCGTAATATTACTATAGCTTACTAGAAGGGGAACTAATTTAAATAGATCTTATGGCTTATACCTACGGATCTTATATACTTAACACTTCTTATAATAGCTAATATACTTCTTTACCATAACGAAGCCTTATAGCAGGAACTACGGTAGACTTATTAATAGGCTGAGTATATAGATAACAATAAGTTAACAATGTAATAATAACTATGTAATAATAACTAGTAGAGTAGTTGCCTAATAGATTAACTCTAATTATATTCTAAGATTTACTATAAAGAAGAGAACTATCTAGGTAGGGACTGTGGTCCTTTAAATACACTATACTACGCCTAAGAAATATACTAGGTACGCTAGTACGTTAGTACGTTAGTATATTACGTTCCCACATTCCTATATTCCTACGTTCTAAACTTATAACGTAACTAACTACGTAACTTAGTTACCCCTTATTCTATAGTTTAACTAGTTCTAATACCTCCTGTACTTCTACTACTAGTCAATTTATATCTCTCTTTAGTAGTGCTACTTCTATTAATATAAGGTCCGTAATACTACTACCCTCCTCTTTATCTTTATCCTTAAAGATATCCTTTATCTTTATCCTTAATGATATCCTTTATCTTTAAGTCGTCTATTAGAGGTATAGCATTCCTATCTTTAATTTAGTAACCTTTATTATTTCTAATACCTCCTATTAAATCTTCTACGTCTAATTATTATAATTAGCTAGTAACGTTTATTCTCTCCCTTAGTAAAGTTATACCGTCCTATTCTTATTATATAGAGAAAAAGTTAATATATATTATAATCGCGGCTCTATCTAGTTGCTAATCTTATACGCTAAATATACGCGAGCGAATATACAGTTGTCTTATAATGTTTAATTTATCCCTAATACCAAATATACACGTCTTATTAATCTTTATAACGTTCTAGTTCCTTATTTAATTTATCTTAGGGTCTTATATATTAGTAGCGGCTAAAAGACTAAAGAGTAAGCTGGCTAAGGCCCTTACTAAAGTTTAACGTTATTCTAATAAGGCGTCTTAGGCTCTAAAAGCTTAACTAGATACTTATACTTACCCAAGCCGTCTAATAAAAGTCTATAAGAAGATATACTTAAAAGAGTTACATCTTATTAAATAAGGTCTCTTTAAGTTTAAGGCTAAGGAGGCTACGTTAGGAAAACGGGAGAGTAGTTAGGGCTAGCTAGGGGCTAGCTAGGGGCTAGCCCAGGGTCATTTTAGCTAGATCCGTTAATCTACTTATATATACTTCTTTACGCTAGCCTAGGGCCACTTTAGCAACCTTATATCTTAATATTATAATATTTCCTATAACTATAATAGTTGCAATATTTCCCACGACTGTAATAGTTGTAATATTTCCTACGACTGTAATAGTTATAATATTTCCTATAACTACAATAGTCGCAATATTTCCTGCAACTGCAATGGTCGCAATATTTCATATAACTGTAATAGTTGCAATATTTCCCGTAACTATAATGGTTATAATATTTCCTATAACTGTAACAGTTATAATATTTCCTATAACTGCAATAGTTATAATATTTCCTATAACTGCAATAGTTATAATATTTCCTATAACTGCAATAGTTATAATATTTCCTATAACTATAATAACTATAATATTTCCCATAACTATAATAGTTGCAATATTTATAATGTTTCCCGTAATTGCACTAGTTGTAATATTTCCCATAGCTATAATAGTCGCAATATTTTTTATAACAGTAATAGTTATAATATTTCCTATAACTATAATAGTTATAATATTTTCTATAACTGCAATAATCGCAATATTTTTTATAACTGTAATAATTATAATATTTTAGAAAGTAAAATAATATTTATATAACTTAAAGGAAGTAACTACATATCTAGGTTATTATCTTTAGGCAATTCTAGCCTTATTTTAATATTATTATTTCCCTTTTACTATACAGACTCTAAAAATATATTAAATCTACTATTATCTAGTAGCTTTTCCCTTATTCTAAGAGTATACTAAAGAAAATCTTCTTCTTTAATACCTAGTAAGTTTTATAGTTTATTTAGTGTTATTATATATAGTATATTAAGTATATACGGTTTATTATCTAAGTTATAGTACTAAGCAATCCTAAAGCGAGAAGCCTTATAGTTTTAAATAGGCGGGCTATCTATAGTTATTGGCGGTAAAGAGATTAGGGTTAAGCGTAAAGTGCCCTAGTTAAGTTATTAATATAATACTTAGAAATGCGCTTTTACTTACTCTTTAATCTAAAACTAAATTTTTACTTCTTATTAGCGTTACCTTATCTATATAAGCAAAAGAGGAAGAACTAGTAGGTCTTAAGTTATTATTACTAGAGATAGGAAAGCCATCTATTGCTAAAAACTTAAACTTAAACTAGGTTATATATAGCTTAAGCTTATCTAGATTATTAGTATTGTCTATATATAGATTATATACTATATATTTTTTTAAAACTAGGTTACCGGTCTTATATATTTACTTTTAAATAAGACTAGCTATTACCTATAGTAGTTTAACTTTTCTATTAAAAGCTTACGCGTCCTATATCTTCTAGATTTAATAGTATATTACTTTATAAATTAGTATTATATAATATATAGGTAGATTAGAGTATTACTTATACTATTTAGTTCTCCTATTATATCTACTTTAACTATTTACCACGGACCTCCCTTTTTATATTTAGTGAGTGTATATTAAATATAAGTAGTAATTAGTATAACAGTATAAGCTAAAAGTAGGTAAAAATACTTAGATATCTAAGGATATAAAGCTAGGCCTTTTAAGTTTAGGTTAAAAAAGTATTAAGTAATATACTTAATAATTACAAGTACTGCAAATCGTTATTTCCCCTTTTGTTATTAGTAGGTAAACTTTAGAAGTATATAGTAGGGCTTATAAGCTTTAGATATGCGCATATAAATATATTATCTTTAAGTAGTTAAAAGACTAGAGCTTAGGTATCTAGTATATTAAGAAACGGATAATATATATATACAACTATATAAATATTACTTAAAATATAGGATCTAAAGTCGCTAATATAGTTAAATAACTATAGTTTTGCGACATATACTATGTTAGCAGTACTTTAAATATTGCTAGTAAGGGGTATAGATTTTAGAGACTTGCCCTATAAGCTTCTTTTAGTTTAGGTAAAGGCCAAATATTATTAAATATACGCCCCTAATTATTTAAACTAGCCTTTTGCTAAGCATTAATAATTAATACGTTAATACCCAACTCCTATCTTTCTAGCTATAAAGAGAGTCTATAGGAAGAATTAAAGTAGCTTATTATAACTATAGCCTATATAAGCAGCCTAGCGTGGGCTAGTATAGGTATATATATAGGTATAGAGTTAAACTTAGCCTATTATTATACTCCCTACTAGAGTAGTTCTAGTTTATATCTCAATTATTTTATACCATTAGTGCTTAGTTAATAATAGCGTTTATTAGGTAATATATTATAATAACCTTATATATATAGGTAAATAGTTAATCTATATACTAGGTATATAGGCCTTACTATTTTTTAAACTAATAACTTAGAATAGGTAGCAGATTTAAGCTTACGTTAAGTTATATTAGTCCTATAGTAATAAGTGTTTTAAGGGCGATAAGGGTGTAGTAAAATCTCATTACTATCGGATTCGTCCTCGGATATACGTAAGTCTTACTAAAACTATAGGCTCTACCTTATTAGCTATATACTACTATTATAAAGCGGATATAGGTCGTACCTAGCTACTAAACGCTGTAATAACCTATATATTAGATAACTTAGCTATAGTAAAGAATAGTATTGGTTTAATATATTGGTGTTAAAGATATATTTAATAGCCTATAGAAAGAGTACTAATATAGATTGTTAATAAAAGAGAGGAGAAAAGTAAAAATTGCGAAGGGGCTCTTTAATTTTAAGCCCTTCCTAAAAGCCTTCTAACGCCTTTCTAAGCATCTAATTAAGGTCCTTAATTACTACTATATATAAGAATAAATCCCAGATACCTAATCTAAAAAGCTACTATACCTTATTCTTAGGAGCAGAATTAGTATCTATTAGCCCTCTAAGAAATAGCTAATAAGAATAAGATCTAGACCCCTTAATAGGGGTATAGGTAAGTATAAAAACAAAGGTAGAATAATAAGGTGTAGCTAGAGTAGAGACTCTTAAATGCTTAATACTAATATTAGGTCTAAACCAATACTAATAAAGCTCTTAGGGAGTAAGCTTATAGTTAATAAAGACACGCTTAAGCCTAGAATAAATAGAGACGTTAACTAGCTAGTATAGTTTAGAACTACTAAGACCTTACTATAGTAACTATTAATTACCTATCCGTTAGGTATCTAAAGGGTAATCTACCTAATAATGCATTATATTATGCTCTTTTAAAACTTAACGCGTATACATAAACTTCTTTTATAGTAGACAGCGACCTTCTTCTTATTACCCCTATCCTATACCCTATCCTTAATATACTAACCTTACTCTTATATTAGGCGTTACTACCTAGCTTACTAGGAATTATAGGTAGTATAAATGGCCGTGGCATAATCTTAAATTTAACTAAGTTATTTAGCATTTACGCTAGAATAAAAAAGAGCCTAGGCGATATAGTAGTTAAGGATATTAAAGGAACGTCGCCACTTAGGCCTAGGCTATTAAAGCTTAAAGTTAGTAATAGAAATCTATTAAGAATAGAAAAGCTTACCTTAATATAACTACCGCTCTTAGTATATATATATTAATTATAAGAACTAAAGGTATTAAATCCAACGCAGTACGTCTTATTATAAGCCTTTAAAATCCTATTATTAGATTTCTAGTCTTTTAAAGACGTATAGGTAAAATTATTTAGGTAGAACCAGCACTAGTTACTGGTTAGTAGGGGTTAGGGTTCTATATATAACGGTAGGGCTAGGATACGCTATGGAATTTACTTAAAAGAGCAGTTAGTAGAAGAATAAAGAGGCATATTAAATTAATAATAAAAAAAGAAAATCTTAATAATATATTAAAGATACATCTAAAATTAGACGACGGTTAATAGCGGAAAGTAAGGTGTTTAAGAAAAGGAGCAGCTTAATAAGTAAGGTGCTTTTATACTTTACCTTCTAACACCCTTTTAGTAAATAGCCACAACCTTACTAATATAACTCCGTTATAATAGCGTTATTTAAAAGGAAGGAAATATAAGAATATATTATCTAACTATTACTTCCTTATAAAAGCTGAGTACGTAACCAAGGAAAGGTAATTAAGACGTTAATTAAAGACGTATATAGGTTAAATTATACCTAAAATAATATTATAGTATTATAGATTAATGTTACAGACGTTCTTAATAATTGTATAATAGCTATAATTGCTATCGCGAAATGTCCCTATTTACTAAGCAGTAGAGCTACGCTAAATATATAGCATAGGACTACTAGATTTAAAAGTATATACACTAAATCTTAGGAGATAAGTCTCCTTAATTAACTAATTAATGCCTTAACCGTATCTAATAGCCTAAGGGCAAATACGGGAATAATATATTAGTAACGTAGAGGATTATATAAAACGATTATAGATTATATTTTAATAGTTAAAAGATAATAGTAAGCTAAGGCCCTATATATTAAGCTATATACTAAATAGTTCTACGGAACTATATTAGGAACACTAAATTGCCTATAATACTTATAATTGATTATAGACCGGCATAAAGGCTTAGATGTAAAGTTGTATAAAAATCCTTAAGTTAGCCTAGGTAGTTACCAGTAAGCTTTTAGTAGGCTTTTAGTAGGTATTATAGAGTAAGTATAAGTAGTGATAATATATAGCAAAGTAGATATTATTAAGCTATATATATAAACTATATAAGAAGGTTAATACGTTACGTAAGGAAAGAAGGTAGGAAAATAGGAAGAAAGGGCATATATTGTTAACTTAGTTGCTTAGTTAATACGTATATAGGGTAGAATAAGGTTTAGGTTATAGTCCTAGTAAAACTTAGCAGAATTTAGTAGAACTTAGCAGAATATAGCAGAATGCCGTAAATTGCCATTAGATTGCTATTAGGTTACTATTAGATTGCTATTTTATAGTTAATCTCTAATTACTAAGTTGGTAGAAATAGGTAAATGTGTATAAGGTGTTACAGGGGTATCCCATAATAGTACCCCCTCTTTAAACTTAAGCTTCTGCGAGATAGGGGTGTAGTAGTTTTAGGTAGAGTTTATAAAAGTCTTCTATAGCTTATATAAGTCCTATAGAGTTAACAGGTTCCTATAAGGACTTAGTAAAGCCTCTCTATTTTATAAGATATATATATTAGCGTTTCCGTTTATTATACTTAATATTATTAATTCTTTTAATAAAGTACTTATTCTTACTATCTACTTTACCTAATAGGGGAGGGTTTTATATTTATTTAGGTAGGGCGTTTAATATAGGGGTAGTAGGGTAGAGGACTAACGTATGGAATATAGGATGGATTTTAACTATATTAGGAAGCTTTAACTAGTAGGCGTAAGAGGAAACGACCTTCTTAACCTTATAAGGGCTAGTGTTTTTCTAATTAAGCTTTTTAATAGGGCGTTTTATATTTAGATTTCTTATATCTAGCTAGATAAAGTTACTAATTTAATAAGCTGGTACTAGTATTTGTTTCTTATTTACTACAGCTTTATAAATAGATTAGGTCTATATTATTTTATTAATAAAAAACTATTATAGTTCCTCCATTTTCTCTATAAATTAATTTACTTCTATAACTTATAAGGCGTAATAAGTAGGGTAAGGAATATTACTAAAGGGTTTAAAACCTATTTATAAATTCTAGCCGTAGTTAGCTAGAAATAGGGAGACTTTTATAATTTTTAAGACGGAATTATTTATAGTAAACTTAGTAAATACAAGCTAGTTAATCTAGTTATCTTATAAGTATAATATATATATCCAAATATACTATTCTATTATAGCATTTATACGTTCCGTTTAGCCATCTATTTCTAGGTAGTATACTATAAATAATAGTACTTTAATACGAAGTTAGATAGTTAGTTTTTTCTAAAATATAAAGATAAACTAGCTGCCTTTATTAAAAATAATTGTTTTAGGAAGTCTGTAGAGTTTCTATATATAGTTTAGAAATAGTTAAGTAATAGTAAGTATTAATATATTAGGGTAGGCGATTAAGTGTCTTATTTTAGACAATTGGTTTATAACTATTATAGTATTTATACAGCCTTTACTTATAGAGAGATTAATAATAAAGTTAATTAAGATATCCTTCTATCTTTAGTCTAGAATAGGTAATAGCTTTAAAAGGCCGTTATACGTCTTATATAAAGCTTTAGCTTATTAGTAGATATTGTAGCTAGAGACGTACCTTTATATTATATTATATATATTTAGCTAGTAGTACTCCTATTAAAGTAGCTTTAGAGTTTTTCCTTAGCCTAGATAGCTGGCTATTAGTAGGTTATATACGTATTTAAGGAGCTTAAGCTTAAGTTTATTATAATTAGGGATAACTAAGTAGTTATAGTAATATAAGCGGTTTCTATATACTTTATATTTACTTAAAGAGATCTTCTTAAAGCGTCTAATACTATTATAGATTAGCTTAAGTGTTACGGACGCTTTAAGTACAATATTACGACTACTTAGAGAGGAGTCGGAAGAAGCTAGTTGGTTAATATAGGCACGGTCTAGGATAGAGCCGGTAGAACCATATAACGAGGAATGGTAACCAAGGTCATATAATGTAATATATAAGATACGCGAAGTACGGAAGGAATATTACGTATAAGAAGGATTTTATAGGAGTACGGTTGTGTATTTAAGGACCCTTAGTCCCTACCTAGATAGTTCCTTCCTTATAGTAATTCTTAGAATACAATTAGAGTT
>Ga0307515_10025393_pt1 | contig 10254 bp, 8 predicted proteins | sample 17_EM_MG_FD_194513 | JGI IMG/M metagenome (GOLD analysis project Ga0307515, IMG submission 194513) | Populus trichocarpa ectomycorrhiza microbial communities from riparian zone in the Pacific Northwest, United States - 17_EM | ecosystem: Host-associated > Plants > Roots > Unclassified | place...
GAAGCAACGGTGGGACTGCCACTGTGATATGGTGACATTTTACACGCGAAAAACCGAGCGGGCAGGAACCACCATGTCAATGACAAGTCCGTCCATGTCGAGCCGCTCCAATTCCGGACAGCTCTCCCTGTTTTCTACTAAGAGTGGCCGTAGATCGAGTCCCCTCATATACACCTCATATATTCCAATGCATAAATCCCTTCTGGCCCTCTCGTGGAACGAGCGTTCTCTCTATGTCCCCCAACCTTTTACCCCCAGAGCCTGTATGCCCCTCTATTGGTTGCTGTAGATATCAGAAGGCGCAAATTGGTTACTGTCGTAGATGGAGTGCAGATTTAAGGTATTCAGTACTGGCACATGTATCCCAGAAATCCCTCCACTCTCAATTGAGTTACAAACCGAAGGGTAACGCAAGTTAAGGAACACAACCACCATTCTTCTTGTTCGTGGGCAAGTCAGGCCCCACAGATTGCTTCCCCTGCTACCTCTAAATGGTGCGACGAGAGAGCCAACAAATTTTGGTCCGTCTCAGCTCCGTTATACAGGAAACAAATACGCCGATCATCCCGTCAATTGAAAGGCGACGTAGTAAAGGAGAATTGATGGATATTGTAGCCAAGTCGAAGCAGCTGGAACAACGGCTCTTCATCGTTGCAGAAGCACGAGGCGATTTCAATTTGCGTCAGGATGCTCCACACACGAAACTTCTCGCGTTCCTGCAGGGATTCTGCCACGATTATGCTTGCGGCATTGATAGGCTCGAGAGGAGACATCGAGATTAAATTACGCTCGTTTTCTTGAAGAACAACCGCTTCGAGGTCGTGTTCAGTGCACCTCGACACGTACCCGAACCCTGTACCTTTTCTATCCGCACCTCGTCCGCGCGATCGGCCTCGACGACGCACTGCTCTCCAAATCGACGGCTCTCACGATCGCAGTTCGAGGCCTTGACGACGCATTGCCCTCTTCATCGAGAGCGACAACTCTCATTATCACGGTTCGAGGCCTTGATCACCAGCGGTCTCCAGGGCTCGACCGCAGTGGTAATGGCGCTATTCGCCTCAGGTGGTTGACAAAGCAGTCAGATCGCCAAACCGCACAGCGGATCGCGGTGCGGACCTTTAACCAGCTTACTTCAGATACACACGCCTCCCATCCTTCTCCGAAGAGCACGTGGAGTCTTCTATCCGCCCACACATAACTTCTCCCCCTTCATCGATCTATATCCTTCCACCCTCTCCCCATTCTCCGGATAACGCACCTGTAGTCCTGATCTTGCATTATATCGTAGATACTGGAGTATTACCTTCTATCCCTTAGTTCATTGTGCCCCGGATTACGCAATCCTCGATGTCAGTACGCTTATTCTACGTACTCTTCCTGCGCAGTCGATCCCATTAGTATTTGAAGCATCTATATACAAGTAGTAGGAAGAGTAGTCGGAAATTGAAATTGACCCAAACCCCGTCCTTTCCACTCACTATCCTACCGATCGTTAAGTGCTTGCTTTTGCTCCTTGAGGTAGTGGATCTGACCACGGAGAGCTGATATGGCAACTAAAAGGCTGCTAATTTATCCTAATCGACTCCAACCTTCCCTGCCCGTTCAATTCACACATCGCTCCCCCTAGAGGTAATTGCGATAGAGCGATCGAGTACCCGTACATCTTCTTTCTTTCCCTTTGTCGGAATTTGAGTTTTCCCATTTAGCCTACTGCTGTATGTCCTAGCTACTAGTTGATTTATTTATATGCTTACTTGTTAGACCCGACGATATCTGACTTGCATCCAGCGATTACGTTGGCCATCACTGTGCACTCGTTCTATATCCGGGATCGAGAACGTCATATTATCTCAGACCTTTCCGAATCGCTGGAGGACTTCTTTCATCTTTATTATGAGTTTGACCCTCAACTCGTTGGGCTTCAGAGATACCTGTCGTTTTATGAGCGGATCATCTGTCAACTAATAGAATAGTTCGTTCACGATCTGGTGTACCAGAATCCCACGCTTGACTCTCATGCATCCAACTCTATCCTCTTACTCGATGTTTTTCCAAAGCAAGACATAATAGGAGATGCAGGAAACACCGAATCGTACTCATTCGTCTTTTTCACAGCCTTCAAAATCTTCCGTATGACTCAAAAACACCCTAAATAGGTCTGAGCGTCTATCGTGGAGCAAACGAGCGGCGACTCTCCCTCGCTATCGCCGTAAACGCAGTCTGCAAGCTTGATCGCAATTGACAGAGGCTGATTATCCGTAGAACTTGCTGCAGCCACTCAGCAGCTCCCACCACTACCCGAAATTCCTCGTATAGGTGTTCACACGGAGAATGTAAAGGAGGATAAGAGGATAGGTAAGCCAGCGACTCTAGAACCGTCGCTCGAGATGATTGAAAACGCGGAGGCAATTTAATGTGCATCATCTCGGCAAGGATAAGGTACACAGCGGAAATTGGGCTATACTTCTGTCATTCAGATCCGACCTTTTCCATCGAATGATTGAGAGCCATGTGTGCATGTAGTCTGAGTTTGAGTCGATCATTTATACGCTTTCAAGACCCTACCGACTATCCAAAGTCAATGGCTGTTGCATCATATCACATATACCACACCCCAGTCTTGTATATCCACCATCCAACAATTAGGCCGCTTGGAGGTTGCGGTTAAGATATCCGACTGCGGCCGCAGATTGATACCTAACTAGTACTAATTGTACATGCAATCACCAGCCAATAAAGATAGTGAGTTTTCCTGATTTCCAACCACCTCGGAGTTAAGATCCAACATTCTTCAGCGTAACATTCAGGGAAACATACACAGACCGCGCATTGTTCAAATCGACCACTTCACAGTTCCTACCCCCTCATAACCCAGAGCTCTCTCAAACCACCTGGTCTCCCAGCAGAGCTATATTCATATCCCCCTCGTCACCTGACTCCAGCCGCAGCTCTCCTTCGTCCTCTTCGTCCTCAATCCAATCAGAGAAATTATACGCCTTCGCCAAAATAGCGAAGGCCGTCAGGCATAGCCCAACAAACCAGAGATACCAGCCATAGAGGACTGGTAAAAGTTGGATGCCGTTGTTCCCCCACCGATACGAAGGCTCCATCACCAAGTAAAGGAGTCCGAGCAGTTGATAAAACACCCCCCGACCGACCACCGCAGTGAGGAAGCCAAGGTAGCGCTTCACATGACGAGGGGTTTTGCATGGTTTCCTGAGGCGGCAGAAGTAGATTATCTCGATGATAACAAGAAAAATGGAGATGACGACTCCATAAAAAAGGAGGAGGATGGTGCCCATGCTGGAAAATCCGTAGAAGTAAGGGAGGGTAGCGAGGAAGAGCATAAGGGCAAGAAAAAAGTAGAATAGGTGGATGAGAAAGCGGGTAAACTTCTTCCACTCCGCATTGTCTGGAGTGTTCGGATCGTCGGACATGGTGGAATGTTAGTCGACTGCTGAAAGACGGTTGAATGGGGGGTCGAATTGGAAGCAACCACCATAGTTTATAACCTCCACCGACCTCATTGACTCCGAGATTGGCCACAATGAAGCCACGTATCATCGATCGAAACTGAATAAGGCAATTTAGTGGTCGGATTACCTTGGTTGATCGCAGCGCGCGCTTGAACCACCTCCACATGCCACGTGTCGAAACGCAACTGCACCACATAAGCTGAACTCCGCGTGATACAGAAATGAAGCTTCAGGTGAGCATAGTAGACTTTTGGGTTGGCCATTGATCCTTGGCCCCGTGGCCGGTTTCTCGTGTCCGGCTATTGGTTCAGTATCCCGATCGTCTTAGCTGGACTCAAACCATTCTCATAGGAACCTGCAATTAGGATCCAACGTTCTTCACAGAAGTACATAGGAGAAACATAGAATTAACTATTCAATTAATGACCGCGTCTTACCACCCCATCCTTAAACCTCGCTCATATCAAAGCCTGATTAAATCACCTTGGTATCGCAGCAGCTCAATATCCTCGTCCTCAGACTCTAGCTGCCACTCCCCCTCGTCTTCTTCGTCCTCGATCCAAGATTTGCATAGTTTGTCGAGACCACAGAAGTAGATTGCTTTGGCGACGACAAAAAGAAATGATATGAAGATTCCATAGATAATGAGAGTGAGGACGCCGGGACCGGTGGGACCGGCGAGAGCATTCAGCAGAACGGCAACGTTGCCGAAGAGCATAAGGGCGAGAATGATGTATGGTACGAGGGTCCTGTCCTCCTGCTTAGGGGTTTTCGGATCGTCGGACATGCTATATGCTCGGGATCGTTGGAGAAGCGTTGGATGGAGAACTTCGAAGGGACTGCAGCTTATATCATCCACCTGACCCCATTAATTCGGAGTCTGGCTACAACGCAGCCACATGGTGAAATGGCCCCTGACCGTAGCACATAAATACTGTTAGCAAATTTTACATATACATGACTTGAGACGGACATACAACAACGGATGTGATTGTACAGCCTGTACCGCGCTTGGCCATGCACATGTGCGACCCAGGACAACCTCACAGTGCTCGGGATCATTCGAAGAGCCGGTGCGACCATTCGCTTGTTGCGATTGCTCAACTCTGCAGGTCCTAGTTCATGATAGTTCAAAAAAGAAATTCGGCACTTGTATCGAATTTAATGCCCTCGCTTTAAAGACTGAGTGAACCAAATAATGAGTTCTTTTGGTCTCTATCCGATCCATGTGCATACCCGATTCCTCTGTCCGCAGATTGGGAGCCCCTTAGTAGCCTTCGGTAGTCCACTTTTGTGGTCTAACATTCTCAGTAGATGCCCTAATTCGTCGGTATCCTGACGTTTGCCATGCTGTCAGGCATCCCGTTTCTTTCAGCGACCGCCACCCAAAGGTGGCAGGCCTTATATTCAGTGTGTTGCTGAAACACAGTGTAGTCACATATTCATGTAACACGGTGTGGATCCGACCACCCCCGAGTAGCTTCTGGCGCGCGGCTTCCACTTGCGCGGTCGTAGAACGCCGTGCCCTGACGGAAAGGCGGTCCCTAAATCGCCCTGCTTGTTCAACTACGATGGTCTGATCTTTCATCCACTCAACTTCCAAAGCCACCCACCCACACAAGCCGCGCGCCTACGCTGCCTCCCCTTTGCAACAGCACTGCCGTATATGCATAGCCTGTAGACTGATGTATTACTATCTTATCACGGTATCTCATTAAATTTTAATTCTATTCGTTCCTCAAGATTTCCTTTACTCCACTAGGTAAACCCTGGCCAATCTTATCACCTACGTCCTGAGTCGCTACCGAGTCAGGTCGCTGAGTCACATCTCCTACTTTTGAGCGCATGGTCAGCTACTCTCCTGCCTTTGACCTCCAGATTGGTATCATTAGAATCGATATTATTCCACGAATAAATAGAAACCCACCTTAACATTAAGTCAGGCATCTCTATGCCACGTTCTTTGAGCAAACCATCAAGCATGTAGAGAGCTGATGTAGAAGTAACAGCGCCTTGCTGCATCAAAGTTGCCCCCAGGTCGATCTCCACTGCCTGTCCCTTACCACCTGGTAGAGTACATGTCACATCAACGCAAACCAAGTCTCCTACCCACCCCTTGGGGTGATGAAGGATGTCGACTAGATCCTCCCATCGATCAAACCACACGCTTTTCAAGACAAGCTTCTGTAGTCCAGGAGTCAATAACCCCTTGATTTGGTTCCGCACTCCATTCCCCGTTTTCGACCACTGCTTCTCTACACGAGGGGAAGTCAAATCTACCTCGAGCGTCTGCAGAGCGGGGAATTTGATGCCCTCAAGTCGGTCTTGCAGCGTTCTTAATGGGCCTACGAGGATGAGGGTCTGTACTGAAGGCAACTCGAAGGACCGCGTCTCCAAGCAAGCGAGAATGCGCCAGAAACCCACCGGGTAACAGGGTCGGAGGATGAGCGTGTGCATATATTTGAGTTGGGAAAGTGCATATATACAGGCGCTGATGTCGAAAATTTGGATCGACGCTATCGTGATAGATTTGTATTTGCAGAACGAGAGTGGAAGGTGACTGATACCCGGCAGAGAGAATTCGAGGAACTTGAGGTTTGGGGCTTCGGGCAAAATTTGAGAGATATTCCCTAAAGCGTAGAGGGAGGACGATATCACCACCTCACGAAGATTCGGAGTGGGGGCGGCGAGATGGTCGATGGTAATGCATGAAGTAGAATCAGGATAGTCGAGATGATAAAATAGTCGTTCCCAGCGAGACATTGTTGTTACCAGGTGGTGGTAGGCTTGCAAGTACGCGAGACGGCTGACACCGCAATTATCGTTATTGATAGAAACATGCAATAGCTGTGTGCGACTTCGAATTGACCTAACTCTGGTGTATGAGTGAAGTGATTTGTAAGGCGTCACACGAGCGATTTCGGGATCCAGAATGATTTCGCGCCAGAGCGAACTGTCGGCCGATGCTGCATCGTGCCAAGATTTAGACACGAGGAGAAGATGTTCTGCTAAGCATATTTGTCCTAACACGTGCCCTTCCTTTGGGTTATATGGCGAGCGCCTCTCCAAGTAATAGCGGAATATGCGGCTGAGCAGCTCTGACGGAAGAGGAGGGCATCGTGGAGTGTTTTTGGAGGATGGGAGCAGCGCTTCATCGTACGTAGCTAGCATCTCGTGGAGATCGGAAACAAAACCGAAGTGGCAAACTGCAAGTTTCAACTTGTTATGACTGGCACAATTAATAGTGAGCGGGAATAAGGAACCGTAGTATATAGCATAGATATGAACCTGAACAAGGGTGAGTTGAGAGAGGATCTTCATGCATATATACGAGAATATACGTCATTGTACACATACCAGCGGAACGAACACAAGAAACATAACGCGCTAACAACCTTCGTACTGTATTTCTTCATCCTTCATCGATAAGGCGTAGAAGAATGTAAGCCGTCAAGCGTGTGTTCCCACCTTACATACTTGTTACGACTTGCTGCTAGCTTATTCGCTCGCCCACTGGAGAAATAAAGATGAAGAAACGCATGGACCTTACTGGGTACTCCGTTCAAATCTTGTGCCAAATGATCGTTCGCAGCCAACACAATTTCACCCAAGACCGCGTGGTAGACACATTATCGAACCCGCCTTACTAACCTGACTGCATCTCGCAGTAGAGCGATGTGGATTATTAATGGCACGTATATTCATCCGACCTCTCGCTGCCGACGTAGCAGGACTAAATCCTCGCGATTGATATCTTCGACAAAACAGTCCTCGAGTTCAGGAAATACCAGAGGGCCCTTGAGCAACTTTACGTAGTCCGGCTCACTGGACTCTCCTGGCGCCTTCCATGCAGTTAAATTCATCCGCTCTGCCACAATTCCCAAGACCAACCTTGGACCTCTCGAGGTTAACACCGGAACTGTGTATACTTGATAAGTGATACCCTTCATCGTCAATCTCTTCACTTTAGGCGCCGCCAATAGAATACTCTCGAGATGACCCTCGCGGTCGAAATGCAAGGACTCGAGACGCAATGTCTCCAGTGTACCCCCAACAGATTTGAAAGCATCACGATCATCTAGCACGTTTTTCCTTTCATGAGCTTCCTGACTGCCGATGACAATCAACTCCACCAAACTGGGCAATGTTATGGCGGAAAATATGACACATATCGGACCCCGTGCATTCAAGGTCAAGGAACGTACAGTGGGTAGCGTGATGGGTGGCCTCTGGGGGTTGTCGCTCCAGGTTCCAGTGAGTTCGAGAGTTGTCAGTCGCCGCGTTTTGGAAAATCTCTCCAAGACGGATACGCAAATGTAAATATTGAATCCCGCCAGATGCAGGTTGTCGATTGTTACAGATGTAGAGGCAGGAAGATGGAGATAATAATGGTTACTCCCCCCTCTGACAGAAAGGACTTGTATTTTGGGGGCTACTGGGAATAAACCAGTAAGATCGCATCCGTACACAACGTCCAGTTCTACCCGATGGAGGATAGGGGTTGGGTGTTTGAGCCGAGCTCGAACGTACGGATGGACTGTTACATTGAGAGTCCCCCACCGACGAGTATGAAGACCGTCTCCGATGACAGCATCTATCGCATTCTTTATATCCTTTCGGAGAAAGTTTGGGCTCCCCAACCAGCCGGGTAAGACAGGATGAATTGTCACATCAAGTGGATAGTGGTGACTGTGTTTGAGTCGTGTGTTTACGTAGCTCTCCAGTGTTGTATATACGGTTGGATTGCATGAATAAGGCGTGATTCGAATGACGCTCCATGGCCGCCCATAGCCCGTGACGATTTGGTACCAGTGTTTGCACACGAGGGCAAGCATCTCGACACCGTAGTGTGCACTAGTCCCTGAGAATGCTTGGTCGCAAATACAGTAGAGGATGTCTGGGGGAACATTGGCCCAAGGGCTAGTCTGGTTCGGCGGCATTCGATCTCCTTCGTCCGCGCGCGCTTCTGAAAAATCAAAGGTCTCGAGGCGCCGCTTCAATTGCTTTCTGATCTGTTTAGCTGGTATGGGCCAAAATGGCATGGCTTTGGATGACTAATAGTTGGTGAGGGGACGACGACGGGGGCTGGGTGCGACCGAACAGGGAGATTAAGAAGATTAAGAGTGACCGTTGAGCGTGATGTCGAAGTCAGCGTTGTGGCTCCGTTGGCCGCTGGGAACCGCAGACGCCGACACTTCAACCGCCGCGGTTCTGACTAAGTCCGCGTCTGTCCACTGGCAGGAGCAGAAAGACGAATAAACAATAACCCGTACGCCACTAATTCGTAAATTCAACTACGCTCTCGACACTGCGCCGGAGCCGCAGTTCAAAGGCAGCCCCGCCCGCGACTGTCGAGAAGTTTTAAAAGGCAACAGGGGCACAGGCGGAGCGGGAGAGAACACACGAAGAAACCTATCAGCTCCCAGCCAACCTTCGGTTCTATGTCGACGCCCAATTCCTCCTCGAGGTCTTCCTCTTCGCCAGAACGACCCGATGTTCTTATTCAACGTCTCCCGCCTGAGCTATTGGGAGCCATATTTCAGTTTTACGTCGAATCTTTTAACCTCTGCGAGCCCGAAAATCTCAGCTTGGTCTGTCGTTTGTGGTACGACATCGCTATTAGCCAAGGGATGCTATGGCGCTTCATCATCCTCGACCCTGCGGTGCTCCAACGAACTCCCTATCAATCCCTCCATGCATATGTCCGCAATCGCATCCTTCGCTCTCGGTCTTGCCCGCTCGCCATTTGCTTGACGGGCTATATGGACGACCCAGATGACTATGAAACGGCTTTGCGCCTCCTCTTGGAAACAGTAGACCGTTGGGAAGAACTCTGGTTAACGTACAAGAATACCGCTCGACAAAAGCCAATAAACCTGCTCTTGTCACTCACTACACCAACCCCAGTCCTTCGCACTGTACAATGGAGGTCTGGTCACCCGCTGACCGCTGACTATTCGATTATACTCCCGTCCACACCTTGCCTTTCCCGAGTCGACATCGAGGTCAGCAACGTGTTCCGTCTTCCCCAGTCGATTTGCGCGTCTGCAACGACCGTCTCAATTACATCTCAAAGCCTCGCCGTATTCCAAAATATGCTTTCACAGTTCCAAAACCTCCACCATCTTGTACTCCCTTCGCTAGACCGTCTTCAAGGGCCGCTCACATCGCGCAATCCAATAACCCTCCCCTCTGTCCGGAAGCTCACTATCAAGGGGCTTCGATCCACTACCCCCCGCATCATGGTACTAAAGCTGCCATCGCTTGGGACGCTCGAGGTGGATGTCAACCCCGAGGCACCATGGCCAGTTCAACGCAGTGTATTTATACGCAAGTTGCGAGAACTGCTACCAACCGTCCATACGATTATCCTGCGGAATATCAACTTCGACAATAAATACGAGTTTGGGGCCTTGTTGGAGGGTGGCCCGCAAGTGAAACGGCTGGTGTGTTCTGGCGTTGGACGGTGGGACTGGGTCAAAACGAAGAACACAAAGCTCGGATGGGTATTTGCTTTTCAAGAAGACTTCTACTCTGTTCTTGAGGATAGAACGCTCTGTTCTTCGCTCGAGCAGTGCGTCTTGGAGGGACAGGTGCAGGACTTTAAATCGACAAGTCGTAGTATATGTACCAGTAAACTAGACAGAGAGACTTAGATAGTATAATCTTCTGTCTTCGAGATTCCTCTCTGCTGCCGTACTGCCTGTTTGTCCTAACCCTCGCCCTCCTCTCTTGCCGATCTTCGTTCCATGAGAAATTTCTCCAGTCCACGTAG
>Ga0307515_10025395_pt1 | contig 10254 bp, 12 predicted proteins | sample 17_EM_MG_FD_194513 | JGI IMG/M metagenome (GOLD analysis project Ga0307515, IMG submission 194513) | Populus trichocarpa ectomycorrhiza microbial communities from riparian zone in the Pacific Northwest, United States - 17_EM | ecosystem: Host-associated > Plants > Roots > Unclassified | place...
TGCGAAGTGTTATTTTGTAGGAGATATAACCATCCCTGGGATCGAGCTCCCCATTGCCCTCCCCACCTCTACTCGTTTTGCCTGCCCTCAAGCTAGCAGCCTAGCTGCAGGTGTCTTCCCACTTAAAACTACTCCAATCTACCGAACAGTAGACAATTCTCCCCGGCCCCACACGACCGGCGAAATCAACCCGCGAGATGTCTGAGACATCTCGACCCACATCCCCCATCCCACTGCTACAAGGCGATACTGAAAAATTATCCCCGGCCCCGCAAAAAAAACCATTAATACGCTCTGTTTTGTCATGGTGTGCCGGTCAGCCCAGCAAGCACCCATTCTTGTCGTCTCTCGCCCTCTGCATCGCTCTTGTAGGAGTCATCGTCGGTGTCGCCTATCTGTCCTACGATCGGGACATGCGATTCGGATATAAGCAAATCCCACGCAACAAGAGCGGAGTGAGTTGTCTTATTCGCCCTTGTTGGGTTTGAACTGATACGACGTACCATAGATCGCACTCATTGGACATGGTTATCAGTTAGACCTGGCCAACCAAACACTGTGGGTCAAATGGGACATCTCGGGATGTGGGGAATATAGACTACCGACAAATGCCTTTCAGAAGAGCATATACGGTGTCCCGGGATGTGGCGCTTGTGGTCGGGCGGTGGACATATATCTCAACGGGTGGGTATACATTCGTGCCAGCGTCTGCGACATACTCATCTACAACCAACAGCGAATCCGAGCCAATCTTTTCATACGATCCAACCAAAATCCCGCTGGGCAAATATAATCCGATCTAGTAAGATTAACAACGCAGTCCCTCATTTAGGTTCATCACACGAACCCCCTTTCCGCCTAGTGTGTATAACCTCAATGCCTTCACCGTGGACCATCCTCTAGGCAATCCCACCCAGGCTCGGGCTCCATTCGACACCTACTACCTCTCCGCCACTGTGTTTGCGATCGAGAAGGCTACAAACAGATCCGTGCCCATCATCGCCTTCGCAGCCGGTGAGGGGCCGAACAACTTCGTCCTCACGTCCTTTAGTTATCGGTCATCGAGCAACTACACCTACGACAACGGGACGGGGCCGACCACGGTAGAGGCTGAATCTGGCGTCATTTATATTCAAGTGAGAAGGTCGCAGCTCGCGAAGGCGTTTATGCTGTGCTTGTTGTTGATCAACTTCGCCTTAACCGTTGGTTCGGTCTATGTCACGGTCCTTGTCCTTACCAGGAAGGATCAAATACACGAGGGGACCCTTTTGTTCCCAGTTACTGTTATTTTGACCATTCCGGCTCTTCGCAATCTTTATCCCGGTGAACCTCCGTTTGGTATATACATCGGTAGGTCTCTCGGGCACTCGGATCTTGATCAAGCACTGACGCCACTCTTAGACACATTCGGGTTATTCTTGCTGATGATGATAGTCGCGTTGTGCTCCACGATACTGTTGTATGTTGTTGCTAAGTCGTCCAAGCCGGTTCAACGGGCTTCTCGTGACGATGGAAAAACCTAATCGCTAGGTGTGAAGGGCGGTGGACCAAGGGGTCACTGAGCAATTCTTCGGCGAGGTGCCACGAGGGAACGCCCCTTCCTCGGTCGATGTCCTTCCTTTCGCTCCTACGTCCAAACACACTATCCCGCGTTCTCGTATAGCTACCTTCCTTTCTTCCATCATCTTCAGTGCCAATTCTTCTTCACTCCCGCCACACTTATACATGCACGAAGGTGTCTCTAGGTTCAGTTGGTATCGTTTCGGTCCATATCGTACTCAAACAGGTGTAATTTAGTATCAGTGCGTCCATGGGGTAATTTCTTGTCGATGAGTGAGAGAATCAGCGTAAGCGTAAGCTACCTTCCATGGCTTTTTAGGCTTTCTAAACTTCGAATATATTCGTCGCGAAGGGAAACGATCGGGACCCCAGCCGTCGTCTGGGGCTCAAAACAGTACAATTCACGGTGACTGGCACCCATTATGGATTTGGAAAACACAAAGTCACATGCTATTCTGGCCTCCCGTCATAGAACGGTCGTGACCTGACGAGCACGTACGCGACGAGCGGTCCATGTGTGAAGTGTCGTGGTCCTAGTCTCTGTAATATACACTGACAATGATCGTGATATGAGAGAAACGAGTGAGGTACCGGTATCACTGAGATCGAAATGGGAACAGTCCGCGGGACAAGGTCGTCCGACATTCATTGGCTGAGAAGGGGGAGAGGCGGAGTCGAATGGGTCAGGATTGGGTACCAGGTTCCTCTGCTGGCTGACCCGTGTTAGCGTTCTTTTTTTTTCGATTATACTTCCTCCACTTCCTCGGTTTCTCACCCGCACTTGTCGCAGCAGCATCCGCCTCGACACCAGGCAACGGCTGAGTCAATACTTGAGGAGTCGAAGCGTCCGAAGCGACCCTCGACTGGGACTAGGACTGAGATTGAGAACGTGAAGTCGTTCCGTCGCTTTCTCCCTTGTCGCGACTGCCTGAGCGTTCTGATCCTTCCTGTTCCGCCTTTGCCTCTTGTTCTCTGAAGCTGATGCGAGTGCGGGTGCGCCGGGATCTTCTGAATTGCCGGTGGGAGTTTCCGAGGGAGGGAAAGGCCGTTTCTTGCCGTTCACCTTCTCGGAAGAGGCGTCTTCGTGAGTTGGGCCGGTGGGGGTGCGGATCTCAGGTTTTGGCGTGAATTGGGGGGTGGCGGAGAATTCTGTGCTTTCGGCGCCGGTGAGGGGGAGCCTAGCCCTTCTGAAACCACCCACTTCGCTGGAAAATAGAGGTCTCGTCAGAATAGCGACAGAGGAAAATACCCTTACCCCAAACGTCGAAAGTATTTTTGAGTTTTCAGATTTTGTACTAGTGGCGAGCCCCAAGCGAAAAACCCCGGCCACGAGTGTCCGATGCGACCTTCACTCTCACGAAATCCTCGACTCCAGACAAGTGCGCGGGGAGTCGTCTAGTAGTGGGCCGTACGGGCTGGGGAATGAACAAACCTGCGGTTCGCAACCTTGGTCCTCAATGAAGCACAGAGAAGGCGACCGAGTCAAACGAAAATTTCGGTCAGAGTGCCAAACAGATGGTGAAACTGGCCACTGAGGTGCGTTCGGTGGGACTGAACGATTGAGTGCGTGTCTCGTTGATCACCACGATTGATATTTCCACGGATGAGCTTCTTCCAATCATATGATTGTAATGGAGGCAAGTCATATCCGTGCCCAACAGAAGTTGAAGACCGGACCAAATGGTCGGGAACCACTCCCATGGGGGATGAACTTGTGACTCGACGAGTCGATGGTCCGGATCCTTGGGAGTGTCACGCGGGAGAGGATGTGTCCATTCCCCGCATTGTGGGCCAAGCTGAAGGTGGTCAGTCAGTTCAAGCCGATGGGCTGGGTCCGGGAGAGAACGAACGGCATGCATAAAAGGCCAGAACCCAGAATTCGTTGCTCAACAGGTCGCACGATGTCGTGGCGCACTGTTGAGGATTTACTTGCACTTACCTCACTGGGTCTTCCTGCTCGAAGAATGCGTACTACTCCAGAATTTGACGGGAGCCACGTCGCTCATCACAGACCGCCGAAATCGGGTAGCGAAGATTGACCATCTGCATCGCAGGCTGCCATCGCGCCTTCCACGATTACTTCGATCTCGATTTCCAAATTTAGGGGAGCTCGTCTAGGGTGACCTTTGCGTCGAGAGCTCCCCACCTCACGATTCCATCCCGGCGGAGACGTCGAAACGCCAGCTGCCGAACCTGAGGCCTCTCCCCTGCAAGAAGAGTTTGGACTGGCCAATGAAGTTCGCCGCCGGGTTAACAAGGTTCAAGCTTGGAGGCCCGATGGTCGTTCCAGTTGCAGCTTTTATAGGTTTCCTTCGGCGGAACCGAACCCTTGAAGTTTGAGGTGCACGTTTGACCAAAGTTTGGGCTAGCGGTATCCCTCCAAATCAGGAAGCTAATTCAGAGTTGTTAGAGGGTTTTGCTAACCCAAATTGAGATGATACGAGCTTTTGCATGTTTGTAAGTCCTCCTTGCTACGGACCACTTGACATATATCTTGCTAAGGGAGAGATCATAAAACTCCCACAAGCTGCGAGGTCTCCTCCGAGTGGCGCGATCTGGCTATTCACTCGTACGGGCTCGTATTCTGGTTGGGGTAAAGGTGTCGTCGGTTATCGAATCACAAATGGCGTTGGGCGCTCAGCCTGCTTTCGTGACTGGCTCCAGGTAGAAAGCGTCAACCACGCCGGTCGAGGCCTCTTCTTCGCTTCGTGGAGAGCCGTGCGTTCCTTCGGAAAGACGGCGACTCGTTATCGGAGGTGCCAATCCCCAGAAAAAGCAATACATACCAGACATGGCACGGATGGATCAACCCGAACGACAGTTTTGCGTTAGAAAGGTCCGTTGTATCGATGAATCGATGAGGCCTAGCCCCGCCACACTCGTTCCTTCCATGCTCTGTTTGAGTTGTATAGTAACTTTCGCAGAACCGTATCGGAATGTGACCTGAGGGAACGTATAGGCCACGAAGTATTGTTTTGGAGGGGATATAACCAACCCTGGGCTCGAGCTCCTTATCGCCTTCCCCACCTCTACTCGTTAACGTTCTGCCCTCAAACCAGCAGGGCTGCAGGTGCCTTTCCGCTTCAAACTTCTCCATTCTACCGAACAGTCTACAATTCTCCCGATCCCACACGACCGGCGGCATTTACCCGCGAGATGTCTGAGGCGTCTCGACCCACATCCCCAGCCGCCCCATCGTCCCAGGCCGACTCTGAAAGATTATCCCCGGCCCCACAAAAAAAACCATTAATACTCTCTGTTTATTCGTGGTGTGTTGATCGGCCCTTCAAACACCCGTTCTTGTCGGCTTCCATCCTCTGCATCGCTCTCGTAGGGTTTATTGCCGGTGTCGCCTATTGGTCCTACAATCGGGATGCGCGATTTGCATATCAGCAAATTCCATACTACCAGAGCGGGGTGGGTTATCTTACCCACCCTTGTTGGGTTTGGGCTGATACGACGTATCGTAGATCGCACTCATCGGACATGGTTATCTAGTAGACGTGATCAACCAAACACTGTCGGTCGGATGGCAAATCCTAGGATGTGGAGAATATAGACTACCGACAGATCTCTCTTGGGAGAATATATACAACATCCCAGAATGCGACGCTTTTAATCGAGCGGTGGACATATATTTCAACGGGTGGGTATACATTCATGCCTGCGTCTGCAACCTACCCACCCACAACCAACAGCGCATCCGAGCCAATATTTTCGTACGATCCAGCCAAGATTCCGTTGGAAGAATATCGTTACACGAGCTCGTAAGATTCGTGTTGACAACGTATGCAGCCCTCATTTAGGCTCATCACACGAACCCCCTCTCCGTCTAGTGTGTGGTACCCCCGTTACTTCTCCGTGGTCCATGAAATAGGTTTTTCTCAGGACTTGGTCCCGTTCGACACCTCCGCCATCAACGTCGCTGTGTTTGTGATCGAGAAGGCTACAAACAGATCCGTGCCCATCATCACGTTCGCAGCCGGTGGGGGACCACACAACTTCATCGTCTCATCCGAAAATTGGTCGACGTTGAGCAACTACACCTACGACTCCAGGACAGGGCCGATCACGGTAGAGGTTGAATCTAGCATCATTTATATGGAAGTGAGAAGGTCGCAGCTCGCGAAGGCGTTTACGGTGTGCTTGTTGTTGATCAACTTGGCCTTAACTGTTGGTTCGGTCTACGTCACGGTTCTTGTCCTTACCAGGAGGGGACAGATACACGAGGGGATCGTTTTGTTCCCAGTTACTGTCATTTTGACCATTCCAGCTCTTCGCAATCTTTATCCCGGTTCACCTCCGTTTGGTATATACATCGGTAGGTCTCGGGCACCCGGATCCTGATTACGGACTGACTGCGCTCTCAGATACATTCGGGTTCTTCTCGCTGATGATGATAGTTGCGCTGTGCTCCATGGTGCTGTTGTATTTTGTTGCTAAGTCGACCAAGCCGGTTCGACGGGCTTCCCGTGGCGGTGGGGGGACCTAATCGCCAGGTGTGAAGGGCGGTGGACCAAGGGGTCACTGAGCCATTCTTCGGCGAGGTGTCATGAGGGGACACCTTTCCGTTCTTCCCTCATCTTCAGTGCCAATTCTTCTTTCCTCCCGCCACATTCATACATGCACGAAGGTGTCTCTAGGTTCAGGTTGTATCGTCTCAGTCTATGTTGTATTCAAACGGGTGTAAATTAGCATCAGTGCGCCCATAGGGTAGTTTCTTGTTGATGAGTGCGATAATCGGTGTAAACTACCTTCCATGGCCCTTCAGGTTTTCTAAACTTCGAACATCTTATTAGTCGCGAAGGGAAACGATCGGGCCAACCGTTGTTCATAGCTCAGAACAGTACAATTCACGGTGACTGGCACCCATTATGAATGTGGAAAACACAAAGCCGTGCGCTATTATGGCCTCCCATCATAGAACCGTCGTGACCTGATGAGCACGTACGCGACGAACGGTCCATTTGTGAAGTATCGTGGTCCGAGTCTCTGTAATACACACTGACAATGATCGTGATATGAGAGAAACGAGTGAGGTACCGGTATCGCTGAGATCGAAGTGGGAACAGTCCGTGGGACAATGACTTCCGACGTTCATTGGCTGAGAAGGGGGAGGGGCGGAGTCGAATGGGTCAGGATTGGGTACCAGGTTCCTCTGCTGGCTGACCCGTGTTAGCGTTCTTTTTTTTTCGATTATACTTCCTCCACTTCCGCGGTTTCTCACCCGCACCCGCCGCCGTAACATCCCTCTCGACACCAGGCAACGACTGAGTCAATACTTGAGGAGTTGAAGTGACCGAAACGTCCCTCGACTGAGATTGGGACTGAGACTGAGAACGTGAAGTTGTCCCGTCAGTTTCTCCCCCTGTTGCGACGACCTGGGCGTTCTGATTCCTCCTGTTCCGCCTTCGCCTCTTGTTCTTCGAAGCTGATGCGGACGCGGGTACGCCGGGATCTTCTGAATCGCCGATGGGAGTTTCCGAGGGAGGGAAAGGCCGTTTTTTGCTGTTCACCTTCTCGGAAGAGGCGTCTTCGTGCGTTGGGCCGGTGGGGGTGTGGATCTCGGGTTGCGACACGAATAGGGAAGTGGTGGAGAATTCTGTGCCTCCGGCACCGGTGAGGGGAAGCCTAGCCCTATTGGACCTTCTCGTCTTTTTCTTGGCCGTGGCTGTATGTCCCGCGGTGGTGGTTAACCGCGTATTGGGACACAAAAGGGAGGGGGTGGATAACATTATTAGACAAACATACCGGATTGTTGTTCCGGTAGAGTGGTTTCTCCGGTATCTACAGGGAGAGATGTGTGGGCTGAAGTTCTGTCGTCTGCGTTCGCGTTAGCGCCACCCTCAGTTTCTTCAAAGACTTCGAGATCTTCTTCATCTTCCTCTGCGGCTTCTTTTACTTCTTTCTCCCATTCCGCTCGAGCAAGCATCTTGGTTGTCGCGCCGGCAGGAATGGGCTGGGCGGGGATCCTGCTAGGCCCTGGCGTCGGACCCCGGTCGCCCGGTTCTGTCGAGGATTGGTCTTGAGCCTGGGTTGCTTGAGCTATTGCGTGTTTGATGAATCTGCTCGCTGCGGCCTTGTCTATCGCCATCCTCTCTGTGGGTGAGAAACAGGGAATCATTTTAGGCGCTTCATGGGAGAGTGAGTGAGCGGTGAGAACGAACGTTGTTCGGATTCTTGTTTTTCGGCTTTGGAGACTTTCCCGATGTATCCTTTGACGCGTTCCTGTGGGTTGCTTGCATTCAGCAGGGCAAGATGAAAGTCCGTGTATAGTCACACACTAATTCACGAAATACGGGATGCGTCCTGGGATCGATCCCCTTCGTCTTGAGATAAACTGTAGAGAAAGTTGACCCATCAGTCGCGCCAAATACCAGGCGCTATGGTGGATAGCTCACTGATCACAAGGTCGTAAACCAGATACGGAATCGTGACCTGTAGCTTTGCCTGTTGTATGGTATCCAATCCCAACAACGTCTCTGGAAGAGATTTATCCAACAAATCGTCGAGTTGGTCATCAAAATCATCTAGCAGCTTGTCGAGCGTTGCCACTCGAGCTCGCAGTTTGTTCGTATCCGCGGCAGACATTCGGTGAGACCCTCCGAGTTGAGGCCGAGGTCTCGAGAAGTTGAGGAAACGGAGGAAGTTACAGTTTTGGTACACGTGACCGGCGGATCACTTCTGTCACCTCCCCACCACCCTTCAAGCTCGCCGACGCAATAGTAATGGTGAGGTGACATTGCGGTGGTGCTTCACGTTGTTCTGATTCCTCGTGTAGTCTTCAGAGCTCAGGTATACAGCCAACACTCAGTTGGAGGCCCGTGAGTTGCTCGTCTTCCCTTCGGCAGGCTTTTGTTTGGTTAACTCGTTCTTCTGTCCTGCAGTTCACGCCCGTTACACAGGAACAGGTATGCCCCCATGACCTCTTCCGTTGAGAAGAGTTCTGATGGCATTCGATAGGCCACGCGGATATCACCAAGTAGTATGGCAGGGATCCGCACGAAATCGTGGACGCGCGCTGATCCGTTGCTTTCAGTGAGTGGTTGACACACCAACACAGGGACACGCTTGCGTCGATCGTCGGACACTCCACTTTGAATTCTTATCTTGCTGTCGCGGATGGAGAGTCTATTGGAAGGGTCAAGTTTGAGATGTGTGAGGTGAGCACTCGAACCGGTCAGCCTCTATGATTCGGCTTTGGAGAATACTGAACCGCGCGTTTGAAGCGTATGTTGCAGCCTTGTGGACCGCCGCCGCAAAAGGACGAGTAGAATATCTCAGCTCACGATATGAAGTCGATACACATGCAATTATGACCGTGTAACGAGAAGTTTCGCGAATATGAACCCTCGTTCGGTCAATCTGGACACGGCAATGCACTCCAGGCCTACCGTGGATCGTTCGATATATTCACTTTCAGCACAAAGGGTTACAAAGTGCGTCCGTCTGTTGGCGGAGGTGACGGTAAGATTTCTCCCTTTCGGAAAATCCTCTACGGATCGAGGGGTTCCGTGACCCGTTTGCCTGATACGCTGGCGGTGCCCCCGGACAATCGTCCTGCCTATGAGTGCGTTCCTCCAAGTCTCCCCGCCGCAACTCGAAATGATGACTGACACAATATCTTCTTAACTGTTGCTAGGCGGTGCTCGTCTGTGGTTCTATCTCAACTCCTCTCCTGCAAATCACGTTATGATTCATCGTGAAGGGTATAAAGTTTTAACGGCTGTGAAGCTGAAGTCCGCCGGTTGTCCCAATGATTATCCACATTGCCCTGCCTCGCAAAATGTTCTGCACGAAGATGACAACTTCCCCCTTCTCTCTCGCTCTTCCTCCCTCATCACAATCGTTCCTAAAAATACCGACTCCCCTACCTGACGAAGGGATCCCGAAGAGCGCAAAAAGATCCCTGTGAAGTTCACACACTTCGTCATCGCTTACGCACGTGGTGCGCTCATTGTATCTGTGTCCTTTGAAATGGGACCGGTGAGAGCTCGTCTCCGGTCTTTCATTCTTAACGCCGTTGTTGATGGGACAGAGCTCGACGGGAAGCGGGTAAGACTCTATTCTCTCAAGCTCAAGGAAACTGCAATATTAACTGGAGCATTGATGGCTGGTCCTACTCGGAGGAGAGTGGTTTTGCCTTTGTCGATGATACCGCTAAGCGAGGGAATAGTTGAGGACCGCGGGACTGATGGAATGTGCGTTTCTGATATTGGTGATGTTTGCCCCTGGCGGGTACTGGGACGCAACATTCTGGTGATATCGACTTCACACGAGCTTTTTTTTTCCTTCTCACAGAAACCCTGGAACGTTTGGCCATCTTGCGCGCGAAGGACAATAGTGTTTCTCAACTGCACTCTGTTGCTTTCTCCACACCAGGTGCTATCGCGCCCCGAACCTTTGGGACTTAATGGTACGGATCACTTGCTTTTTGCATCGTTGCAGCCGATAAGATCAAGACCTTGCCTAGGTGTGCGATCGCTGGGGCGGATTGCTTGACCGGCATGATCGCGTTGAGTAAGGTTGCGCTCATTCACTTTCGACCGACGTCACACTGTGACATATGAGACCGTGGGCCATTTTTGGCTGCGAAAACCTGGGCGTGACAAACAAGCGCCCTGCAGGCGACTTTCGGGATTGGAACTACATCTTCCACGCTCGCATTACTGTCCATTTGAGACCTAGGTTTTG
>Ga0307515_10025396_pt1 | contig 10254 bp, 2 predicted proteins | sample 17_EM_MG_FD_194513 | JGI IMG/M metagenome (GOLD analysis project Ga0307515, IMG submission 194513) | Populus trichocarpa ectomycorrhiza microbial communities from riparian zone in the Pacific Northwest, United States - 17_EM | ecosystem: Host-associated > Plants > Roots > Unclassified | place...
TCAGAACAGACAAGATATTTTTGACAGTTGAAAATGCAAGTTTTACGGTAAATTTGGAAAATAAATTGAGTGGTTTCTCTTTGAGGGAAAGAAATTAAGTTTTGTTATCGACTGTGAATTCTTTAAAAAAATATTAATCGGGTCATGAATTAATTAATTAATTAATTCAGGTTTAATCAAATAAATTCTTATTTATTTTTTAATTAAATCTAACCCGAGCGGGTTCTTATGTTAACCGAGCCCATTTTGGATCCAGCTCGACAAGTTTAATAACAATGAGTCCTTCAGAGAGGATTTGTTCAAGCTAATGACATTTTCCTCACCTTTTCTTTGCGTTCTAAACTGCATAAAATCTCATTCTTCATTTCCTTCCCCATTTTCCTTTCCTTTCATCTGTCTCATCACACAAAGAACAATCCAAGACTTGCAAGCTAATAACCAACATAAAGTGCATGATAACATTTGCAAAAGATTCCACTCTTTAAAGGTTGTTGAGTATCTGATTAAATCTCCTATTAAATCATGTTTTTGTGATGATTTTCAATTCATTAGCTGTGTGTTTTCGAATTGAAATAGATGTTGTGCAAGCGTTCACCATCTCCTGTCATTAATTTCCTAAAAAAGAAAAAAAAAACTGATCCGAAAACAAATATAGTAAACGTAAGAAAATAAAGTGTGCTTGACGCAGAAGTTTTTCCTTTCTTAATTTTTTATTTTTTTCTAGTTTAGGAACTCTAACAGCAGATAGATTCTATATTAACCCTTTTGTTATTTGTTTTTCCTCTTTAAAGATTAGGGTTTATGCTTAATTCTACTAAATTTAGTAACGAGATTGTTTTCTTTCTCTCTTATTAGATATTATTGACGGCATTTACGATTCTTTTCTCAAACCCTTTTCCTTCAACCTCAATCTAAATATTGTCTTTCTCAATTCTAATTAATCTAGTTCTTGGCTGCAGCACTTTGAATTTACAGGAGTCTATAAGCATCTGAGTTCACATCTTCACAAGAATCTATGGTGATGTTATATGCTTACACTCCATGTAAATTTGTGCCTTTAAGAAAAAATAAACACAGCCCCATGATTCTTGACAGTGAGATGATTTTGGTCTCAATGCGGAAGAAACTGAGTAGAAGGGTTTTTAATTTCTTTGCTAGCAAGGGAATGATCAAAAGGTCAAATGTTGAGCTTTGAGTGCAAGCATGAAATCATCACTACAAACCCTAAAATAGTATTGTTAATTGGGTGCTAGCATCTGCAGCAGATATTGATTCTTGCCCATTATGGAATTCATGTCCAGAAAGACAAAACTCAGTGCGCGCTCACTCGCTCGCTTTTGGAATGCCAACTCTTTACTCCAAGGCAAGGCATGGATAGTGCTTATCTTCTTCTTTGGGCTCCTTTGGCCCACCGTGTAACCATCGTGTTTTATTATTGAATTTTTTTAAAAAAGAAAATTTATTTTAATATATTTTTAAATAAAAAATATTTTAAAAATAATATCTATTATTTTCTTAAACATCTTCTTCTTGACTATGAATGCCAAATAGATTCATAATAGTTAGGTAAAGCTCCGTTTGATTATATGATTAAGTATAGTAGGATTTGTGTTTTGTCGGACCAGAAATTTGAAAATATTTAACTAATTAATATATACTATAACTTTGCATGGATTTTATTAAAGACCCTGTCATGAAATCTTGGTCAAGAAAAACATTATAATTTATATTTTTTTTAATTTATATTTTTAATCCATAAAAATAAAAATTATGGTAATATCAAATATATATTAAATCATATTTGTTAATACAGGAATTAATTTGAAAAATGATATGTCAACTCGCAATTTACTGGGTTAATTATTTTTATTAAAACATTATTATTAGTTTATTACTATTTAAAAAAAATTGTTAGTGCTGATCTAGTAAGGTTTCAAGTGAGTGTGTTTTCCGGTTAACTGGAAACCTCTCACCTGAGTAGTGTCTAGATCACAAATTTCTCGTGTTAGAGCATCGAGCCAGCTTCAAGTTAGGTCATTTGTCACATCTACTACTTGATCTTGATGATGACGACGACTTGGGTAGGTGTCTGCTGCAACCCTTCAAATGAAATACTAGCAGATTACGTAAAAAATAAAATAAATAAATAAATAAAGGCCAGCTGTATTGCGAAGATTACGAGTATCATTTTAGCTTGGAAAACCCCTTGACAGACTCCTATGTTTGACCTCTTATTAAATTCGAGTTTCAAACGTTGTAGTTTCTGTTAGTTTACACGCGACACGCTATGATGCAATTCAAATTAATTTTTTTTTAATGTAATAAAAAATATTTAGATGATAAAGAATTCCTTGATATTTTTATTAGACATAGTTGTGGATTCAATATTTAAATTTTCTGATTCAACTTTTTATCTAATGTAGGTTTAAAACTAAATTATATACGAGTTGTCTTGATATGACCTGGTTAATTTGATTAGTTCGGAGACATCCTAATTGATCAATAAAAAATACAATGTTGAAATTGAAAATAAATAATAAATTTAACATAACAACACGACTCGTTGCTTAGCCTGGTTCAAGATTAAATCATCTAAAAGTTGTTTTGACGTGATTCATTCGACTTGACTGATACAAAGACAATCGAGACGGCTGTTAAAAAACAATTGAGAATAAAATTAAAAAAATAAAAAATTTAAAATAAAAAAGAGGAGTGGAAAAAATGGGAGGGAAGGGGGCAATTGAAAACAAAAAAGAGAAGGTTCATCGTTAATATAAACAACTTGCCTAGCATAGTTTGAAATTAAATTGCATGAGAGTTATTTTGATGTGATTCAATCAATTTAACCGATACAAAAAAAATTAAGATGATTGTTAAAAAAATAATAAGGATGAAATTGAAAAAAATAAAAAAAAAATAAAAAAAATAAGGAGAATGGAAAAATAGTTCATTGTTTTATATAAATATCTTGTTTAGCCTTGGTTTGAAATTGAACTAAGTGGATTTATTTGACTTAATTAATAATAATTGTTAAAAAAATCTGAGAAAAAAAATGAAAAAAAAACAAAAAAAATTTGAAATTAAAAAAAAGGGGAGTGGACAAAAAAAATGAAAGGGACGATAGGCAATTAAGAAAGAAAAGAAAACTCCATTATTCATATAAACAATGAAACACTATATTGACTTAAAGTCATTTAGTATAGAAGTTGTAATTCCGACGCAAGGAGAAAGTTTGAAATTAGTTGTAACTCCAATTAAACTAAAAAAAAAAAGATGAATTCTAATAAAAAGAATTTTGTTCTTTAAATCTATACTAAAAACTGAACCATAGTTGTAAGATGCACCCGACTCAAGGTTTGGGATGCGAATTGAGCATGTTAATTTTTGGGTCAATACATTAATTTTGGTTTTAATTTTTTTAATAAAAATCTAAAACAATATCATTTTAGAAATTTAAAAAAACAACTAAAATGATATTATTTTAATATAAAAAATAATTTGATATAAAATTCAGCTCAAACCAGACCTTAAGACAATAAATTATTGAGTTTACTCATAAAAGTCAGGTCAGGTCGGACTTTGCAAACATGAACTGAACCACTTTTCCATATATTTTTTAGGTATGTTTGAAAATATGGTAGTGATAATTTTTTAAAATTCTTTTTTTTTATTTAGAAATATATTAAAATAATATATTTTTTATTTTTTAAAATTATTTTTTATATCAGCACATCAAAACAATAAAAATATATATATAATTAATTTTAAATAAAATAAAATTTATCCAACTTTCATTCAAAACACAATACCAAAAAAGTTCCAATGTGAAGCATGAGCTGAGAAATGGCCAGATAAGAATGGCTACAAAAGAACCCAACCAATTGTACCACAACCTCAGTTACGCATAATTTACATATGTTTCAGCACTAAAAATACTCGCAATGTGAAAGAATTCGTTTAGTCTAGGTTAAATAAAAAAAACTGGCAATTCTCACCTAAAATATTAGTCGTTTTTTTATTAAATTATAATATTTTTAAATTGTTATATAGAAAAATATCCTAATAATTTTATTTATTACATTTTAGATATTTAGTTTAAATCCTTTTTAGTCTAAATAATATTTTTTTATATTGATAAAAACATAAGTGTTAGACTTGATATGATGATTGACTTAGGAAAGAGTATAAGCTACTGGATTATCGGATTAATCCACGGGTTTTTGGGTCAATTATTTTAATTAAAATGACAACTTTTTTTTTTAAAATTATTGACCCGGCCTAGTTTGATTAAGTAAATCAAGTAATTAAAAACCTAACTGGATCAAACAAATTTTGTTAAGTCAATATTTTGTTTGTTGAGTTAAAAACCTAAATCAGATTGAACTTTGAATCTCAAGTTTTTCAAATCAATTCATTAAATTAAACTGAGTTAGATCGTGTTTGAGATTGTGGTGCAAAATATTTTTCAAAGTATTATACATTTAAAGATATATTAAAATAATATATATATATATATATATATATATATATATTAACGATTAAAAAACATTAAAATATATTAATTTGATTTAAAAAAACTAAAAAAATGGCACTCACAAGCAGGGAAGGAACAACTAAACATGTCTTCTTTTACCGTAAATGATCGAGGAAAAAATCAACAATAGGAACCTGATTCATAAATCATATTATGCACTGTAGATTTTGCAGTCAGGCCCAGCACTGTAAGGCTCAAGACTAGAGAGTAGAGACAGGCCTTCAAGGATTAGTGGTCACAAAACTATTTGGAGCTTCTATCACCAAACTAGTACTATGAGAAAGTACTGAAAACACTTTATTGGGTTTTGAATTTCAGACCCAAACAAAAGGACTAATGAAAGAAGACAAAGTAAAACAAAAAGGTCCAAGCTTTAGAGTTGTTTTGGGTTCTGTTTTTGGTCCTTGTAAGAAATTCAACTGATGTTCATTCAAAACAGCAGAACCTAAGATTTCAGGTAATGATATTATTAGCTTGGATCCTTTGTTTGTTACATCAGATTCTGTCTTAATTTTAATTTACAAGGTTTATTATTGTCTGTGATATGCTAATAAAGAATCTTCCTTCCTGTTTTTGTCTAAAAAAAATTCCTCTTTCTTAAAAGGGGTAAGCTTGTTTTGTCTACTGATTTCGTTTTCAAACCCTTCAAGGTGAAGATTTGAACTTGATCTGTTCTAGCTCAATTTCTAGAAAAATGGAAAACCGGGTCACTTTCAATTTCATGTTTTTGTGCTGTTTTGAGGCTTTTTATGTGCGAGTCTGTTGAGTCCGTGTTCACTGTTTTTTGGACACCAAATATTAACCCTTTTGTTTAAAGGTTTTTTAGTGAATTGTTGTTTGTGTTGGTTGTCTCTAACTTGGTGCATGTGCTTGCATTCTGCAGAAATATAAAAGTTTAGCAACTTTTGCAACATTTCTGTGGAGATCTTGCAGTTTTTTGGCATTGAAGTTTGTGTTATTTGAATCATTTTCATTCTGCAACAAAATCCTGTTCTCTTTGTAGCATAGGTAATTCCATCAGATTTTTCTGTAAGTTTTGGTTATTGTTTATGAAGTGGAAGATATGGAAGAAGGGAAGCCATGTATGCGGAGAGAGTGGTGATTCAAAGGGGGGTTTGTATTAAGCTAAAACTGTGATTTTGCGTATTCAGAAGTAATTTTAATGGAAGAATCACCAGGTGAAGGCTCGATAGATAAGTCCAGGGTTTTGAATGTAAAGCCCTTGCGGACTCTTACTCCAGTATTCTCCGCACCACCAAGCTCTAATTCTTTTCCTCAAGGTTCTGCACCTTTCGTTTGTGTTCCACCAGCAGGTCCTTTCCCACCTGGAGTTTCTCCTTTCTTTCCATTTTCCGGTATACCAAATCAATCTGTCCCTTCTGGTGACCACACCCCAATATCATCAGCAGTTCCAATCAATTCATTTCGGTCACCTGAGCCTCCATCTGCAAGGGCAGCAAATGGAAATGCTGGGTCATCAAGGAGGGCCAACAGAAACAACAGGGTTGTGGAAGAAGATGGGTACGGTGACAACCAAACTTGGAGTTCACAGAGTATATCTCAGAAGAGGACAAGAGGCAAAAAGGACAAAATTGCCTCTCCTGATGTTGACATGGATGTGATGGTAGAAAATATTTACCAATCATATAACCTCGTGGAATTTGAAGAAGCACGACGATATAATGGTGATAAAGATTCTGTAGGATGTGTACTCCTGGTTTTCAATCTGCTCCGAAGACAAATCGTACAGCTTGAAGATTCAAAGGAAGCCACTGCAGGACAATCAAGGCGCCCTGACTTAAAAGCAGGCAATGTTTTGATGACCAAAGGAGTTCGGACTAATGCTAAGAAGAGAGTTGGAGCTGTACCCGGTGTTGAAATTGGAGATATTTTCTTTTTTAGAATGGAATTGTGCACCATTGGACTGCATGCTCCGATCATGGCTGGAATAGATTACATGTCTGTCAAGGTCAGTCAAGATGAAGAACCAATAGCTGTTAGCATTGTTTCATCTGGGGGATACGAGGATGATGTTGAGGAAGATGATGGCTTGATTTACTCTGGCCAGGGCAAAGAAATGGATCAGAAGCTTGAAAGGGGTAACCTTGCACTGGAGAAAAGCTTGCATCGTGGTAATGACATTAGAGTAACCAGGGGTATAAAGGATGTGGGAAATCCAACTGGAAAGGTATATGTGTATGACGGTCTATATAGAATCCAGGAGTCATGGGTGGAGAAAGGAAAGTCTGGTTCCAATGTTTTTAGATATAAGTTGGGCAGGTTACCTGGTCAGCCTGATGCATACAAAATGTGGAAAAAAATTCAGCAATGGAAGGATGGTATTATTCCTAGGATGGGGATTATACTACCTGATCTTACTTCTGGGGCCGAAACTTTACCAGTTTCTCTTGTGAATGATGTTGATCATGAAAAGGGGCCTGCCTATTTCAATTATTCTCCTACCCTAAAGTATTCAAAACCAGTACCGAGGGATCCTTTTGTTGGCTGTGCTTGCAATGGTGCTTGTCTTCCAGGAAACGAGAATTGTGATTGTGTTCAGAAAAATGGAGGCTATCTTCCTCATATTGTGAATGGGGTTATTGTGAGTCAAAAATCTGTGATATATGAGTGTGGTCCTCCCTGCCGGTGCCCTCCAACTTGCCGCAATCGTGTGTCCCAGGGTGGTCTAAGAGTTCGTTTGGAGGTGTTTAAAACTAAGGATAGAGGTTGGGGCTTAAGATCCTGGGATCCCATACGAGCTGGAGCATTTATATGTGTATATGCAGGAGAAGCTGTCGATGATTCTGAGGCACAAGAGCTTGCAGGTGAAAACGAAGATGATCACATTTTTGATGGTACCCGCATTTATCAGCCAGTGGAAGTTTTGCCTGGTGATTTAAATAATGCTCCAAACCTTCAATTTCCTCTTATAATAAATGCCAGAAATGCTGGGAATGTAGCTCGTTTTATAAATCACAGCTGCTCTCCAAATCTGTTCTGGCAACCAGTTTTACGGGGAAATAGCAAGGAGTTTGATCTCCATATTGCATTTTATGCTATCAGACACGTTCCTCCTATGACAGAGTTGACATATAGTTATGGAATGGTACCACCTGAAAAAGCAGATCGTGGGAAGAAAAAATGCTTCTGTGGATCACCAAAGTGCAGAGGTTTTTTCTATTGATGGTCCATTTACTGGAGCATTTGGATAAGGATAGTCCTTGCTAACTCATGCTTCCAGAAGAAGGTTTGTATTCCAACTTCATCACTTAGTTTTTGCTCGCTGGGGGAAAATTTTTTTCCTTGTTTTTCCTCAAATGCTCATAAATTTACTGAACTGTTTCAATGCATAACAAAGTGCTATGTGGCTGATTTTTAAGTTATTTACAAAATAAATATGACTGATTATCCCAAGTACACTAAATATTCATGTTTCTTTCTTCCCTTCATCTTGCAGCCAGTTTTATTCATACCTGTAACATGTTTTCCAATCTGGATGCTTCACACTTTGGAAATCATGCATTTTCTTTATATATGCACTTGATTAAATTTAGACCTTGTTTGAATTTATTTTGGTAAAAATTCTTTCAAAATATCCCATGAAGTGCTGTTTTAATACGGGAAAGTGGTTTATAGAACTGCAAGGTCATTTGTATGACTATAACTCTTAAACAACTCTTTTTTTTTTCCACTCATGAAGATGTATGAAGCAGGCCTCCACAAGGCCATCAAAGGGGGACTCTTTTAATGATCCTCGTCATATGTATGTGTTTGAAAGAAGGTAGAGCACTAGATTCATGCTGCAATGGGCTAGAGACATTACAGCAAATCCTGCATCTTACTGCCATTCATGGTTTAAGAAATCTTAAGATTTTGAATTTCCAAGTATCAAATCTCATATTTGTGTTCATGATTGGAGAAGATTAGATACTGGATCACACAAGTTATATACTCTGGTTCAATTGTAGATTCAGTTAGAACATTTTGAAATATATCAGAATTGCTTTGCTGCTTCTATGTATGAATGTGTGCTTTCTTATGTACACGAAAATTTTGGTGCCCATACTTACCTTTTGAAACTGAAGCTCACTTCTGCTTGTTCCCTTTTCCACCATCAGCTATTTTTGCAGTCCGTGGCGAGAAAAGCACCAGGATGTCTCAGTAAATTCCTGTGTTTCCAGCAGCTGTTGGTGGTAATTCGGTCATTGTAATATGAAATATTAGGATGCAGACTTGTAACTTGGTTTAGTTGTTATCCCATCGAGTAGTTCTCGCCTAGTTTGTGAAGTTCACTCGTATTTAATAATGATTGATGTGCCCAGAAGTTTTCCTAGTTGCACTCATTTTTTCAGTCATTTTATACGCGCTTAGTTGCATCCATTTTTGTTTGAATAGGAAAAGGAGTGATTTGTAGTTGAATATGAAGTGAAGCTTAGGTTTTGATGGCTGTTGTTCTAAGACTCCCGACCATTTTTGCAGCAAAGAGGTTTGCAGTGGTGAGAAAATGGAGGGTTTTTTTTTTTTGTTGAAATTAACACAATGGTTAAAAAATTTAGCCAAAATAACTCAGCTGGAAAAACTTATTTGTGAAAATAGCAGAGTCACAGATCTCACATGTGTGACTTTAAAATTGCATGGCAGAGGCATTTTTCTAGCCTTTCAACTCACAATTGGTCATACATGTGAGACTAATGTGTTGTGTTATTTTTATGGAGAAGTTTTCAGCAATTCTATTTTGATAAATTCTTTTCTCACTGTGCTAAGTTTTTTTTAAAAAAAAAAAAAAACTGGAGAGGTCCTCCAAAAATGGAGTTTTTTTCTTCTTAAATTAACACAATGGTTAAAAAATTTAGGTAAAATAGCTCAACTGGAAACTTATAAAATTGCAACTCACAAGTGGTACATGCGCATGTGAGACTAGTGTGCCTCGTGTTATTTTCGCATGTAAATTTTCAGCTATGCTATTGAAACTTTTTTTTTTCTTTGTTGTGCTAAGTTTTTGGTTTTTTAAAAAAACTGGAGAGGTCCTCCAAGATCACGTGCAACTAAATAAGTTGAAGGGAAGAGATCTGCATTTGCAGTTCAAAGTAGCTGGAGTTTTTTATTTGTTACAAAAACTGCTTTATCAATAAGATTCAAGCACATGAAAAGAAAAAATTAGTGAAGCAACTCATTCTATTTAACAGTGGTATTTAGAAGGAAATCTGAGGCTACTTTATGGTTGGAACTATTTCATTTCAGAGGGCATTAGATGTGGCAAATTAACCTTTCATCACTGATTTTAGTAGCCCCAAAATACTTGGCTGCTACCAAAAACATGGCCAACATCTCTTTTTACAAGAGACAAGTATCACAAGCATGATGTTATTAAACTTTGAAACTATTTGGCTGGTAAGTGGATGTGTTCTCTACCTCTGTCCAAGAATGGCACCTCAGTGTCAGATAAATAATGCTTAACACAGAGAGATAAGAGATCGTCTGGTCTTGATACTTTAGTGAACTTACGGGTGTCCAAAGTCTCATAGTTTGAACAGAGAATCTTAAAAAAACAAAAACCAGGGGCTTTATTCTGAAATTGGACCTTATTTTAACCACTTTAGCCCGCGAAAAAACCGTTGGAAATCGTTGTTTGGTGGGAAAAGTTGACAGCAAAGGTTGCAAGAGAGAGAGACAGAGATTGGTAATAGGATTGGTGTGTGTGATCTGGGAGGTTTTTGTCA
>Ga0307515_10025398_pt1 | contig 10253 bp, 11 predicted proteins | sample 17_EM_MG_FD_194513 | JGI IMG/M metagenome (GOLD analysis project Ga0307515, IMG submission 194513) | Populus trichocarpa ectomycorrhiza microbial communities from riparian zone in the Pacific Northwest, United States - 17_EM | ecosystem: Host-associated > Plants > Roots > Unclassified | place...
CAAACATAACTGCAAAAAATCTAACACACTGTTCTACTCTTCCACTGAATCCATAGCGGCAGGCCTCATGAAAATCCAGATATATCATTGCAGAGTTCAGAAACAAGATGGCATTCTCCTGCACTATATCTCGATCCTTTGCAGTCAATTTCCTGGTAACTTCTGCCTCCACTTCTGACCATTTTGGCCGGTTGGTGATTTTCGGGTTTGGCACTCCCGTTCGTTGCTTCTCCCGCTTCCGCTCAGCTAGATATTCTCTCCATTCTTCTCGTTTGGCTTCCACTCCCTCTTGAACTGCTGCTTCGATTTCGGCTGATGCAGCTCTCATGTTTAGCACCTGGAATGGTCCCTTCAGGTATTCCGTGGCTTTCCGGATTGATTCGGGCCAATCGGATCCCTCAAAATGTTTGTTCAACTGCGTCGTCGATTCCCCAACCGTCTTATGCATATAGTAGGCAATCACATAACCGTCGAGCACAATCCGAAAGAAGTCGTCACAGGCATGAAAATCTTTAACATCTTTATTGACGCCCTTCCGACGTAGAATTGTCTCGAATCTTTTCAGTGAACCTGGTTCAGTCGGTGAACCCTCCAGAGCATGCATCAATAGTTTCAGAACGTTCATCTGCAGATGAAATAAACCCGCAATTGGTTCTATCCACCCAAAACGTAACATGGGATCCGGCTCGACAACTCTACGAAACATGGCTCAGGTGATATTGCGTACTGTGAGATAATCTCCATGGAACATAACCCGGCGGTCAACGATATCGTCTGCGTCTAGCTGCAGCTCTTCTGCAATTCTTTTCAAAATCTCCATAGTTCCACTAATTGATGCTTCATCCAGATCCAATGTTTTGAGAGTGTATATTATTGCACGGCTCTGCTTAACCCGTAGCTCGGATAATGGAGAATCGGCAATCTGGTACTTAGGAAGTTTGGTGAGCGGATCGACTTGCTTAAACATTGTCCGTCCAAAATACCGTTGTAGGGTTGTTCCAAAAAGATGTACATTGACCTCTTTCAGATAGTTTGAAGCTGGGCCCGTGAGATCAAAATCGGAATAGGAAAGCTGCCTTGCCAATGAATGGTCGATACTATCGCCGGGTAGAGACCCACAACCGCAATTCACTCTGGGTTCGTTTGAATGCTCATTGCAGCAATCCATGATGCACACATACCCTGCGGTATAGTTGACCTGGTGACCTCTGTTGTGTTGGCGCTGATCCCGTACATTCTGGTAAAAGTTCATGTTGTCGAATGAGATGAAGAAACGTGAGGTTTTCACCAGTTGGATCAGTTTCGCGTGTGAGGCTTCAGAATTTCCACGAAGAGCCCGAGTTACAGTCTCGTATGATACTGTTATTCCCAATCTATGGATGGCTTCTACTGCTCGCTTGGCGGTGTTTGATGCAAACAAGAAGTAACCTACGATACCCTTTGACTGTTAGTGGTATTTCTGACACCTGCTACTAGATGGCTCTCTTACTTGCAAGGAGTTGCAGTAGAAGTTGTGAGCATATCCAATCATGCAGATTGCAATAGTTGCGACCATTTCCCGGTCAAATGGCCGAAGCTTGGGGTTCTTCGGTCGTGGCGGGCCACCCAGCGTTAAGTTCCGGAGAATCCGGCTCAGCGAAGGTGCATACTTATCGTGCAATATCTGCAGTTGCTTCGGTGAAAATTTCTCAATCCACTCTGGTGAGAACTTTGCCATAGGAAATTTACTTTCATCACTCTTTGCCAATGCTGATATCTCTCGCTCAAATTGACCCGCAGCAAGTTTTGTGACGAATTTCATGAAGGTTTGGTTGAATTGAAGGACTGTACTCACATACTGCTCTGTAGCCACGATGGATGTGAGCAATGTAGTATATGTGTATTTATCTGCTACCGATGATGCACTGGATTTCTGATGTTTCAACTCTTCTATAGTAGCATCTGCAAGCGAGAGGAATCCCAACTCATTCGCTTTCATTCTGAGCTGTTGGAGGTGGTCAGTAGTGGATAGCGGGGTAGACCCTTCCCCGCTCAGTGCTAACCCGGATTCTCCGGCGACGGCGTATATAGGGGTCGGATTAACTTTAGAGTCTCTTGGATTAGCTTTGGCACCTTCAGAAAGTGCTTTAGAGGCTTCGCTGCGGGTTATTGGCATGGTGGGAGTTGTACGGATTTAGAGTGTGGTGATGTCTCCAGGCCCTTTCCCCTCACTTTTTCTTGCATCTCAATTTGGCATAGGTTGACTTAACCCGGCTTAATCCGGCTTAGTCCGGCTTACTATGTGATGTACGCCACATACGCGTTGATTTTATACTACCACACACACTAGACAAGGGCCGGGGTACGAGGCCACGAAAAATTCCTGAGCGAAAGGATGATTTATGCTGCTTGTGCTTGGCGAATATATGGAATAAAGAATTCTTAAGTAGTTACTTACTTACTTAATAGGTAAGTACGTCCGGCTGTCTGCAGCTGCGCACGGACCCTGCACGCGTAGAAGGCATTGCAACACATACGATGGGCGCATTTCTGGCAAACGCGTTCAAGCGCTTGGTGTAGAGTACTGGTTGATTGATTGATGACTGGTTGACTCGGAATCCAGGAATGTGATTGCTCCGCTGGTCCAAGCACTCCAACTCGACGCTTTGGCTTTGTTGGTTCATGGATAGATACAGTTGGAGCAAGGCAATGTACTCTACGACGAACCCGAAGGTCCTACCTTCTAATCACTCCAGCCTTGCTCCCTCCTCACCATCACCACTACCACCGCAACCTTCACCACCCACCCACTGTCCCTATAGGTATCCTCCATTTCCCAAACTGCTTCTGTTCGTTTCAACGGCTCCCCGTCAACATTATCTTTTCCACCCCGGCTATCGCCAAGAGATCCCTCAACACGACTTCTAGCAACGATGGGCCGTGATTCTCGTCCTAAGAAATCTCTAGGGTCGCTGCACTCTCGCATCAAAGTGGTACGATATGGACCTAGCGAACAAGTTCTCGCGATACGTTTGCGCGTAGAACTCGCTAACAGCTATATCTTAGTCTCGTGTTCTTATGGTTGGTGCCGGTGGTATCGGATGCGAACTGCTCAAGAATCTCGTTCTCACGGGTTTCGGCGAGATTCATCTGGTCGATCTGGATACGATAGACCTAAGCAATCTCAACCGGCAGTTTCTCTTCGGAATGCAACACATTAAGAAGTCGAAGGCTATCGTGCGTCACCCTCATACCCCAGCTTCCGAGCAACTGGTACCAACATACTAACCACAGCTCAGGTAGCAAAAGAGACTGCCGGCAAATTCAACCCCAACATCAAGCTGGAGGCGCACCACGCCAACATTAAGGATCCCAAGTTCAATGTCAGATGGTTCAAAGGGTTTGACTTAGTTTTCAATGCGCTTGATAACCTAGACGCAAGGAAGCACGTCAATCGTATGTGCCTGGCTGCAGATATACCGTTGATTGAGAGCGGAACCACCGGATACCACGGCCAGGTGCAGATAATCAAACAGGTTCGCAGTACCAATTGTATTATGGGTATGAAGAGAGTCTAGAATCTTATGTCATGAATTTGCTAGGGAGAGACTGAATGCTACGACTGCAACCCGAAACCGGTGCCCAAAAGCTTTCCGGTTTGTACCATCAGGAGCACTCCCAGTCAGCCTATTCACTGCATTGTATGGGCAAAGAGTTATCTATTCGCGGAGGTGTTCGGAACGTCCGAAGAAAGTTCGCCGGAGCTCGACCCCAGTGAAAACTCCGACAATGGTGATTCCCATGATTTGCTATCCGAACTTCCGTATTGACTAGAACTAGCGCAAGAAATCGACAATCTAAAGCGCGAAGCTGAGGAGCTGAAAAATATCCGTGAGAAGATGGACGCTCCTGACTTTGCTGAGTGTATTTTCGAAAAGGTGTTCAAACGTGATATTGACCGACTGTTGTCCATGGAGGACATGTGGAAATCACGGGCGCCGCCAATGCCTTTAGATTACTCGAAGATTGCAGAAGAGGCAAAAGATCTGGGGCCAGAAGTTGCACAGGAAGATCAGAAAAAGTGGTCTTTGGCACAGAATTATGTAGTTTTTGCCGACAGTGTTAATCGACTTGCTTTACGAATGCGGAGACTTAAGGAAATAACGAAGGAAGGAGATGCACTCCCGATTATGAGTTTTGACAAGGACGATGAAGACATACTTGATTTCGTCGCTGCTGGCGCCAATCTGCGGTCATGTGTCTTTGCTATTGAGCTCAAGTCAAAGTTTGACATCAAACGTGAGGATTCTTCGATAAACACCTCCACCGGTCAACCACTAACGCCATGGCAGAGATGGCTGGAAACATTATTCCGGCAATTGCCACCACAAACGCAATCACTGCCGGTCTGTGTGTTCTTCAAGCCTTCAAAGTTCTCCGCAATGATCTCCAACTGGGCAGTATGGTGAGTTCCCGATTCAAGCCAGAGCGAACAACTTTAATTTTAGAAGATTTTCCTTGCCAAAAATGCGGATCGTGCATTCAGTGCCGAGAAGTTGGCTCCGCCGAATCCTGAGTGCCAGGAGTGCGGCGTTGCTCGAACGTCAGTAGAGGCCAATATCAGCCTAGCTACTCTTGGGGAATTTATTGAGAGAGTTGTTCGGCAAGGACTTGGATATGGAGAGGACATCAGCGTTCTTGCCTCGAGGCTGCTTTACGATGTTGATTTTGATGATGATCTAGATAAACCCTTGAAAGAGCTAGGATTTGGCGACGAAACGTTTGTCACCATTCGTGATGAGAATGAGGACGAGGTTGAACAGAGAATTAACCTAGTGATCACTGTTACCAATAAGTACCTTCCCGTTCATACGCCCAGAATCTTGAACTGTGTTGACACCATTACAGCGAGGATATGGGAGATGATTTGATCACGGTACCAGAGCCGTTTGAGATCCCCAGGAAGCCAAAGGCCGATCTTGTAGAAACCAACGGCCAGTGTGTAAAACACATACTTGAACACGCTCCAAACAGTGGTGTGACTGCAAAGAAACGAAAATTGGCGGAGGAAGTTACCATCATAGAAGATAGACCTAACAAAAAACGGGCCATCATTCCAGAGGACAAGGACGTTATCATCCTTGGAGATGACGGCACTATTACCATTGACTAGGCCTGAGTTTTGTGAAGGTTCAAAACCAGATGTTATCATGGACGGTTTCTTTGTTCCCTGTTATCACTACTTATTGCCCTCTTTCTTTTCGTTTCGACTATAAATTGCGACGTAATTTGGGTAGTTTAGGATACTCTATCTACACATAAATAAGCCCTAGCGAGTTTCTTTGGAAGGGAAGGACGTGAGTCTGTATATTTACTTAAGTACCTAATATGTAGAAGATCTGCCTGCCGTCCAAATCGCCAAAGGGAAGAATGTACACTAAAATCGACACGCCGAAACTCAACTGCCCAAAACCATCCCTAACCCGCGCAGTGGTATCTTAGAAAAAGGAACCAAAACACCAAAGCCCCTAACACCAAAAGAAAGATCTACACAGCTCGTCCAATGTTGTAACCGACAGCGCCGTATGGCTTCTCTGCATCACCGCTTCTCCTCCAAAACTTTCTTGCAAACCAGCCCTGTTTGCGATTTTCTTCTCGTATCCCCCGCTCCCAACTTTCCTGCCTCGTTGATACTGCCGCATAAGACGCAAAAAGAGTTCTTATCGTTGGACCGGGAGGTGGCGTGAGCGCGGGACTATGACCACTACTCGGACCCGGGTCACTTGGAGTGCCCACTTCGCTGTACGAGCCCAGTCCTCCACTGTTGATATAGGACAATCCCCTTCCTCTCTGCGGCGAGGGCTCCCTTAACCCCCCACTACCATAAGTGTATCTAGATGGTGATAGCGGGTCTGAATATCTCCGAGGATGTGCAACAGACGAGATCTTAGAGCTCGGTGCAGAGGGCGCCCAGTATGGTAGCATCCCTTGGCCTGATTGTCGCAAGCGTCGTTTAATGGATTGGCGACGGATATACTTGCGAATAGGACCAGTGAACGCGAAGGCAAGGACCGCAACAGCAACAAACATAAAGGCGAGAAAGAAGTAGACCCAGTTTTTTCGCCACCTGTAGGGAAACGGAAGTTAGTTTTTTGATAATGATTATAGGAGGAGAAAATGTACCAGTTAGCAGCTTTCTCCGCTTGGGGGTCAGTTTTACTGTCGGTATACGTGGAATTAGAGTCGCCCAAGTGGTCCTTATTCTTCACAGTCTCTCCATCACCCTCCTCCTCCGGAGTCCCACAGGTCCTAGCTAGAAACGCTACAACTCTATCCCTTTCCTCCTTCGTTGTGCAGGAGTTGTCGCATCCCCACCCTTTAGGTTTCGATGAGACGAACCCAGTATCACAGAAACAATCCACGCGGTCCCGTACCGGCGGACACTCGTATTGCGCCGAGTAGAGGTCCATACAATCGTGTGCGCAGTCGGGGAGACCTGTGGTGTCATTGAATACGAGTATGTCTTGAGCCTGGACTGCGGCCGGAAGGAGATATACGAGAAGGAGAATAAAGGGTATAGTTTTCCGTTTTCGTATCATTGCAATGCGATAAAGTACCGATGAACTAGAAGCCCGACAAACCACCCGCGATATCAAAGAATAGTAATAGGAAGACGCTCAAAAGCAAGAACAAAAGTCGGGATGCGTCGAACACCGGGAGTAATGATCACTTGTTGTAGTTATTAGACCCCTTTATTTTATCTTCTGATTGTTGTACAGAGACGAGCATGGTGATGGACAAAATGAAGATAGCAAAGTGCATTCGTTCGAAGTGACTGGTGCGGCTGAGTGGCTCTGGTTGGTGGATAGTTGCAGCAAGTACAAGATACAAGCGACGTCTAAGATGATCGTGGTAGGTAGAGCTGAGTACCAGGGGGCCTAGAATCGTAATTAACCTAGCCTGAGGGGCGTCAGTTTGCTGTGATATGCGGAGAAGATACAAATTGTTACCTGCAGGCTGTAGGGAGTATCTTAGTACTGTAGGACCCATATTTTTAGTAGATTCAATTCTTTCTGTCGGTTTTTGGAATTGAGATCGCGACTTGAGCTAAGTTTAGATTGTTCGGCAGCTGCTGCCAAGGGTTAATCTTGGCTTGTCGAAAACTTGGCTCATGACTGTTTTCTTTGCACTCACCTGAGAGTGCTCATATGCTCGCTTTCACTCTCACCTCAGAATGTGGTCATTCGCCCATTGAACACACATCAGCACTGCAAAAGGTATGCTTTCCTCTGATATCCCTCAATCTTCTGCGTTCTGCCACTTTATGATGAGAAAAACTAGAGAAATGGAATTCCTCGATCTCGATGGCAGTAATGCCTTCTGATGATTTTTTAGTTTTGATACCCTGACTTGTCCTCGATTTGCACATGCTCAATCACTCTGCCCTGCCTCTGGTCTTCTTTTACTGATCCACAAAGGTTTATAGATATCACAGCCAGTCTCAACACTTGTTGACCACATGGTTTTAGGTATGAGATATAGACAAGCGCATCCAGCACATGTTAAAGAGTCTTTCAAGAACGATGAGAATGCTATGCTCCTACAAGTTCTGGGAAGTGGAAACAGCCACATTTACATACTAGGCCTCTCCCCCGGCGTATAGCATAGTAACGAGATATGTGTATTATCATCTTACCAGCTCAATTGTGATATCTTCGATTGAATCTTCCATCACATGACTTCCCTTTCAGTCCCAACAGTTGTGATCCCTCCGCCAGGCTTGGTAGTGCTCTTGCTTCAATAATTTACATCACGAATTTACGCAAGTCCATTTCGGGCCTTTACCGGCATGAAAGCTGAAATCAGTTGATATCTTCGACAACTTTGAAAATGCCGGGATATTTCCAGCTTTCCCACAGACAAGGCTGCAGATCAGCATTAGGTTCACTTAGACTCTAGGTTTAGCGGTACGTGAAACTCAGACTCTAGGTTCAGCCGAACAGGAAACTTAAGTAGGCTCTAGATTCAGCGCCACGGGAAACTTAGGCTCTAAGTTCAGAGGCATGGGAAATTCAGACTCTAGATTCACTGGCAAGGGAAACTCAGATACTAGGGTCAGCGGCTTAGAAAACTTTAGGTCTGGACATAGGAAGCTTGTAGTACGTTGGAAGGTTTGGGAGCGTAGAAAGCTCTGGGAGTGTACTCTACGCGGTTTCAATTGTTCTATCTACCTACCTATCTATCTATCCATGGACGGCAATTCTAGGTTTACTGAGAGCACGCTGGAGATGGTGCTCAAGTGTATTTGGAAATGGAGGTTAGCTACGATGCTTAAGTGTACTTAGAGATAGGTGCGGGCTAGATACGTTCGATCTATGCTAGCATCGAGGGAATGAAGCATAGTCAGTCGCAGGCCGCAATCGTCCACCGAACCTTAATGTTCCATCGATAGACTTGGGGACTAAGCGCTGGCTGGAATCATCCAACAGAACCTCAAATGAGCATTTAAGTTTGCCATCGCAGCTCACATTAGCCATCTCAAGCTAGTCGAGAGCCCGCTCCCAATGGGTCCATCTCCACCATCTCTACGGTTTCCAGTCTGTCCCCGGTCAGCTCAGATCGACCATCTCCAGCTAGCTCACGGTGAGTCCATCTCTACCATTTCCAGATGCTCCTAGAGAATCCATCTCTACCGTTTCCAGCATGCTCCCAGGCAGCTCAGATCAACCGTTTCCAGTTTGCCCCCAACGAGTCCATCACTACCGTCTCCAGCATTCTCCCAGGCAGCCCAGATCGACCATCTCCAATCACCCCAGATCGATCGTCTCCAAATGCATCTCCAAGTGCACCTCCAAGTGCACCTGTGCTCCAGTCTCCAAGTGCACCCTTCTCCAAGAACACTCAGGCTTGAGTACCGTCTTCAGCCAGCTCCCGTTTCCATATGCACTTAAAGATAGCGAATATCATATTGCCGTGTATGCGATCCAGCTCAGTGTATATATGAAACAAAACCCATTACGCATTATAGGCGCAAAAGAAGACCGCCTGCGATTGGAGAGACGCTGCGAAAGCTGCGAAAGGCGCCAAAAGGAAACCGCCTGCGAATGGAGAGACTGTAAAGGGCTGCGAAAGGAGATACACGCTGCAAAAGCGATGGAAAGCTGGAAAGTTCACGGAAAGGGCTGCAAAAGGTTTGGAAAGGGCAAAAGTGGAAAGCCGGAAAGTTGACGGTGCTTTCCGAAATTCGCGCGAATTTGAAAGCAGCCCGGAGTTCTGTGATGTATCCTCCAACCACCACCACAACACAGCTACTGTTTCGTCCGTGCCAACTCGTCCTCAGTACCATAAACCACCGCATAATTTAACACGAAGTCTCTCCACATACATAATGCCCTCAGAGCTCCACACCTCTCGGACGCGAAAATGGCTTCTCTCGAGCCCCCCTGTAGAATGGGCATCAACACGGCTAAAGGAGCTCTTCATAAACTCAGTTAGGCAAGGGCCAGTGCCGCAGCACGTCGCCTTCGTCATGGATGGTAACCGGCGGTTTGCGCGCAAGAACCATATCGAGACTGTGGAGGGGCACAACATGGGCTTTGAGGCATTAGCAAAGGTTCCATTCCATCACAGCCCTCCCAACCCAAACTCCATATGCTTATAGAAGGGGTGGATGGATGGATAGATCCTAGAAGTCTGCTACAAATCTGGCGTAAAAGTCGTTACCGTATACGCATTTTCAATCGAAAACTTTAAACGGCCGCTACATGAAGTGAACGCGCTTATGGAGATCGCAAAGATCAAGTTGATCCAGCTGTGTCAGCACGGAGATTTGATGGAGCGCTACGGAGCGAGTCTTAGGATTCTTGGTGAGCGGGACTTGGTGCGGCCAGATGTGCTAGAGGTTATCGATGAGGCCGTCGAGATAACCAAGCACAACGAACGGTATGCATGCTCTCTCATCCTTTCCTTCTTCTCTGGGGTAGTGGATACTGAGAAGAGACAGCTCAATCCTAAATGTTTGCTTCCCTTATACATCCCGCCACGAAATCGCCTCCTCGATCCGCGACATTGTCTCTCTCAGTACCTCCGCGCCGCCTGTACCACCGGGCTCCCCCTCCCTCAGCGACGATTCTACATCCTCCGAGGAAACCGCTACGCCAGGTCTTACCGACTTTGAATCGATCACACAGGAGACTCTTACAGACCACCTATTCACAGCAGGATGTCCTCCGCTAGATCTACTTGTCCGCACTAGTGGTGTGAGCAGGCTCAGC
>Ga0307515_10025399_pt1 | contig 10253 bp, 4 predicted proteins | sample 17_EM_MG_FD_194513 | JGI IMG/M metagenome (GOLD analysis project Ga0307515, IMG submission 194513) | Populus trichocarpa ectomycorrhiza microbial communities from riparian zone in the Pacific Northwest, United States - 17_EM | ecosystem: Host-associated > Plants > Roots > Unclassified | place...
CAGGGTGTCGATCCCGCCGCCGCGCGTGAGCTGGTCCTCGACGATCGACAGGTCGACCTCGACACCGCTGGACGCAAAGGCATAGGTCACGAGGTCGACGCCCGCGCCGCCGTCGATCGTGTCGTTGCCGGACCCGCCGTCGAGCGTGTCGGACCCCGCGCCGCCCCAGACGCTGTCGTCGCCGTCGCCGCCGACCAGGGCGTCATCGCCCACGCCGCTTTGCAGCCAATCCTGGCCCAGGCCGCCGTCCAGCCGATTGGCCCCGCCGTCGCCGATCAGCACGTCGCTGTGGGCCGAGCCGGTCAGGTTTTCGATGCCGATCAGGGTGTCCAGGCCCGCCCCGGTGTCCTGGGCGCCCTGGGTCAGCAGACTGACGGTCACGCCGACGCCCGCCGTGGCGTAGGAGGCGATATCGTCGCCGACGCCGCCGTCCAGGACGTCATTGCCGTCGCCGCCGGTCAGCAGGTCCGCGCCGTCGCCGCCCTGAAGGGCGCTGCCGCCGCTGGACGCCGCGACGCTGATCGAGACGGGCGCGATGTAGATTGTCCTGTCCAGGAAACGCAGGTTCTCGACGTGGTTGAGGGTGTCGGTGAAGCCGAACCCGGCGACCGTGGTCTGGTCGCCGACGGTGGTGATCACATAGTCATCGAAGTAACCGTCGAAAATCGCCGTGTCGCTGCCCAGACCGCCCTCGATCGTGTCGTTGCCGAGGCCGCCGGTCAGCTGGTCGTCGCCGAGCCCGCCGTCCAGCAGGTCCGCGCCGTTCCCGCCGTCCAGGACGTCGGCGCCAGCGCGGCCAAACAGCTGATCCGCGCCGTCGAAGCCGTAGAAGGTGTTGGCGCCGCCATCGCCCTTGAAGACGTCGGCGCCGACGCCACCGTCGAACCGCTCGACATTTACAATGCTGTCCAGGCCCTCGCCGGTGTTCTGGGCGCCGACAATCGTCAGGTCGACGGTGGCCGCGGCCGTGAACACGACGGTGTCGAAACCGGTCCCACCGTCCAGGACGTCGTCGCCAGCCGCGCCGGCGAGCCGGTCGTCGCCGCCGCCGCCGTTCAGGTGATCCTGACCCAGCCCGCCGGTCAGGCCGTTGGCCTGGCCATCTCCGGTCAGGGTGGCGCCATGATCGCCGCCGACAACATCCTCGATCGCGTAGAGGGTGAAGGCCCCCATGCCGGTTTGCTGCGCGCCCGTCAGGTTCAGGTCGACCTGCACGGCGCCGGCCGCGGCGGCGAGATCCAGCCGGTCCTGGCCGCCGCCGCCGGTGATGTAGATCTTGGGGTTGGCCGAGAGATCGGCCAGCACCTTGATGACGTCGTTGCCGTCGTAATAGTCGGAGCCGCCATAGACCCACAGGCCGTTCGACGCGGGGACATCGCCCGGGGCCAGGCCCTCGATCAGGATCAGGTCGGCGTCTTCGCCGCCATTGACGGAAGAGTCGGCCAGATCGGCATGGAGGGTGTCAGCGCCGTACCCGCCCTGAAGGCTGTCCTTGCCGGCCCCACCGAACAGAAGGTCCGCGCCCCAGCTGCCGGCCAGGTAGTCATCGCCGGCTCCGCCGTCGAGCAGGACCCCGACATAGGCGCCGGCGACGAACTGCATGCCGGTCGAGAGCGTGTCGTTCCCGTCTTCGCCATGGAGCTCGCCAAAGCCGAAGATCGAGTCGGTCCCGGAGCCGCCGTACAGGAGATCCTGGTTCAGGCCGCCGGTGATGCGGTCGTCGCCCGCGCCGCCATGGATGGTGTTCACCGCGCTGGCGGCGTCGCCGTCGCCCGCATTGCGTCCGGCGGTCGTCAGGGTGTCGTCGCCGTCGCCGCCGTCGATATAGTCGTTGCCCGAGCCGCCGTTGATCGTGTCGCCGTCGGCGCCGCCGTACAGCGTGTCGTCGCCCGCCCCGCCGCTCAGCGTGTCGGCGCCCGCATCACCCCACAGCGCGTCCTGACCGTTGTTGCCGTACAGCGTGTCACTGCCGCCGGCCCCGTGCAGGACGTCGTCGCCGTTGAGGCCGTAGAAGGTGTCGGCGGTCGCGCTCCCGGCGTAGTTGTCCAGGCCGTCGCCGCCGCCCAGCGTCACGACGAACGGCGTCGGATCAAAGGCCGCGCCGGTCACCGCGATGTTTCCGGTGAAACGCAGCACATAGTCGAAGCTGTCCAGCTTGCCGCCGCCGTCCTGGTCGAAGATCAGGTAGGTGTAGCCGCCGTTGTTCCAGGTCCAGACCTGCTGGAAGCCGGGGCCGTAGTCGGTGGATGAGAAGGTCTTGCCGTAGTCGAGCGAGAAGTTGGCGTTGTCCAACGCGCCGCGCAGGACGAAGGGCAGATCGAAATAGGTTCTTCCGCCGACGGCCAGGCGATCGCCTTCGGCGAGGTTGAAGTCGGTGATGGTGTCGTAGCTGGTGACGTTACCCGTGTAGCCGATGTTGAAATTGTAGGTGTCGGCGCCGGTCCCGCCGGTCAGGGTCGAAGAGCCGCCCAGGGTGAACTTGTCATTGCCCGCCTCGCCGTAGGCGGTGGCGCCGTTGGTCAGGATCTCGTCATCGCCGTCGCCGCCATAAGCGGTGTCGCCGCCGCTAGGGCCCAGATAGCTGAACGAGGCGTTGATCCTGTCGTTGCCCGCGCCGCCGTAGAGGGTGTCCTGGCCTTCGCCGCCGATCAGGATGTCAGCGCCGTCCTCGCCGTAGAGGGTGTTGCTCGAGCCCTGGTCATAGGTTCCGTTGTACTGGCCGCCGGCGTAAAGCGTGTCGTCGCCCGCCCCGCCGTGCAGGATGTCATTGCCTTCCGCGCCGACCATGAAGTCACCGCCGTCGCCGCCATTGAGCGTGTCGCCGCCGCCTTCGCCATAGAGGAAGTCGTTGCCGGCCAGACCCGAGACGACGTCGTCGCCCGCCAGGCCGTGATAGACGTCGGACAGGACGCCGCCGCTCCAGGTGTCGCCCGCGGCCGACCCGACCTGAACCATGTATGGAATGGACGGATCGCCGAGCGGGAAGGCGTAGCGATCCAGGCTCACCACGCCGTCCAGCGCCAGCACGAAGTCGGGCGCGTCCAGCAGGTTGTTGGCGTTGACGTCGACCATCAGATAGGTCGTGCCGGCGTTGACCCAGGTGAAGACGCCCATATAGGCGCTGTCGATCGCCGAGGCCGCGAAGGCGCTCCCGCTGGTCAGGGCGAAGCCTGGCGTGCTGACCGCCCCGGCCCAGGCCATTAGCTTGGACTGGTAGCCGTCGTAGTACAGGTTGAGACGGTCGCCCTCGGCCTGCGAGAAATCGACGATATGGTCGTAGACCGCCAGGTTGCCGGACTTTTCGGACCAGCCGAATTCAAAGGTGAAGCTGTCGGCGCCCGTGCCGCCCTTCAGGATGTCGCTGGCGCGATCGTAGTCGAAACTAATGGGCTGACGATCGCCGATGATCCGGTCATCGCCCGCTCCACCGTCGATGATGTCGGCCCCGTCCTCGCCGTAGAGGAGGTCGTTGCCGTCGCCGCCGTTGATGGTGTCGTTACCCGCCCCGCCGAACAGGTAGTCGTCGCCGCCAAAGCCGTTGATCGTGTCGGCGTCGCCCTGGCCGTAATAGACATCAAGGCCTGAGGCGCCATTGAAAACCGACATGGACGCGTCCCCCGAGACAGGCACTGAAAGCATACGTTAACCGCTCAACCACAGCGGTTGGAGCGGCCATTGTCAAGCTGTCGCACGGGATCCGCGCAAAGGCCCGCAAGTCGGCGCGGCCTTCAGGATGCGTCGCCGACGCTCCAGCCCAGCCCGGCGTGAGGTTCGGCGACGCCGCGCGGATCGGGGTGCAGCAGGATGTCGGCCGTCGGGAAGGCCTCCAGCACCCGGCCCTCGGCCTCGACCATCAGGGTGTGGGCCAAGGCCAGGGGCGTCTCGGCGTCGAAATCCATGTGGGCCTGGACGTGGACGAACGGTCCCGAGGCCCGGGTGCGCAACTGGTGGACGCCCATCACCCGGGGATCGGCGGTCAGCAGGGCCAGGATTCGCGCGCGATCCTCGTCGGGCAGCTCGCGGTCCATCAGTTGATGGCTGGCCTCGCGGAACACGCCGATCGCGCCCCAGATCAGCCAGGCGGCGATCAGCAGGCCGGCCGCGCCGTCCACCCAGGTCAAACCGAAAAAGCCGGCGGCGGCGATGCCGACCAGGCTGACGGCGTTGGCGGCCAGATCCGCCGCGTAGTGGGCCTTGTCGCCCGACACCGCCACCGAGCGTGTGCGTTTCATCACCTCGGTCTGGGCGCGGATCAGGGCCAGGGTCAGCAGGATCGACACCACCATGACGCCGACGCCCAGGCCTTCGGCGGCAATGGGCCTGGGGTGCAGCAGGCTCTTGATCGCCTCCTGACCGATCAGGGCCCCCGAGGCGAAGACCAGGCCGCCCTGGGTCAGGCTGGAAAAGGCCTCGGCCTTGCCGTGACCGAACCGGTGCTCGGCGTCGGGCGGCACGGCGGCGTAGCGCACGGCGAAGAAGGTCACCAGCGAGGCGATCAGGTCCAGCCCGCTGTCGGCCAGCGAGGCCAGCATGGCCACCGACCCGCCGGCGATCCAGGCCACGCCCTTGATGGCGATCAGCACCGCGGCGACGCCCACCGACAGGGTGGTGACCCGGCGGGTGAGCTTCAGGGACTCGGCGGTGGTCAGGGCGGGCGCGGGAGCGGACATGGGGGCTGTTTAGCAAGGCTGGCGATGCAGCCCCAGCAAGAACGACTCGCGCTTCTCCTCACGCGTGAAACGGGGGAGGTGGCGCGATGCGATACGCATCGTGACGGAGGGGGCGTCGCGGCGCCAGGACGCCCCCTCCGTCCGCTTCGCGGCCACCTCCCCCGCGATGCGGGTGAGGAGAACCCTAAGCCGCCGCCTTGGTCCGGGGGCCCACATAGACCGACTGCGGCCGCACCAGTTTGCCCGTCGCCAGCTGTTCCCGCGCATGGGCGATCCAGCCGGCGGTGCGGCCCATGGCGAACACGCAGGTGAAGCTGGCGGGCGGCAGGCCCAGGGCTTCCAGCAGCAGGGCGGTGTAGAACTCGACATTGGTCTCCAGCGCCCGGTCGGGCTTGTGCTCGCGCAGGATCCGCAAGGCGGCCTGCTCCACCGCCTCGGCGAAGGCCAGGCGGCCGGGGACGGCGTTGGAAGTCTGGGCCAGCTGGCGGATCGCCGCCTTCAGGGCGTCGGCGCGCGGGTCGCGAACCCGGTAGATGCGGTGGCCGAAGCCCATCAGCCGGTCGCCGCGCGCCAGGGCCTGCAGGATCCAGGTCTCGGCCCGCTCGGGCGCGCCGATGGCGTCCAGCATCTCGATCACCGGGCCGGGAGCGCCGCCGTGCAGCGGACCCTTGAGCGCCGAGATCCCGGCCAGCACCGCCGAGGTCAGGCCGGCGCGGGTCGAGGCCACCACCCGGGCGGCGAAGGTCGAGGCGTTGAGGCCGTGGTCGCAGACCGTGACCAGATAGGCGTCCAGCGCCCGCGCCTCCCCGTCCGTGGCCGGCACGCCGCGTGTCATGCGCAACATGTCGGCGGCGTGGGACAGGGCCGCGTCCGGGGCGACCGGCTGCTGGCCGGCGGCGACCCGCAGCACGGCGGGGGTGAAGACGGCGGGGGCGGCGATCAGCAGCAGGGCGACATCCAGCCCATCACCGTCGGGCAGACGGGCGATCAGGGCGCGGACGGCCTCGACCGGGTCGCGCCGGGCCAGGCCCTCGTCCAGGGCGGCGACCTCGGCGAAGGCGCGGACGCGGGCGACCCCCAGGGCCGGGGCCAGGTCGGACGGCAGGTCGTCGAAGAAGCCGTCCAGCAGCAGATGGGCGACGCCCTCGAACCCGGCACGGTGGGCCAGGTCCTCCACGGCGTAGCCTCGGATCGTCAGGCGCCCGGCCTGGCCGTCGACGTCGGACAGCACGGTGTGGGCGGCGACGACGCCCTCCAGACCTTCGGCGGGGTGGGCGGCGAAATGGGCGGCGGTAAGACCCTTGGACATGGAACAGGTCTCCTTTCGCCGTGCAATCCACGCCTCGAGCGCTTGATCGTCAATCTTGATCAATGTAATCAATGTAAATGGCCGAATGGATCGACGCGGAACAGGCGATGGCGACTCTGGGGGTGCGGGCCCAGACCCTGTACGCCTATGTCAGCCGGGGCCGGGTGACGGCCGCCGCCCATCCGGACGATCCGCGCCGCAGCCTCTACCGCGCCTCCGACGTCGCGGCCCTGGCGGCCAAGAAGGCCCGGGGCCGACGCGCCGCCGACGTGGCGGCCGAGGCCATCGCCTGGGGCGAGCCGGTCCTGCCCTCGGCGATCACCACGGTGATCGACGGCCGGCTCTATTATCGCGGCCAGGACGCGGTCGACCTGGCCCGCATGCACAGCCTGGAACAGGTGGCGCGGCTGCTGCGCGGCGGGCATGGCGCGCCCCTGACCGGTCCCGAACCGAAAAAACCCAAGAAGGGCGACACGCCGCGCGCCCGGTTGTTCGCGACCCTGGCGGTGCGAGCCGGGATCGACCCACCGGCCCGGGGCCGCGCGCCGCTGGCCCTGGCGATGGAGGCCGCCGGCCTGCTGGAAGCGGCCGCCGACGCGGTGGCCGGCGCGATCGGCGACGGGCCGATCCACCAGCGCCTGGCCGCCGCCTGGAAACTGGACGTCCAGGGCGCCGACCTCGTGCGCCGGTCCCTGGTGCTGCTGGCCGACCACGAACTGAACGCCTCGACCTTTGCGGTCCGGGTCGCCGCCTCGACCGGCGCCTCGCTGGCGGCGGCGTCGTTGGCCGGGTTGGCGGCGCTGTCAGGGCCGCTGCACGGCGGCATGGCGGCGCGAGTGGAGATGTTCGTCGACGAGGCCGAGCGGCGGGGGCCTTCACGGGCCGTCGCAGAACGCCTGGCCCAGGGCTCGGCCATGCCGGGTTTCGGCCACCCGCTCTATCCGGACGGCGACCCACGCGCGGCGGCCCTGCTGGACGCGTTCAGGGTTCCGCCGGTTCTGGCCGACCTGCGCCGTGAGACCGAAGCGGCCACCGGCCTGCCGCCCAATATAGACTTCGCCCTGGTGGCCATGTCGCGGACGCTGGCCCTCCCGGCGGACGCCCCGTTCAGCCTGTTCGCCGTGGGGCGGATGGCGGGCTGGCACGCCCATGCGATCGAGCAACTGCAAACGGGCAAGCTGATCAGGCCCCGGGCGCGGTATGTGGGCGAGCGGCCGACAGCGTCACAAGATGACGAACGGTAATCTCTACCCCAAAGCAAGTTCTGGAGGCTAAGCTCGAGCTTCCCATCGCTTCGACCGGACAGCACTATGCGCCTTGCTCTCCCCGCCCTGCTGATCCCCGCGATCCTGCCGACCCAGGCCTTGGCCGCGCCTAGTCCGATGTTCGATATATTCCAGCGCGTTTGTCTGGATACGCACGGCGAGCCAGCCGCCGTCGGCGCACTCACCGAGGACTGGACGGTCGTCGATGATCTGCCGGCGCCGCTACTCCGCTCGCTTGGCGGTCCGTTCGACAAGGTCACTTCGCGCACGAAGCCCACGACGAGCGACGAGGAGTATATGCTCGTCTCGGGCGTGCACGCCGCCGATCAAAGGCATACCTGCACGCTGACTGGACCCGGGGACCCCGAGGCCAGCGCGGCGACCAGGCAATGGGTCGGCGACCTGAAGCCGATCCTCGGCGGCGGCGACTCGGTCAGCTATCTGATCCTCGACACCCCCGCCGGACGGCGGGCGCCTACGCCGGAAGAGGCCAACGACGCCAAGAACGCCAGCCGGCTGACAAGTGTGACGGTCTCCACGCAGCTGGACGTGACGCTCCTGAGTTTGTCAGCCTTCGGCCACTAAACCGGCGTCGTCACGCCCTCCTTGGCGGAGGATTTGGCCCTTAAGCCCGCTCGTGAACCGCCTCTTCCGCCGCCAGGGGCTGCGGCAGGCGCGAGACCATCTCCTTCGGGCACACCTGCCAGAACAGATCCCGCACCCGGTCCCAATCGCGCAGCAGGCTTTCGGCGAAGGCCGAGCCCGTCTCGCGCGCATGCTCGTCGAGCAGCGAGCGCAGCACGCCTTCCCAATAGGGCGAGGCCAGGCGCTGGACCAGGATGCTGTCGGGATTGACGTTGCCTTCGAAGCGACCGTGCTGGTCGAGAACGAAGGCCATGCCGCCGGTCATGCCGGCCCCGAAGTTGCCGCCCGTCGGGCCCAGGATCACCACCTGGCCGCCGGTCATGTATTCGCAGCCGTTGGCGCCGCAGCCCTCGACCACCGTGGTGGCGCCGGAGTTGCGGACCGCGAAGCGCTCGCCGGCCTGGCCCGCCGCGAACAGCCGCCCGGCCGTCGCCCCGAACAGGACGGTGTTGCCCAGCAGGGTGTTGGTCTCGGGCGCTGACAGGCCGCGCGCCGGCTTGATGACGATCGTCGCGCCCGACAGGCCCTTGCCGACATAGTCATTGGCTTCGCCGGTCAGCTCGATCCGCAGGCCCTGGACCGCGAAGGCCCCCAGGCTCTGGCCGGCCGAGCCCTTGAGCTGGACGGTCAGGTGGCCGGCGGGCAGGCCCTTCATGCCGAACTTGCGCACGATGTGGCTGGAGGTGCGCGAGCCGATCGAGCGGGCGGTGCTGCGGACCGTATAGGTCAGCTGCATCTTCTCGCCGCGTTCCAGCAGGGGCGCGGCGTCGCGGACGATCTGGGCGTCCAGCGTGTCGGGCACCGGGTTGCGGCCGCCCTCGACGGTGGAATAGGGCTTGTTCTGGCCGGGGTCGGCGCGGACCAGCAGCGGGTTGAGGTCGAGGTCGTCGAGGTGCTCGCCGCCGCGGCTGACCTGGGCCAGCAGGTCGGTGCGCCCGACGATCTCCAGCAGGCTCTTGAAGCCCAGGCCGGCCAGGATCTCGCGGACCTCCTCAGCGATGAAGCTGAACAGGTTGATGACCTTTTCCGGCGTGCCGGTGAACTTGGCGCGCAGGGACTCGTCCTGGGTGCAGACCCCCACCGGGCAGGTGTTGGAATGGCACTGGCGCACCATGATGCAGCCCATGGCCACCAGCGACGCGGTGCCGATGCCGAACTCCTCGGCGCCCAGCATGGCGGCGATGACCACGTCGCGGCCGGTGCGGATGCCGCCGTCCGTGCGCAGCACCACCGAGTGGCGCAGGTTGTTGAGCGTCAGCACCTGGTTGGCTTCCGACAGGCCCATCTCCCACGGACCGCCGGCATATTTCACCGAGGTCTGCGAGGAGGCGCCGGTGCCGCCGACATTGCCGGCCACCAGGATGACGTCGGCTTTCGCCTTGGCCACGCCCGCCGCGATGGCGCCGATGCCGGTGGCCGAGACCAGCTTCACCGTGACCCGGGCGATCGGATTGATCTGCTTCAGATCATAGATCAGCTGGGCCAGGTCCTCGATCGAATAGATGTCGTGGTGCGGCGGCGGGCTGATCAGCATCACGCCGGGGGTCGCATGGCGGAGCCGCGCGATCATCTCGGTGACCTTGAAGCCGGGCAGCTGGCCGCCCTCGCCGGGCTTGGCGCCCTGGGCGACCTTGATCTCGATCTCGCGGCACTGGTTCAGATATTCGGCGGTGACGCCGAACCGGCCCGAGGCCACCTGCTTGATGGCGCTGTTGGGGTTGTCGCCGTTCGGCAGGGGCTTGTAGCGCGCGGAGTCCTCGCCGCCCTCGCCCGACACCGATTTGGCGCCGATCCGGTTCATGGCGATGTTCAGCACGCCGTGGGCCTCGGGGCCCAGGGCGCCCAGGCTCATGCCGGGGGTGACGAAGCGCTTGCGGATCTCGTTGACGCTCTCGACGTCGTCGGTCGAGATCGGGTTGCGGTCCGAGCGCCAGTCCAGCAGGTCGCGCAGCTGGATCGGCTTCTGGGTGCGCAGGCCGTTGGACCAGCGGCGATAGAGCTCAAAGTCGCCGGTGTCGCAGGCGCTCTGCAGGGTGTGGATCAGCCGCGCCTCGAAGGCGTGGGCCTCGCCGGAACGGCGCAGCTTGTACAACCCGCCGACCGGCAAGGTCACGGCCGTCTCGCCCCAGGCCTTGCGATGCAGCTCGACCGCCTTGCTCTCGAGGCCCGCCAGGCCGATGCCCGAGATGCGCGAGGGCATGCCGGGGAAGAACTCGGCGGCCAGGGCGCGCGACAGGCCGACGGCTTCGAAATTGTAGCCGCCGCGGTAGGACGAGATGACGCTGATGCCCATCTTGGAGATGATCTTCAGCAGGCCGCCCTCGATGGCCGTCTTGAAGTTGATGCAGACGTCGCGCAGCGACT
>Ga0307515_10025400_pt1 | contig 10252 bp, 4 predicted proteins | sample 17_EM_MG_FD_194513 | JGI IMG/M metagenome (GOLD analysis project Ga0307515, IMG submission 194513) | Populus trichocarpa ectomycorrhiza microbial communities from riparian zone in the Pacific Northwest, United States - 17_EM | ecosystem: Host-associated > Plants > Roots > Unclassified | place...
TTGTTTCACTTAATGTGAAACGACATTGTTTTTAGATCTTCTTCAAGTACACCAAACTAATTCAGTCACATCCTTTCGACTTTCAATTTCTTTATTTTCAGTCGATTCTCACCTTTTTCTTTTATTTATTTCTTTAATTTCACCCTGAACAAATTACATGATTTCTCCGTTGCTCTCGTACATGTCCTTGATTATTCAATTCTTCATTTAATTTAACTTTTAATTGTTTTTTCAATTAAACTCCTAATTAATTTTCAAACTTGAATATTTATTTCAAACTAATCTATTTTTTTTTTTAATTTCAACTAAATTAAACCAATTTAAGCTCTTTTCTTCAACTCAATCTCAATTATGGTCAACGATTTCCAAACTTGTGACTCAATTATTGGTCTAATCTTAACCCCAAATATGTGTATTTGTTTTTGCATTTTTATGATTATTTATAACCACAAAAAATAATAAAAATGACTAAAATAACAAAATGATTAAAATTTACTAAATTTACCAAAATGACACATTTTTGGATTTTAAATATATAAAAATAAAGGGTCAAAATTGGGTTCCAACATTTGTGATGATGCATCTTCTTAAAAAAAGGTTCACAAAGAAATACTTGTGTTGATTTGCACACGAAAAACCTATGTTCCTTACGAGATCATGTTAAAAAGGATTGTTGGCTCTTCATGTAGTTCTTCTAACAAAATAAATAAAGTTGTAAATGATAATAGAAATTATTATATGAGTATTGTGATGGATGCCATTATAAGAGTATTATGATGTGTTAAAGAACCAATTCAACCTAAAAGTTTAAGCTGTTAGGTGAGATCCCAAGAATATTGTGATAGATGCAATGAGAATAAATCATGGTTATTTAGATAAATGTTCACTTATCGATGAAGAAAAAAATGTAGATGCAACTAGGTTTTTTAAACTTTTAAAAGATTTCATTGAACCATTATGGAATGAGTTCACAAATCACAGTAAACTATCGGTCATTTCATGAGTGTTTGCTATCAAGTCAAATTATGAGTTGAGTGAGACCATTTATTATAACATCATCGAATGAGCAAAAAATATTTCACCTGAAGGGAATAGGCTGAAAGAGAACTTTAATACAATAAAATTTATGATGAAACCCCTTGACATATAATATAATATTATTTATAATTTTATATGATACGGCGAATTAAGTCTTGGTGTATTCTCTTAATGGTGAAATTTGGAAGCCAAACTGTTCATCTGGAACCTTTTATTCAAATTTCAGTAGATAAAAGTAGCGTATTTTTTTTTAGAAAAAGAAAAAACATAAAGGATGAATTTTGCATCTACTTCACCAAGCACGGACGGTGTTAAATTCAATTATTAGAGAGCAATAAAATTAAATCTAATAAGAAAGGGTTTGACGTTTTAGTTTTTGGCTGCAAGCCCGCAACAAGTGCAAAAAAACCATAACTGTCATGCACTAAGTAGAAGGTAAGCAACGAGGTACAGTAAAAGTGTAAAACGTCGACGCGGAGCTGTGACACTTGGGCTAGCTCTCTTGATCTCCACCAAATACGCTGCACCTTCATCCTAAACTCCACGCCCATTAGGGCCCCCAAAGGACGATTAATTAATACTGGAGTAGTAATTAGTTTTGGAATACAATGCAATCTGTGATTGGGAAATAACAGTCCTCTGTAATTCAGAGTGCCTAGAGACAAGTTTATTTCAGAAAGGGCACACAGATTCTATCGTGGTACTCAGCTTGAGACTTCATGTTTTTCACTTTATAAGAGTATTATTGAGCTATATATATGATTATTAGTGCAAAATTGGTTATTATTATGAATTATGGTACTGTATTTATCTTTTATTTTCGTTGGATTGGTGTTTGCTTACATTATATAGATGAAATGAAAAAAATGTCATTTATAAAAATATATTAAACAAGAAAGAAATCTTTTTCCTATGTATTTGCTTGCAAAAATCACAATTACATTAAGAAATTAAATTGTCTCAAGTTAATCTTGAATCCAATGATATAAAATAAATGATAAGAAATCAGATTGTCTCAAGTTAACGCTGAATTCAATGGCAAAATTAATAAATGAGAGAAAAGAATAGTAAGAAGTTAATATTTTTAATATATCCTAAAATCGTGCCAATTTAATTTCAATTTAACAACATAATCAAACACGCAACATGAATTAATTAAGAGACACGATGAGAGTATGTAAATTCCAAATAATAATAATAATAAAAAAAATCCCATACAATATTTGCTCAGGTCAGTGCTGCCGTGGTCATTTGATCATTAATATGGACTGGTGGGTGACGGCCGTCCGGGAAGCATTCCATGTTTAATGATTATGGACATGCCCGTTTCAAAGGACAAACCATAACAAAAATCATATCCTTAGGTTCCATCGTGTTCTACTTTTCTTTTGTCATTTGATCGCATCTACCAGCACAGAAGAATCCCTCTCATTTCTACAGAATTTCAATATTTGGTGGCGTCCTTGCCTTTTTTCCTTGTGGAAACCATAGAGCTTTGAAATCTCCCCGTCAGTCCAACGAATTGACCTACGATATAAATTAGCTTCGACATTGTAACCTGAAGCAAGTTTGGTTCTTGATATTTGTTAATCTTGACATGCAATGACTGTGGACGATTATTATATATATATAAAAAAAACAAAACAAAAAAAAGACTGGAGTCAAGCTTCATAGCTTTTGTGTAAGGAGATATATCTATCACCAGAAAATAGGGTGCTCGATCAAATGTATTTCAATTACATATTCAAGTAGATTTAATTAATATCCCTTGTAACAAAAAATAAAATAAAAGATTTTTCTGATATATATATATATATATAGGATGGTGTGAAAACCGTGGATTAATTTCTGAAATCTCAACATCATGTAGTCTTAATCTAACAGTAGCAGCTAATTATGTATAAATTAAATAAATTAATACAGCTAAATGCAATAAATGGTAGTGATTAATATGAAATATACCTCATTATACATCGTGTCATTTGGTTGATGTATGCCCCCACTGAATTATGCCAGATTGGCTTGCAGAGATCCATGAGAAATAACAAATGAAAAGGCCTTTTGCTAAATAAAATTGATTCTGAACTAAGTAAGAAAGACAAGAGGAAAAACCCTACCCTCCTGCACTCCCTTTCCAATTTCTGGACTTTTCTATAGCAGACACTCTCTTTTATGCCATACCCCGCTTTTAAATATCATATAGCTGTTTATCCCTTTCCAGCCTTTATATTTCCTTTTTAATTATCCCCTATATGCATCTCCTTCGTTCTCTCTCTCTCTCCCCTATAATTGCTAGCTTTGACATAAATAGAAGGAGAAAGAGAAGCTAGCTAACATCATACTCGAAGAAACACAAAAGAAGAAGTATGGGGAGGGCTCCTTGCTGCGACAAAGCCAACGTCAAGAAAGGCCCATGGTCACCTGAAGAAGATGCGAAGCTCAAGTCATATATAGAGCAGCATGGCACTGGTGGTAACTGGATTGCTTTGCCTCAAAAAATTGGTAATATTTCAACTTACAACCGCATGCACAGCTCTTTTTCAGTTGTATCTTTAGCCTTGCCTTGCTTTCTCCCTTCGATCTCCTTCTCTTGATTAACTTCTTTTTGATTGATGCATGTCCTATATTTAATTTAAAGGAATTTGAAGTTGGGTCAAGTTGTTCAATTATATCTTATGCAATCAAGACATCGGTGTTGTTTCTGAATCAGGTCTTAAGAGATGCGGCAAGAGCTGCCGCCTTAGATGGTTAAATTATCTTCGCCCGAATATTAAGCACGGAGGCTTCTCTGAAGAAGAAGATAACATAATTTGCAGCCTTTACATTAGTATCGGAAGCAGGTTTGTATCTATCACTGATAGCCGCTTAATTAATTATTAATTAGGATTCTGAAGAAACCATCGATCCACCTATATAATCGGGACTCGTATTTCATGTTTAAACTCATGAACTAGCTAGATTAATTATACTAGTAATATTCTAGGTTTAGCATGCTAAAATTAAATGACTTTGCTTGCGCATGAACAGATGGTCCATAATTGCAGCACAATTGCCAGGAAGAACCGATAATGATATAAAGAACTACTGGAACACAAGGCTGAAGAAGAAGCTTCTTGGCAAGCAGCGAAAAGAGCAACAGGCTCGCAGAAGTAGTGGCCTAAAGCAAGAAATGAAGAGAGGAAATGGAAATCCCGTGGTTCCAGCTGATAACAATAACCAAAACCCTTATTGGCCAGAGCTGCCCATACTCGCTCCCATACCATACTCTAACCATGAACCGCATTTCAATGACCATGCCTCTATCAGGAAATTACTTATCAAGCTTGGAGGAAAATTTTCTGATGATGATCAAGTGAATCACAATGCGATGAATCCCCAATTCCCAGCTGATGTATCCTATACCCAACAGCTCTATGATGATCAGTCCATCAATGTCTCCTCTTCTGCTCCGATGGAGGAGACCTTGGATGATACTGATGCTCAGTTTGCACAAACACAGTACGACATAGATGGGGCTGCAGGTTTGCAAATGTTGCAAGGACAAAGCAGTTTTCCTGCGGGGCTTGAGCAAATGGTTAGCAGCAACCCGCCAAGACTGGACGGGCTGGAGTTTCTGTTAGGTGATGATATGGTCAATAACAGAATTAGGACTGCTTATGGCACTGAAAGCATGATTGATTGCGGTGAGATGACCTCTCTGATTTTTCCTCCTGGTGCATCAAATTGTGAAGGGATCATACAACAAAGGTTGCTGCAAGAATGTGCCTTTGATGAGCCGAGGTACCCTGGGCCGCTATAATGTACATGTATGTTTGGTATACTTAGATTTGTTGCAATATTAGGAAAGTGGTGTTGGATCTTATCTTATTGAACTTATTTTGTGACATTGTTTGCCTTCGATTTATATTGACAGAGGTTTTATATATATATATATGCTGCATTCTATTTGTTGATCAAACTCAAAGCTTCTAAAGGGGTATGTTTCAATTAACACGAGGACAAAAAATATTAGCTGTTAAGAGGATTTCGAAGGCATATAGTTCTTAAATGCATGATAATCTTATGATAGAATGTACCACAGAACTTCAGCAATTCCATTCCATAAAAATCTCCAATAGCAGGAGCCTAATTAGACATCTTATAGGCATTTTTAGGGTTAATTAACATGATCAGGTCCATATAAACCAAATAACTTTTGCCATTGAAATGAGTCTCCTTAATATTGTGATTATTTTGATCCAATTTCTTAAACTATTTCTTGTAACACAATTCGTTAATCAAGCTCTAAAAAATTAGGATGTTCGATTTTTTTGCATTACATGAACATAGGCCTCCATTAATGTTTGAAAGCACAAATTTGTATATCCGGAATTTGAACGCACCAATCCTCATAGAGATGGAAGCCTCTACTACATGGATTAGGAAAATGTTCTTTGTGCGCCTATATATGATTTTAAATACATGCATAATTAATCTAGCAGATATTAACTAGCCATTTTTTGTTGATTAATTAATTTTATAGATAAAGAGTTGTTTTTCCAACTTCAAGGTAAGTTAAGAGTCACCGTCACTGTAAATGAATCTTTCAAAATTTCCTTTTTAGGCTTAATTTATTCCAGCCCTACGAGTATCCTAATCCTAATTTAAAGAAGAATAGCTAGGAACTAGCTAGGAAGCACCAGCTAATCCTTGCTGCTAATAGTCAAGCATTGAATATCATGCAGAATTACTCCTCCTAATTCATATTCAATTGGTCAGGTAGTTATACTAATCCATGCATGGTTTTATGCATCATCCACCCGCTTCTTTTTATATATATATATATACTTGGAGTGAGATTTCATCAGTAGTTCAAATGTTATATGTATATTATTACAACATAAGTGCCCTTTAATGGAATTTCAGTAGTGCTAATTTCAGCAGCAATGGCATTAAATGCATTTTTTGGAGCTGTTTTAACGAATTGTTGTAACATAATTAAGCATTAATAATTAGTGGCAGTCATGGAGGATTTCAGTGTTGTTGATCTATTCTGGCAATCAGAATGGATAAACGTTGCTACATATGGCAACAGACAAAAGTTCTAGCAGCATTTTTGAAGAACGCAAGGTGACTTCTGGTTGCGACGGTGTAGCTGTCGCTAAACATGTTAAGGGTTATCTATCTATGTATTGCAGCGTTTGAGGTTCTCTCCCTCTTTTTTCATTTGTTTTTTCGTTCAATGAGGGCGGCCTTGTGCTTGACTTTATCACAGTAATTAGTCAATCAGTGACAAGCTTCAGGTCAAGCTCCAATATTTTTCGAATTTGTTTATAGAAATATACATTGCCATAATGACATACACGCGTACGTAATGGTATTCTTGTGTGATTAATAAATTCTCTTGATTATTATCAATAAAAAGTTGCCATGATGACATTTGATTTGTGTCAATATTATTTCATCATGTCCACCAATGCTCAATTGTTGAACAAAGTCGGCATCATAAAAATCTGGCCAGGAACAAAACATTATTCCAGCAGCGCTTCTCCTTTTCCAGAATTACATTGTAGAAAAGTCTTTGTTTCCAGAACATAATTCTTCCAAGTCATCACTCATTGTGAACCTTGTATATTAGCCGTTCATGCTTGGATAATAACCTGATAATCGTGACTACAGCATATCTTTGGTAGATTCCCATGTTTTATTATTTAGATTATTTTGAATTCCAGGTAAAAACAAATTGTTAACTCACAAAATTAATTCATAATAAAAAATCATATAAATTATATCTTGTAATTTTATACGATTACAATTTAAGTTATTAAATCGGGAAGATGATATATTTGTTTTTGTGTTTTTAATTTAACAAAATAGCAACATTAAAATATTATAGTATGCGAGTTAAATTCTCAGAAGGAGACACTCAATGATATATGCATGCATGTGCTAGCTAGCTTCAAATTTATTGAAAATAACAAAAAAAAAACATGAATTTAATAAAATTTCAAATATAATTAAAGCTGATCATCATGATCTCAATGTTGTTGATGGTTGTGACTATAAATTTAATAAGGAAGATAAGGGAGTATGGCATTATTTGAAAGAAATATATAAAGCTTGGACAGATGCATGTTTCTCTTATAAGATTCTTTTGAGTGCATGACTTGAATTGCTATAATATTAAATGAGACACCGATCGTTACCTAACAAACGACCAAGCTGCAATCATTTAACAAGCAAAACCCCTAATCAACATATATACTTGTGCTCATGATGAATAATCTTCATAAGTTAATCGCTTTTCGTTTTCATCATTATGAACAATAAAATCCCTTTTGAGACATTATTTTTCTTTCATCCAAACTTACCTTGAATGAAAACACTATATATACTTAAATAATATTCCCATTCATATATATATATATATGGTCGCACTGCGCATAATATATGTTTGTCCAAAAATGACTATATATCCCTATTTATCTTCTATTGATCATTTAATTATATGGATCACCAGTTTAATAATTTCTCAGGGTCAAGTCACTCAAGTTCGTCCATGCATGCTGTATTGAGTTTTTCTTGTTTGAATCATGTGCTTGATCATAAGCAGCTGCTCAAACGAGAAACCAAATCATATATAGGTTTTTATTCGGTGATGTCAAGTAAGGACATAATCTGCTAACGTTAAATTTTATCCACAAATTTATCATAATCCTGTCTTTGAACAAAAGTTGGGCAATGGACCTACCGGTTACTTATTTTTGCCACATGCTTGCTACAGGTTTCCTGCAGGTTACAAGGAAACACACGAAGGGAAACAAATTTCGAGAAGATTATAACCCGAAGGAGCCCAATATTTCAGAATCAAACTGAATCTCCGTGATTTGCTTAACCTTTTTGGGGTCATCTGTGAGCTGACTACAAATGCCATAGTTGTACACAGTTGTGAAACTCTAGATCAAATTAAACTATATCTTAATTCGAGTTGACAAAGCTTTGGTTGGTAAGCCATGGTCATAATTTGTTAGGATTAGTTGACAAACTTTGAAAAGCTTCAATCTAGTTTTGTCAAGGCTGTTCAAAATGTTGGCCCCATGAATCAATCCATTGATATTTAGCATACACAACTTACGAGAAAATACCAATTGTATAATTTGTAAAAAAAAATAAAAAATTATATGTCGTCATCCATTCTATCTGTGCATATTTGAATGAAGGATTTCAATTCATACCCAAGCAAGCCATTCGAAAGTGTCGCTACTCAGCTAAAACTGCTCTCATTCAGGGTTTAGATTTAAGAGAGCTATAGTACAAATTTCCTCATAGAATATCCGTAAAACCCTAGCTAGTTTTAATTAATTTCGTGTGCATGCTTAGAATCGATTTGACATTAAAGAATTTTTAGATTCATAATGAAATTGGTAAAAAAATTATCTCAATTTAAAATCTATTAAATGAAATTTTAAAAATAACATATATTAATAGAAATGACCCTTTAAATAAATAACATTTGGGCCTAAAACTCGTGGACAAACCCAAACACAATCATTCGTGGTATTTTTACAATAATCTTCTAGATTGCAGACATTTAAAGAATACAGTTCAACTTGAATTGGACAAAAACAAACATATACAGATCTAGCATGGAAAGGAGGGACGGGATAAAGTAAACCCAACTTTGTTACAGAATTAATAAACTTGGATATTAATTAATTTAAACTAGTAAAAATTAAGCTTTATATATATAAAAAAACTAATTTATTGCAATAAAGCTAAAAGGAATATCCCTCTTCGGAAGGAAACATAACAGAAAAGGCTCTAAACAAAAAACCAAGATTTAAAAATGAGAGGAATTGCATTTGCAGCACATTCTGTTGGCAACTCGATGACGATAATAAGCACCAAAATGTCCGTGATTAAGGCCCATGGCCAAGCAGCAGACAAACCATGACAACAGCCAGCCGACGACTTCTGTCACCCCCTTTTCATTTTATATAAAATGCTAACCCCTCCCTATGACACATTATTTTGAATTAATGTTTGTTTATACAATGAAAGTGACACTCACTAACATGATAAATTCTCTTTCATTTGTCCGACTTTCAGACCTCACCATCTTGTTCTTATTAGGGAAGTGATTGTTTAAAAAGCATCTTAGCGTGAGGTATAATTAAGGACGCTAATTATTAATGTGTGTTTGGGATTAATGGTGGTGGATGGTTTTTTGTTTTTATAAATAGCTTTTTGCTTGAAAATAAAAAAAAAATTCAGATTTTTTTAATTTTTAACATCAACACATCAAAAAAACACAAAAAAAAAACATCAATTTAAAATTTTTCAAACCAAAAATACTTTTAAAAAGCAACAAACAACAAAAACACTCACAAACATGCCTAAATTCTGATGAAAAATATGACATCCTCATTTGCGCTTCACTATGATGTTAAAAGGAGATGATTATAGTTCCTAGAATTATGGGTTCTCTCAATTTTATATTCTGATAAATTATATATGTATACATACTAAATAGGTGGCTCATGCTATGACGCAGGCCAGCCTAAATTTTTTCTACTGTAAAAAAAATGCTAAGGCCATTCAAGTGTTCTTAAAGGAATAAATGAGATTTGAGTCATTGTCTTAATTGAGTTTAATAAGTTCATATAATTATGATAATACGAATAAACAAAATATAATGACAATTGATAAACTGATAAAAAAATTGACAATGAAAAAAAGATTAAAAAAAAAGGCAATCCGAGCCCATCTGAGCTAGCACGCCAAATCTGCAACCCAATTGTGATACCAGGGGTAACTTCGTTGAAAGAAAATTGAATAAAATAATGAAACTCAATTATCAAACAATCCAACATCGAATGGCGGAACTAGAAAAAAAAATTAAATTAAAAAAAATGCCAATGAAAAAAAAATTGAGTCAGCTCGGGTTAACCCGTTAACCTCACAACCATAGACATAAGATTGAGATAACCATAGACAAGAAAGCAAAAAAAAAAAAAAAAAAAGAAGCTCAAAGACAAATTACCAATAAATCAAATGTTGAAGAATAAGATCAGAGAAAAACCAAATCTAAAAAGAACCTAAAAAAATACCAATGCCATAAAAGGCAAACCTTAAAATATAACAAAGTAAAATTCTCAACAAAAAAATATTGAGGGATGAAATTAGCAGGGAAAAAAACAATAAAAAAAGAATTTAAAATAAAAAAAATAGTAAT
>Ga0307515_10025401_pt1 | contig 10252 bp, 9 predicted proteins | sample 17_EM_MG_FD_194513 | JGI IMG/M metagenome (GOLD analysis project Ga0307515, IMG submission 194513) | Populus trichocarpa ectomycorrhiza microbial communities from riparian zone in the Pacific Northwest, United States - 17_EM | ecosystem: Host-associated > Plants > Roots > Unclassified | place...
CGGTCATCGTGACCGCATGCCGCGCCTGCGCTGCTGCTGGCCAGCGTTCGCGCGCGGATTGCAGTGCGCGCTCCAGGTGCTCGATGCCTTGCCACAGCGGGCAGGCCCATTGCGCCACGTCGACCACGCGGCCTTGCTGCAGCAAACAGGCCTTGACGTGTGCGCCGCCGATGTCCCACCCGATCACGGTGTGCTCAGCCATGGAGCCGCCCCGCCGCGTGGTCGGCAAGCAGCTCTGCAGCGAGGTTGCGGCCGAGCGAGGCCGAGAGGCCCACGTAGGCGCAGGTGACTCGCGGGTTGACCTCGATCACCACCGGCCCGCAGCGCGGGTGCCACACCAGGTCGATGCCGACGAAGCCGCGCAGGCCGGGCACGCTGCCGGCCACCTGCGTGATGAGGCGAGACAGCACGCGGCCGCGGTGGCTGTCGACCGCGATGGCGTTGACGTCGACGCCTTCGAACGACAGGGCGCCTTCGGCATCGATGGCAATGCGCTGGCGGTTGACGCTGAGCATCTCGACGCCATGCGCCTTGCACAGCATCGAGACGCTGAGCGGCTCGCCCTCGACCCAGGGCTCGATGGCCATCGGGCTGCCAGCCTTGGAGCGGCGGTCCCAGTCGCTCATGGCGTCGTCTTGCGAGCTGTGCACGTGGGTGGCAACGCCGCCCGCGCCGTCGTCGGGCTTAACGACCCAGCGCCGCACCTCGGGCACGTGCTCGAAGGCGAGCGGCGTGGCCACGCCGTGCTCGGCCAGGCGCAGCAGCGTGGCGCGCTTGGCGGAGGCGAGGGCAATGGCGGGTGCCGCGCAGCCCAGCCAGCGCTCGGGGCCGACCAGCTGCTGCATCTGCGCGAGCAGGCCGCCGGTCTCGGGCGCAACGATCCACGCTACGTCATGCAAGGCGGCCTGGCGCGCCACGAAGTCGAAGGCCGACTCGCCGGCACGCGGCCGCACCGGCTCCGCGTTGCCCGGCACGCGCGGTGCGCGCGAACTGGCGGCGACCGTCAACTGCACGCCGTCTACCTGCAACAGGTCTTGCGCCAGCGCGTCGCGCATCGACAAGCCCAGAGGCAGCAGTTCGGCGGCAGCGGCTTCGTCGTTGACGGAGGGGTCGTGGGCAGAAGGGATCAGCCCGCCCCCGCTGAGATACTCGTACACGAACACATGTTTCATCGATGCTTCCTGTCCGTCCCACATGAATGTGATTCCCGTCATCGACCTGCTGCAAGGCCAGGTGGTCCGTGCCGTGCGTGGTGATCGGCAGCATTACCAACCGATCGTCTCGGCACTGTGTGCGAGCAGCGAGCCGCTGACCGTCGCGCGCATCCTGTGCGAACACAGTGCGGCGCGGCAGCTGTATGTCGCCGACCTCGATGCCTTGCAAGGCGGGGTGGGCCACGTCGCCGTTGTGCGGCAACTTCTCGAGGCCTTGCCGGGCATCGAGCTGTGGCTGGACGCCGGCTTTGCCGACGCGTCGCAGGCCCAGGCCCTGTGTGCAGGGCTGGGGCCAATGGCAGAGCGCCTGGTGCCGGTCTTCGGCAGCGAATCGCTGCGTTCGCGCAAGGCACTCGAAGCGTGTGTCACGTCGCAGTTCACGTCACCGGGCCGCGGCATCCTGTCGCTCGACCGCCGCAACGGCGAGCGCATGGACCCAGCCAGCTGCTGGGAGTCGCCCGCGCTGTGGCCGCCGCGCGTCATCGTGATGACGCTGGAGCGCGTGGGTGCCGGCACGGGGCCCGACGTGGCCACGCTGCGCGAAGTGGCGGCGCGGTCGCCGCAGACCCAGCTCATCGGCGCCGGCGGCATCAACAGCGAGGCCGACCTGGCCTTGGCCCGCGAAGCCGGCGCATCGGCCTGGCTGGTGGCCAGCGCCTTGCACGACCTGAAGCTGCCCCGCCTGTCGGTTTGAGAGAGCCTAAGGCGACGCTGAATAAGTCCCTGCGAGGCGGCGCGCCTCGGTTTGGGATGGGCTGCAAGGCGCAAAGCGCAGCGATACCTGAAGGTATCGCGAGCATTTGCAACGCCGCAGACCGCCCAAAGCGAGGATGCGCCGTCCGCGAGGGACTTGTTCAGCGTTGCCCTCAGGGTTGCTGCGGATGAAGCACATGCGTTCATGACCCCACGACACATCACGTTTCGTGCCAGCCGATGCCGCCGCTCGCAGCAGCCGCAATGCCTTCGAACCGCCAGAAACGCGACACAGTGTCTCGGTTCTGGCCGGCGCAGCGAGTGAAAAATCGCCGCTGCCCGGGCTTGTCTCGTGGCACATCGCTTGCGTGAAAGTGGGCACATGACCGAAACCTCCGTGATCCCGCGCGCTGGCGCCACGCGCTGGACCTGCCCGTTCTGCCTGCTGCTTTGCGACACCTCGACCGTGCAGGTCGACGCCTCGGGTGCCTTGACCCTGTCGGGCACCGGCTGCGCCTGTGCCAGCCGCGCGCTGGCGCGGTTCTCGGCCGAGCCCAGCACGGCCTCGCCGCAGGTGGATGGGAAAGATTGCACCCTCGATGAAGCCGTGGCCGCAGCCGCCAAGCTGCTCGCCGCAAGCCGCCAGCCGCTGTTGGGCGGCCTGGGCACCGATGTGTCGGGCGCACGCGCGCTGTACCGCCTGGCATGCAAGACGGGCGCCATCTCCGATGCTGCCGAAGGCACGGCCCTGATGGCCACGCTGCGCGCCTCGCAAGACCGCGGCGCCTTCTTCACCACGCTCGCCGAGGTGCGAACGCGCGCCGACGTGATCGTCTGCGTGGGCGGCACGCCGGTCGAGCAGGCACCCAATTTCTTCGAGCGCTGCGGCGTGGGCGAGGCGTTGGTGGCCAAGCGGCACGTGGCGGTGATCGGCGGCAGCGCGGCCGACGATGCGGTGCTTGCGGGCCTGGCCACGCGGCCGGGTGTGACGGTCGAATCCATTCCCTTGCAAGGCGACTTGTTCGCGACGGTCGCCACGCTGTCGGCACTCGTGTCCGGGCGCGCGGTGCGTGAAGCGCCGGCCGCGCTGAAGGCGCTGGCCACGCGCTTGCAGCAGGCGCGCTACGCCGTGTTCGTCGGCGAGACGCGCAAGCTGCCGGCGCAAGGCGCCTTGATCGTCGAGAGCATGAACCGCACGGTCGGCACGCTCAACATGAGCACGCGCGCGGCGGCCATGTGGCTGGGCGGCGGCAACGGCGCCGGCACGGTGAACCAGGTGTTTGGGTGGATGTCGGGCCTGCCGCTGCGCTCGCGCGCGGGGCCGCTGGGCTTGGAGCACGAACCGATGTGCTTCGATGCGAAGCGCCTGCTGAGTGACCAGGCGGTCGACAGCCTGTTGTGGGTGTCGAGTTTCGACCCCGACGTGGCGCCACCAGAAACGGCGCTGCCGACCATCGTGCTCGGTCATCCCGATCTGGCGAGTGCGCGAGCCTCGGTGTTCATCCCGGTGTCCACGCCGGGCATCGGCTCGTCGGGGCATCTGTTCCGCGCGGACGGCTCGGTGGTGCTGCCGCTGTACGCTGTGTATGAAGACACGCTGCCGACGCTTGCCAGCGTGGTCGACCGCATCTTGGAGAAGGTTTGATGAGCAGTTTGCGCTTACGCGGTGGGCGCGTGATCGACCCAACCAACGGAAGCAGTGCCGACGTGCGCGACGTCGGCGTGCGGGACGGCCGCATCGTTGCGCTGGCGCCGCAGGAGCCCGTCGACGAAGAGGTTGACGCGAGCGGCTGCGTCGTGATGGCCGGCGGCATCGACATGCACACGCACATCGGTGGTGGCAAGGTGAACCTGTCGCGCCTGCTGCTGCCCGAGATGCAGCGCAACGGCGCCAACCCGTACGCCTTGCCCGACAACCTGCTGGAGCTGGCCTCGTGCAACGGCTGCACGCCGGGCACACTGGCCACCGGCTACCGCTACGTCGAGATGGGTTACACGGCGGCCTTCGAGCCGGCCATGATGCCGTCGAACGCGCGACACACGCACATGGAGATGGGCGACATCCCCGTGCTCGACCACGGCGCCTACGTGATGCTCGGCAACGACGAGCTGTTCTTGCAGATGCTCGCCGAGAAGCAGGACTTCGAGCGCATTCGCGACTACATGGCCTGGACCATTCGCGCGAGCAAGGCCATGGGCGTGAAGGTGGTCAACCCGGCCGGCATCTCGGCCTTCAAGTTCAACCAGCGCAAGCTCGACGTCGACGAAAACCACGTGCACTGGCAGGTGACGCCGCGGCAGGTGGTGCACACGCTGGCTCGCGCGCTGCGCGAACTCGGCGTGCCTCATCCGCTGCACATCCACGGCAGCAACCTGGGCGTGGCGGGCAACATCCAGTCGACCCTCGACACCATTGACGCGCTCGAGGGCCTGCCGGCGCACCTGACGCATGTGCAGTTCCACGCCTACGGCACCGAAGGCGCGAAGAAGTTTTCTTCGGCCGCGCTTCAGCTCGCCGAGGCGGTGAACGCGAACCCGAACATCAGCATCGACGTCGGCCAGATCATGTTCGGCCAGACCGTCACCGCGTCGGGCGACAGCATGCGCCAGCACGCGCAGTCGGGCCTCGCGAGCCCGCGCAAGTGGGTCGGTGCCGACATCGAGTGCGATGCGGGCTGCGGCGTCGTGCCTTTCCGCTACCGCGAGCAGAGCTACGTCAACGCCTTGCAATGGGCCATCGGGCTGGAGATCTTCTTGCTGGTGAAAGACCCGTGGCGCGTGGCGCTGACGACCGACCACCCGAACGGCGGCCCGTTCACCAGCTACCCGCACCTGATCCGCCTGTTGATGGACAAGAGCTTCCGCAACGAGCAGCTCGCGCAGATCCACCCCGACGTGGCGGCGAACAGCGCGCTCGGCTCGATCACGCGTGAACTGAGCTTGCACGAGATTGCCATCATGACCCGCGCGGGCCCTGCCCGGCTGCTTGGGTTGACAGACCGCGGCCACCTGGGCGTGGGCGCGGCGGCCGACATTGCGGTGTACCGCGAGAACGCCGACCGTGAAGCCATGTTCAGCACGCCCGAGCACGTCTACAAAGACGGCACGCTGGTCGCACGCGCCGGCCGCGTGATGGCCGTGCCGACGGGCGGCACCCATTTTGTCGAGCCAGAATACGACCGCGGCATCGAAACCTACCTTAGAAAACACATGGCATCTCATGGTTCGGTGAACTTCGACTCGGCGGCGATCAGCCACGATGAGCTGTGCAGTTGCTGCAATGGCGGCCGCTTGTTGCCCGCGGCTTGCTTTGAAACCACGCCATGATCGAAAACGGCGTTGCCATCGACGACAGTTTTGCCGAAGCCTTCCCGATGAAGGCCACGCGCCTCATCATCACGGCGCACAACCTCACCTGGGCGCTGAACGCCGCCGTGTCGGCCACCGGCTTTGCCACCTCGGTGATCGCCTGCGGCTGCGAAGCCGGCATCGAGCGCGAGCTGAGCGCCGACGAAACACCCGACGGCCGGCCAGGAGTCAGCGTGCTGATCTTCTCCATGTCGGGCAAGGAGCTTGCGAAGCAGGTCGAGCGGCGCGTGGGCCAATGCGTGCTGACCTGCCCGACCACGGCCGCGTTCGCCGGCATCGCAGAAGGCGAGGCCATCGCACTCGGCAAGAACCTGCGCTTCTTCGGTGATGGCTGGCAGATCTCAAAGGTGATCAACGGCGTGCGCTACTGGCGCATCCCGGTGATGGACGGCGAGTTCGTCGCACAGGAGACGACGGCGGTGGTGAAGTGCGTGGGCGGCGGCAACCTGCTGCTGCTGTGCCGCGACACCGACACGGCGCTCGCGGTGTCCGAGGCGGCGGTCGCGGCGATGAAGGCCTTGCCCAATGTGATCATGCCGTTCCCGGGCGGCGTGGTGCGCTCCGGCTCCAAGGTGGGCAGCAAGTACGCCACGCTGAGTGCGTCGACCAACGATGCCTTCTGCCCCAGCCTGTACGGCCTCGCGGCCAAGAGCGAGATCACGCCCGAGACGCGCTGTGTGATGGAGATCGTGATCGATGGTCTCACCGAAGCCGACGTGGGCGCGGCCATGCTGGCCGGCATGCGGGCCGGCATTGCGCTCGGATCGGCCGGCGGCCTGCTGCGCATCTCGGCCGGCAACTACGGCGGCAAGCTCGGGCCTTTCCACTTTCACTTGCGCAAGCTGCTCGCTGCGGGAGCATCCACATGAGCGGCTGGCGTTTGACATTGCGGCAGGCGCCTGCGTTGCGCGTGGACATGCGTGGCGTGCTGCCTGCTGCGGTGGTGGGGTTGTCGTCGGCACAGATCGAACAGGTGCGCGTGGGCCACGGCAATGCGCTGGTGCCGCTGGGCGAGTTCTTTACCGTCAAGGCCGACGACAACGATGACGCGCTGGTGTTCGAAGGTGACCTGTCGCGCTTCGACCGCGTGGGCTGGCAGATGACCGGCGGGCGCATCACCGTCAACGGGCCGGCCGGCCACTACGCCGGCGGCTGCATGGGCGGTGGTGAGTTGCAGGTGAAAGGCCACGCCGGCCTGCTCGCCGCGTGCGAAATGGCGGGCGGGCAGCTCACCGTCGAAGGCGATGCAGGCGATTTCGCGGCCAGCACCTTGCCCGGCAGCGTGGACGGCATGCGCGGCGGCACGCTCATCGTGAAAGGCAACGCCGGCGCGCGCTTCGGCGACCGCATGCGGCGCGGCACGGCGCTGGTGTTCGGCAACGTGGGCGACTTTGTCGCCTCGCGCATGGTGGCCGGGACCATCGGCATCGGTGGGCAGGCCGGTGCGCACGTGGGCTACGGCATGCGGCGCGGCAGCGTGGTGTTCACGGGGGCAACGCCCGACATTGCGATGACCTTCGTGCCGGCGCTGGTCGAAGCGCGGGTGTTCTGGCAACTGCTGGCACGAGACCTCGCGCGCCACGGCGGGCCGTTCGCTCAGCTGCCGGCCCGTGCCGTCGAGCGCCACCTGGGCGACTTGGCGTCAGACGGCCGAGGCGAGCTCATCGTGGCTCGGTAAGCTCACCCTTTCTCCATTCAGTTTTCCATTCAACTCTCCGAGACGCTAACCATGAGCAAGGACTATCTCTTCCACGCTGGCGAAGCCACCGTGTTCGCCCGCGAAGGCCAGTTCACCGACGCGATGCCCGAGATCCTGATCGGCCGCACCGACGGCCCGGTCGGGCAGGCCTTCGCGAACATGATGGCGCAGAGCAAGGGCCACACCGCGATGTTTGCCATCCGCGCGTGCAACCAGCTCGTGCGCCCGGCGACGATCATCGTGCCCAAGGTCACGCTGAAGGACTTCGCCAACATCGACCTCTACGGCGGCGTGGTGCAGAGCGCCACCGCCGATGCGGTGGTCGACTGCCTGATCGACGGCACCATCCCGAAAGACATCGCCAACGAGCTGTGCATCATCAGCCTGGTGTGGATCGACCCGCGCTGCGCGAAGGACCCGAACCTCGACAAGAAAGACATGTACCGCACGAACCACGAGGCGACGATGCTGGCGATCAAGCGGGCACTGAACAACGAACCAAGCGTCGATGAACTGATCAAAAACCGGAAGACCATCAAACACGACATGGACGACTGGAGCTGATTTCTCGATGAGCGACGTCTTTGCTTTGCTCGATGACTGCCATGCGACGCGTGGCGATCCGCTGAGCCGGCTGTACACCGGCTTCGAGCGCGAGCACCGCTGCGTCGATCCGTCGACGCTCGACGCGGTGTGGGCGTCGGTCGACGCAGATTTGCGGGCCGGCCTGCACGCGGTTCTGCTGGGCGACTACGAGTGGGGCGCCAAGCTGATGAAGGCGGGGCATGCGGCGCTGCAGCCGAACGATGCGTCGTCGCTGCGGGTGCTGATGTTCCGCGATCTCGCGCGGTTGTCGAGCGACGAGGTGGCGGCGTGGCTGGCGTCGCGCAGCGGCGAGGGCGCCTCCGGCGTGATGAACCTGCTGCCGAGCGTCGACCGGCCGGGTTTCACGCGGGCGATCGACCGCATCCACGAGGCCATTCGCGCCGGCGAGACCTACCAGGTCAACTACACCTACCGCTTGAATGGCGACGCCTATGGTTCGCCGGTGGATTTGTACCGCCGCTTGCGTGCGAGGCAGCCGGTGGCCTATGGCGCGTTGATCGCCTTGCTCGACGAAGGCGAAGGCCAAGGCGCAGGCACCACGCACGTGCTGTCGCGCTCGCCCGAACTCTTTCTGCGCAATGACGGCGGCTTGCTGACGGCACGACCGATGAAGGGCACGGCGCCACGCATCGACGCACCCGAGAGCGACAGCGAAACCGCGCGCCTGCTCTCGCTCGACATCAAGAACCGCGCCGAGAATCTGATGATCGTCGACCTGCTGCGCAACGACCTCGGCCGCATCGCGCAGACGGGCTCGGTGAAGGTGCCGGCGCTGTTCTCGATCGAGCCCTACGTCACGCTGTTCCAGATGACGTCGACCGTCAACGCGCAGGTGAAGCCCGGGCTTGGTTTTGCCGACGTGCTGCGCGCGGTGTTCCCGTGCGGCTCGATCACCGGCGCCCCCAAGCACCACACGATGGAGTTGATCGCAGGGCTCGAGACCACGCCGCGCGGGCTGTATTGCGGCGCCATCGGCTGGGTTGACGCGCCGCAGGGCGGTGACACCAACGAGGCGCGCATCGGCGACTTCTGCCTGAGCGTGGCCATCCGCACGCTCACGCTCGGCGCCGAAGAGGGCGGGCTGCGGCCGGCACGCCTGGGTGTCGGTGCCGGCATCGTGCTCGACAGCCGCGCCGACGACGAATTCGAAGAGTGTTTGCTGAAGGCGCGTTTTCTCACCGGGCTCGACCCCGGCTTCCAGCTTTTCGAGACGCTGTGGGCGCGGCGAGGCGAAGCCCGCCACCTCGACCAGCACCTGGCGCGGTTGGAGCGCAGTGCGCGGGCACTCGGTTTTGCCTTCGACGGCGGGCAGGTGCGCGCCGCGGTGGACGCCATCGTCGCCGAGCTGCCGGCCAAGGCACCGTCGCGCCTGCGCGTGGCGCTCGCACATGACGGTCAGGTTGCCATCACCCATGCGTCGCTGGCGCCGCTGCCGGCAGGCCCGGTCGGCTTGTTGATTGCACTGCAGCCACTGCCCGAGTGCAACCCCCTCGCAGCCCACAAGACCACGCTGCGCCAGCACTACGACGCTGGTGTTCAAGCGGCCGAGCGGGCCGGTGCGTTCGACAGCCTCTTCTTCACCGCCGATGGCCGCCTGGTCGAAGGAGGCCGCAGCTCGGTGTTCCTGCAGATCGACGGCCGCTGGTGCACGCCGCCGCTCAGCGATGGCGCCTTGCCGGGCGTGATGCGCGCGCGGCTGCTGGCGGACCCGGGTTGGTCCACCGTCGAGCGCAGTCTCGGCATGGCGGATCTGCGCCGTGCGCAGGCGATCGTGGTGTGCAATTCCCTGCGTGGCGTGTTGCCCGCGCACCTGCTGTCCCACGAGTTGGCCTCCGCTTGACCCGCCCATGAACCTCGCGCTGTTCGACCTGGATCACACCCTGATCCCCTTCGACAGCGGCATGGCGTGGACGCGCTTTCTGGTGGCGCGCGGCATCTTGCCGCCCGAGGCGCCGGAGACCTACCTGGGCTATTGCCACCAGTACGTGGCCGGCACGCTGGACATCCACGACATGCACCGCCTGACCGTGAGGCCGCTGTCGGTGTACCCGCGGCAGCAGATCGACGCCTGGGGCCGCGAGTTCGAAGCCGCGATGGCGCCGCAGGTGCCGCGCAGCATGCACGAGCTGGTGGCGCGTCACCGGTCTGCGGGCGACCTGTGCGCCATCGTCACCGCGACGACGCGCTTCATTTCGGAGCCCTTTTCGCGCCTCTTCGGCGTCACGCAGCTGGTGTCGACCGAAGCCGAGCAGAAAGGCGACTTCCTGACCGGCGAGATTGCCGGTGAGCCTTGCTACCGGGAACACAAGGTGACCCGCGTGCTCGACTGGCTCGCCAAGCAGACGCCACCGTGGCCCGAGGGCCTGCGCTCCTTCGAACAATCGTGGTTCTACTCCGACTCGAGGAGTGACCTGCCGCTCTTGCAAGCCGTGTCGCACCCCGTGGCGGTGAGCCCGGACGCGAGCTTGCGTGAACACGCCGTGCAAGCCGCTTGGCCCGTGATTGAAAGGGAGATTTGAGGGCCGTTTCTCCGTTTTTCTCAGTACACGGATTCGGAGGAGTCGGCTTATCCTCCTTGGCTACAGACCGAACGTTGGCCTCACACCGTGGGGCCCGAACTCGGCAGTAAGGAGACAAGTTCATGGAATGGATTCGGCAAGTCAGTCTGGTC
>Ga0307515_10025402_pt1 | contig 10252 bp, 5 predicted proteins | sample 17_EM_MG_FD_194513 | JGI IMG/M metagenome (GOLD analysis project Ga0307515, IMG submission 194513) | Populus trichocarpa ectomycorrhiza microbial communities from riparian zone in the Pacific Northwest, United States - 17_EM | ecosystem: Host-associated > Plants > Roots > Unclassified | place...
TGGGAGGCTCGTCCTGGAACCGTTCAGGAAGTCGTCGGCTCGCGGAGCCCACTCACCGTCTGGCGAGTGGGCTCTCTGCTTTTTCGGAGAGTCTGGAGCTCCCGGTTGATGGTTCTGGGCGGACCGTCTCGGTCCGAAGGTCCTGGCCCGGGCGCCTTGACGGGGTCCGGGGAGGGCTCTCGCGAGGCGGAGCGAGCCTCGCGAGGCGGAGCGAGCGAGGGGAGCCGTGCGAGCCGGCTTCGAGAACTGAGCCCGACGTGAGTTGTGGAGCAGTCCGTTCCGGCAACTGGCGCTGTGGAGCGCCGCAAGGCGGGCTGCGACGGGTCTATAGTCCGCGCCATGAAGCATACCAGCCTGCTCGTTTTCGTCGGGATCATGCTGGCCGCCGGCGGGGCGCGCGCCCAGCAAGAGGACTTCAGCAAGGTCACGATCAAGACCAACAAGATCGCCGAGGGCGTGTACATGCTCGAAGGCGCGGGTGGGAACATCGGCGTGTCCGTGGGGGAGGACGGCGTCATCGTCATCGATGATCAGTTCGCTCCGCTGACTCCGAAGATCCAGGAGGCGATCTCCAAGATCTCGCCCAAGCCGATCAAGTTCGTGCTGAACACCCACTGGCACGGCGACCATGTCGGCGGCAACGAGAACCTGGCCGCCGCGGGCGCCGTGATCATTGCGCATGACAACGTCCGCAAGCGGATGAGCACGGAGCAGTTCATCGAGATGATGAACCGCAAGGTGCCGCCGTCGCCGGCCAAGGCGCTGCCGGTCGTCACGTTCACGAGCGACATCACGCTGCACTTCAACGGCGAGGACATTCACGTCATCCACGTCGATCCCGCGCACACCGATGGCGACTCGATCATCGTGTTCCCCAAGGCCAAGGTGGTCCACATGGGGGACTGCTACATGACGATCTCGTATCCGTTCGTCGATCTCGGCTCGGGCGGCAGCTTCGACGGGTTCGTGTCGGCCACCGAGAAGGTGATCGGCATGACCGACGAGACCTTCAAGATCATCCCGGGCCACGGCCCGCTGTCCAACAAGGCCGAGATCAAGGGCTGGCACGACATGCTGGTTGAGATCCGCGCGACCGTGAAGAAGCAGGCGGACGCCGGCAAGCCGCTCGATGCGATCCAGAAGCAGAAGCTGACCGCGAAATGGGACGACAAGTGGGGCCAGAAGTTCATCAAGGCGGACCAGATCGTCGAGTTCGCGTTCAAGGCTGTGAAGGCCAAGCACTGATCGCCCGGCGCCGTCGCAGCAGCCACGCGGCCGCGGCCGTGCCAAACAAGCCGCCGCGGCGCCGTTCGTGCCGACGATGCCGCCGTGTTGGCAGCAGCCACGCGGCCGCGGCCGTGCCAGACAAGCCGCCGCGGCGCCGTTCGTGCCGACGATGCCGCCGTGTTGGCAGCAGCCGCGCGGCCGCGGCCGTGCCAAACAAGCTGCCGCGGCGCCGTTCGTGCCGACGATACAGCCGTGTTGCCCCGCGGTGAGCGGACGAGGTCACTCCGGCGCCGTTCGTGCCGACGATGCCGCCGTGTTGCCCCGCGGTGAGCGGACGAGGTCACTCCGGCGCCGTTCGTGCCGACGATACAGCCGTGTTGCCCCGCGGTGAGCGGACGAGGTCACTCCGGCGCCGTTCGTGCCGACGATACAGCCGTGTTGCCCCGCGGTGAGCGGACGAGGTCATTCCGGCGCCGTTCGCGCCGACGACGGCCGGCGTGTCGCCTGCGGTCGCGCCGCGTTGAGCGACGCGGGCTGGCTGGTCCTCAGGTGACGCGGACCAGGCAGTAGTCCTTCTTGCCGCCGCGCACGATCAGCATGGTCTCGGTCGCCAGGTGCTCGAGGGTGACCTGGTGCTCGACCTGGGTGACGCGCTGGTTGTTGATGTACGCCCCGCCTTGGGTGACGAGCCGGCGCGCGGCGCCCTTGGACTCGGCGATCGTGCGGGCGAGCAGATCGACGATGCCGACGCCGGTGGCGAGTTCGTCGCGCGGCACGTCGACGGTGGGGACCGTGCCGGCGAGCATGCCGAGGTCGGCGTCGGTGAGGCCCTCGAGCGAATCGCCGAACATCACGCGGCTCGCGACCTCGACGCGCGACACCGCTGCGGGCCCGTGGATCCACCCGGTCATCGCCCGGGCGAGCTCGCGCTGCGCGCTGCGCTGGCTGCGATCGCGCTCGTGCTCGTGGACGATCTCGTCGATCTCGGCGAGCGAGCGCAGCGAGAAGGTCCGCAGCAGCTTGGTGGTCTCGGCGTCGTCCCGGTTGAGCCAGTACTGGTAGAACGCGTAGGGCGAGGTCTGGGCCGGATCGAGCCAGATCCGCTCGCCGGTCGAGGTCTTGCCCATCTTGGCGCCGGACGGATCGAGCAGCAGCGGGGCGCTGAGCCCGAACAGCTTGGGCCCGCGCAGCTTGTGCTGGAGCTCGCAGCCGGCGGTGATGTTGCCGTACTGATCGGAGCCGCCGACCTGCAGGCGACAGCCGTGCAGCTTGCAGAGCTGCACGAAGTCGAAGGCCTGCAACAGCATGTACGAGAACTCGGTGTAGCTGATGCCCGATTCGCGCGACAGCCGCGCGCTGACCGAGTCCTTGGCGAGCATGTAGTTGATCGTGAGGTGCTTGCCGATGTCGCGCAGGAACTCGAGGTAGCCAACGCCGCACGTCCAGTCGATGTTGTTGGTCATCACGGCGCCGAGCTTGGGGTCGTCAAAGTCGAGCAGGCGCGACAGCTGCCCGCGGATCCCGGCGAGGTTGGTGGCGAGGGTGTCATCGTCCATCAGCACGCGCTCGGCGCTCCGGCCCGATGGATCACCGATCATGCCGGTGGCGCCGCCGACCAGGACGATCGGCCGGTGCCCGGCGAGCTGGAACCGCTTGAGCAGGATGGTCGGGATGAGGTTGCCGATGTGGAGGCTCGGCGACGTGGGATCGTAGCCGGCGTACACCGGGACGATCTGGCTCGCCAGCAGCGCGGCGAGTCCATCTCGGTCGGTGACGTCGGCCAGGAGTCCACGGGCGTCGAGCTCATCGAGTAACGGCATCGCGGCGACCGTAGCGCGGCTGCGCGGTGCGGCAAAGCCTTGGAAAGCCTCGGATCGCGTTTGCCAGGGTCGGCCGTGTCCACCGGCGACCCCGGTCGTGGATCTACGCCGCCATGAGAGGTTCTGCCCTGCCGCGGACGCAGCTGTTCGCGGATGAGCCGGTCGGTGAGCTGCGCGGCCTCGCGAACCTGACCGATCCCGATGATGTCAGCGCGGTGATCGACCTGGCGGTGATCGGCGCGCGGGGCGACGGCAAGACCCAGTTCGTGGTCCACGCGATCCGGGCGATGCACGCGCACGCGCCGGCGCTGGGCGGGTCCGAGCAGGTGCTCAACCGCGACGTCCTCAAGCTGGTGCTCGATCCACGCGCGACGCGGCCCGACGCGACGCCGCCGGGTGTGGTCCCGCACTTCACGTTCCGCATGCGGACCGCCGGGCTGTTCGATCGGCTGAGCTGGCTCGGCGCGGTCCGGCTGGCGTGCCGCGCGACCGGGGCGACGACCGCGCTGGTGCTCGGCGCGGCGCTCGTGGTGCTCGGCGCGGCGGTCGCGGTCAAGCTCGGCGTCGGGCCGGGGGTGATCATCGCGGCGAGCGGCGCGGTGGTCGTCGGGCTCGCGGCGCTGATGGCGCGCCGGCGGATCGCGCGCGCCGGCGACGTCGAGGTCGCGTTCTGGGACGTCGCCGGCGAGCAGGTGTACTCGGCGGCCGCAGCCGACTACTACAGCCTGCTCTCCCACCTGGTCGAGGCGCGGCGGCGGCGCGCCGAGGAGCTCGGCCGCGCGTACGCGTTCGCGCCGGTCCTGATCTGCAACCCGATCTCGCTGGGCACCGCCGACGAGGGCAGCCCGTACGAACGGATGCGGCAGCTGCTGCCGCTGTTCGCCACGCTCGATCCCGGCGCGGCGCGCGCGATGATCGCGATCAACCGCTGGGCGGTGGTCGATCCGATCTGCGCCCGCGGCGCGCTGCGCGACGAGGTCGTGTCGGTGGCGTCGAGCGGCCGCGGCGAGGCCGCGGCGCCGGCGCGCGCGGTGGCCCGCGAGCAGGTCCGCGCGAACTGCCTCGACGCCGAGGACGGCCGCGATCAGGACGTGCGGCTGACCTACCTGCGCTACGACACGGCGATCAAGACCCAGGTCGACGTCGACAGCGAGGCAGCGGCGATCACCTACGCCTACGACGACGGCCCGGGGGCGTTCAGCGGCGCGGCCGCGACGCGGTTCCTCGACTGGGTCGTGGGGCTGGTCCGGTGGCCGGCGGTGCGCCACGAGTCCGCGGCGGCAACCGCGGCCGTGGCCGCGCCAGCCCCGGCCGCGGCGTCGGTACCGCCCGCCGCGGCGCAACCGGCGCCCGCGCCCACGCCCACGCTGTCCGCGCCGCTGGTGCCAGCCGCATCGCCCGTGTCCGTGACCTTGCCGATGCCCGACTCCGACGTCTGGGCGCGACCGCAGGACCTGCCGGGGGCGCGGTGACCCTCCGGCGCGTGCGCGCGGTCGCGGCAGCCGAAGCGTTCGAGCCCGCTGGCGTCGGCCGGAGAGCTTCGCGGGGATCCTGCGTGGCCCGGCGGGGGCACGGTGAACCGTCACGCGTGGCAGCCGAAGCGTTCGAGCCCGCTAGCGTCGGGCGACGAGCTTCGCGGGGATCCTGCGCGGCCGTCGGCGGAGGCACGGTGAACCACCACGCGTGGCAGCCGAAGCGTTCGAGCCGGTTGGCGTCGGGCGGCGAGCTCCGAGGGGATCTTGCGTGGCCCGCGGCGGGGGCACGGTGAACCACCACGCGTGGCAGCCGAAGCGTTCGAGCCCGTTGGCGTCGGGCGACGAGTTTCGCGGGGATCCTGCGTGGCCCTCGGCGGAGGCACGGTGAACTGCCACGCGTGGCAGCCGAAGCGTTCGAGCCCGCTGGCGTCGGGCGACGAGCTTCGCGGGGATCCGGCGCGGCCGTCGGCGGGGGCACGGTGAACCGCCACGCGTGGCTGCAGAAGCATCCGAGTCCGCTGACCGCGGGCGGCGAGTTCCACTGGTACCCCGAGGGGCCGGCGGCCGGCGACCGCGAGCTGCGGGCTGGCTTCGTCGAGCGCGTGCGCGGGATCGAGTCGCCGGCGGTGCTGTGGCAGCTCGAGCGCGGGCGAGTCGCGTGGGGCCAGGTGTTCTCGGCGACGGCGCCGCTCGACGGCCGCCGCTACGTCGGGCTGGTGCTGAGCGTCGTCGAGGCCGATCGACCCGCGAGCGATCTGCTGACGATGCTGGCGCCACCACCGCCCGCCCCGTGGACCGAGGCGAACGCCACCGAGTCGCGCAGCCGCGAGCTCGCGGTCCAGGAGCTGGCCGCGATCCGGCGCGAGGCGTGGGGCGACGTCGCCGGCGTGGCCCGCGCCCTGCTGTCGGGCGGGGCGGCGCGGGTCTCTGACCCGGCGAGCCTGCGGCTGCCGGCCTGGATCGCGTCGATCGAGCGCACGCTGCCCGAGCCGGGAGGCAAGCCGCGCTGCGGCGTGTGGTCCACCGGCGGCTCGGGTGGTGCGCCTGTGGCCGGCGACCGGGTCGCCGAGCTCGCCGCCGCGGCGTGGCAGGAACCGGCGTCTCGCCAGGGCCGGGCCTGGACGCTGCTGTGCGAGCTGGCCGCCGCGCGCGGCGAGTCGATCGATCAGGTGGGCGCCGCGCTCGCCGCGCTCGACGCCGGTGCAGCGCTGACCGCCGAGGAGCGCGCCGTCGTGGGCCCGGGCGGCGTGGTCGAGGTGCTCCACGCGTGGGGCCGCGGCCGCCTCGACCGCTCGCCCGCGGCCGAGACGCTGGCGGAGCGGCTGGCGGACCTGGTCGCGTTGCGCGTGCTGGCTCGGCTCGCGGCCGGCGACGACCCCGGCGAGGCGATCGCCGAGGCACGCTGGTACGCCCTGGTCCCGGCCCAGCGCCGCGCGGCCTTGCTCGACGCTGTGGCCCGACGCACGGCGTCGCTGCGCACGGTCGTGGAGGCGCACCATGCGTAGCGCCGCCATCGCGGGGGCTCGGTCGCCCAGGCGCACCATGCGTAGCGCCGCCATCGCGGGGGCTCGGTCGCCCAGGCGCACCATGCGTAGCGCCGCCATCGCGGGGGTTCGATCGCCCAGGCGGGCGATGCGTGGCGCCATGCTCGTGATGTCTTGCCCGCGGTCGAGCCCGGCCGTTGCCGCCTCGGAGGAATACAATGCGTGAAGCAGCGCGTGCGCTCGATGATGTCAGCGACCACCTGGGCGAGGTCCTGCGCCGCGCCGATGACCTGCTGGTCGAGTGGTCGAAGCTCGGGGTGCAGGTGCGCGCGCAGGTCGAGCGCGAGGCCGCCGCGGTGGGGGAGGTCGTCGAGGGTGCGATCGGGCGCGCCGCCACCGGGGGCCTGGACCGGGCGATCGGCGACCGGCTGCGTGCGCTGACGGTCGAGATCGAGCGGCTCGAGCAGCGTACCCGCGCGGCGTCGCGCGCGGTGGTGGAACAGCGCGAGGGCGATCGCCGCATCCTGTGGGCCGTGATCGCCGGGATCGTGCTGGCCAATGCGTTGCTGGTGGTGTTGATCCTGCGCCGGCCGGACGCGGCGCCGGTGGCCGAGCCGGTCCGTCTCGACGCGGCGCCGGCGACGCAGCCGGTCGATCCGGCCCAGGGCGCGGCTCCAGGGACGGGGTCAGCTGCCACGGACAGTGCTGGCGTGGCGGCGGGCGCGGCGGGCGCGGCGGGCTCGAACGCGCCGATTGGCGCGGCCGCGGCGGACGCGATCACGGGCGGCGGGCAACCGGGGCCGGTGGTCGCGCCTGGCGCAGCCGCAAAGCAGGGCTCGGGTGCCACGCCGGCCGCGGTGAAGCCGGTCGCCGCCGGCTCCGGTGCTGCGCCAAAGCTCGAGCCTGCGGCGAAGGCGTCGCCGATCGCGCTGCCTCCGAAGCCCGGTCCGGCGCGCCCGCACAAGAAGCTGCCGTGAGCGAGGCCATCGTCGGGAGCGACAGGCGCCACGTGCGAGGCGCATCGGCGCATCGGCGCGCGGGGCGGATCGATCGCGCTGCCTCCGAAGCCCGGTCCGGCGCGCCCGCACAAGAAGCTGCCGTGAGCGAGGCCATCGTCGGGTATGAGCCCGGAGCAACGCGCGCCGCGAACAACGACGGCGGGACGGCGGCGGCGCGCGGCGGCCGTCGCGCGGGGTGCGTGACTTGCGAACACCCGAACCAGATCGCTGGCGGCCGCGGGATGCGCGCGACGGCGAGCGAGCGCATGCGCGAGGAGACGAGATGATCGCCGTCGTGCTGTGGTTCTTCGGGCTGCTCGCGCTGGTCGTGGCGACGCTGGTGGCGTCGGCGCGCGCGCGGGCGATGCCGGCGGACGTGGTCGGCCGCGGCGTCATCGCGATCGCCGGGATCGCGTACTTCGGGATCGTGATCTCGGCGGTGTGGACCTGGGGCGGCACGACCGCGACGACGGGGCGGGCGACGCAGCTGCGCGACGGTGCGCTGGTCCGCCTGGTGGTCGACGGCGTGCGGGTGTCGCTGTCCGGGCCGATCGCGATCGGCCACGCGGCGGGCGCGGCGCTGCGGGTGCCCGGCGACGGCGGCGAGATCGCGCGGATCGAGCCGGCGGGGAGCGGCGGTGCGCTGGTCCGCGGCGCGGTGCTGGCGGTGGTGCACGGCAATGACGGCGCGGCGGCGGCGGCGGCGCGGGGCTGCGCGGCGAGCGAGGCGGCGTACGGCCTGCCGCTCGGCGCCGCGGTGGCCGTGATCGAGTGCGACAGTGGCAAGCCGGTGCGGGCGTTCGTGATCCGCAACGCGCGGCGCGGCGAGCTGGCGATCGCGCCGCTGGTGTGGCGCGGCCGGTTCGTCACCGAGCAGCTCACGGCGCGCGCCGGGGACGCGCTGCGGATCGGCGGCGGCGAGGACGCGGTCGCGGGGCTGACCACGTGGGACGTGATCGCGCCGCACGGCGCGGCGGCGATGCTCGCGATCCCGGCCGATCCGACGGACTGCGCGGCGTGGCTGCCGGACGCGGCGGGCCGGGCGCGGGTGGCCGACGGCGGCTGCGCGCTCGATGCCGGCGCGTTCGCGGTGATCGCCGTGGCGTTCGTGCCCGACGCGGACCGCGTGATCGATCGCGGGCTGGCCGCGGCGCTCGCGATCGGCGCGCCGCCGCTCGGGCTGCTCCTGGTGCTCGGGTTCGCGGCGCGGCGCGATCGCCGGACCCGCGGCGTCGGCCGTGCGCTGCGGCTGTGCGTGCTGGGCGCGTCGCTGACCGCGCTGTGCGGCTGGCGCCTTTTGTGGGCGTACCGCATCGACATGCTGCGCGAGCTGGCGAGCGCGGGGCCGCGGCTGGTCGAGAACCAGCTTGGCGCGGTCGCGATCGGCGCCGCGCTCGCGGGCAACGCCGTGCTCGCCCACGAGTCGCTGGCGGCGGCGTCGCCCGGGCGCCGCGCGTTCGCCGCCATGCTGGCGTGGACCACGTGGCTGGCGATCGCCGCGCTGGTGGTGTTCGGGACCGACGGGCCGCCGCCGCTGACGGTGGCGCGCGCCGGCGTGCTCGGGCTGTCGCTCGCCGCGGCGATCGCGCCGGTGGCGTGCGCGGTGGCGTCGCGGCTGACCGCGCGGCTCGCGCCCGAGCTCGGGCTGGTGGCGATCGCGGTCGGCGCGCTCGCGGGCAAGGCGATCGCTCCGCGCTCGGCGCTGGTCAAGCTCGCGCTGGCGTACGCGCTGGTGCTCGCGGCCCACGCCGCGCTGCGCCGGCTCTTGACCCGCGATACGACGCTGGTCGGGCGCTGCGCCGGCGTCGCGTTGCTCGGGATCGCCGCGCTCGCCCTGGCGCGCTACGACACCGGCGTCACGCTGGCGATCGCCGGGATCGGGATGGCGCTGGCGATGCTGGTCGCTGGTCACGACGCCGCGTACGACGCGTCGCAGTCGGCGCGGATCGGCGTGCTCGAGCGCGAGCACGCGCGGCTGCTCGTGGCCCACGGCGCGGCCGGCATCGCGATCGCGATCGGGGTCGCGGCGTGCGCGCTCGGCGCCGACGACCGCGCGCTGGTCACCCGTGGCGCGGCGTTCGTGGTCCACGCGCCGCTGGTGATCGCGGCGCTGTTCGCGATGGCGGCGGTGATCGCGCGCTCGCATCGCCGCGGCTGGGCGCCGTGGCTGTGCGCCGCGCTGGTCGCGCTCGCGGTGTGGGGCGCTCGCGATGCGCTGGTCGAGCGCGTGACCGCCGGCGACAACATCGGCTCGCGCCGGGTCGCGGCGGTGTTCGATCCGGGCTACGCCGTGCTGCGCGACGAGCGGACCTACGTCGCCAACGCGTCGGCGTGGCGCGAGGCCGCGCTGCCGCACGCCGGCGCCGCCGATCGCTGGTCCGGCGAGGGCTACTTCGGCGCCCGGGTCCGCGACCCCGGCGTGTCGCGCTCGATCGACAATGACTACCTGCCGGTGCTGGTCGCGCGCGAGACCGGGATCGGCGGCCTGACCCAGACGATCGGCCTGCTGCTCCTGATCGCGGTCGGCAGCGGCGCGATCGCGAGCTTGCGGCTGCGCCACGCCAGCCGGCAGCACCGCGCGCGCTGGCTGGTGACCGCGGTGGCCGGTGCGCTCGCGGTGTACCAGCCGCTCGCCGCGCTCGGCGTGCTGCCGCTGACCGGCATCAGCTGGCCGGGCTTCGGCATCGACAGCCCGGCCGACCTGTGGCTGTTCGTGCTCGGCGCGGTGTGGTGCCTGGCGTGCGGCGACGACGTGTCCGACGACGAGCGCGTCCGCCGCACCGCGCGGCTGCGGCGCGCCCGGGCGATCGTGCTCGGCGGGCTCGGCATCGCCGCGATCGCCGCGGTGATCCTGGTCGCGCGCGCCGGGTCGGCCGCGCTCGGCCGGGTCGCCGCCGAGGACGAGCGGATCGACGCGGCGCTCGGCTACGCCGCGACGATCGCGTGCCCGTGGTCCAGCCGCGACGGCGCCGCGCTCGACGACGTCGTGCCGGCCGGCGTGTCCGGGACGCCGCGCGACGACGCGACCGCGCGGTTCGAGCGCGAGCTCGCCGCGGCCTGGGCCCACGATCGACCGCTGCTGCTCGCCGCGCTCGGCGCGCCCGGTGGGTGTCGCGATCGCGCCGGGCGCTGGACCCTGGCGCGCGACGGCGAGGCCTGCGTCGCGACCCTGCGCGCCGGCGTACCGACGATCCGGCTGCGCACCGAGCGCACCGCCGCCGGGGTCCGCGGCTCGTGCAGCGTGGAGC
>Ga0307515_10025403_pt1 | contig 10252 bp, 7 predicted proteins | sample 17_EM_MG_FD_194513 | JGI IMG/M metagenome (GOLD analysis project Ga0307515, IMG submission 194513) | Populus trichocarpa ectomycorrhiza microbial communities from riparian zone in the Pacific Northwest, United States - 17_EM | ecosystem: Host-associated > Plants > Roots > Unclassified | place...
GTCCCGCATCAGCAGGAACAGCGGGATGAACAGCGCCGACACCGGAGCCAGCTGCGCCACCATGACCAGCACCAGGAAGCCCTTGCGGCCGGTGAAGCGCAGCCGCGACAGCGGGATGGCCGCCAGCGTCCCGGCGACCAGCGCGCACAGCACCGAGCCGACCGTGACGATCAGGCTGTTCATCAGGTAGACCGGGAAGTTGTCCTTGCCCAGCGCCGTGACGAAGTTGCCGAACGAGAACGACGTCGGGATCAGGTCGTACTTGGGCGAGAGGATCTCGCCGGGCGTCCGCAGCGACGTGACGAACATCCAGTACGTCGGGAAGACGACCGCCAGCGCCACGAGGAGGCCGACGACCGAGAGCACGATTCGCTGTGACAGCGACTTCTTCACGCCAGATCACCTTCCCTGGTCCGGGTGAGCAGCTGGATGTACCGGCCCGTGATGAGCGCGAGCACGATCAGCATCAGCGTCGCGATCGCGCCCGCCGCGCCGAAGTGGTTGCCCGCGATGCCCTTGAGGTACAGCACGACGGCCAGCGTGGTGCTCCCGCCGTCCGGGCCGCCCTCGCGGATCGCCCAGATCTGGGCGAAGGCGTTGAAGTCCCACAGCACCGACAGGAAGGTCACCATCGTGGTGATCGGCCGGATGGCGGGCCAGGTGACCGCGCGGAACGTCTGCCACGGCCCGGCGCCGTCGATGCCGGCCGCCTCGTACTGCTCGCGCGGGACGCCGATGAGGCCCGCGTACAGCGAGAACGTCACGAACGGCACGGCCTGCCACACGATGAGCAGCCCGATCACCGACAGCGTGCTGGGTCCGCTGGAGAACCAGGAGAACCCGATGAAGCTGTGGAACCCGAGCCGGTCGAGGGTCTTGTTGAGGATGCCGTACTGCTGGTCGAAGATCCACTGGAACACCGTGGTCGTGGCGATCACCGGGGTCGCCCAGGCCAGCACGAGCGTCACCTGCACGATGATCCGGACGACCGGGTCGAGGTGGCGCATCAGCACCGCCAGCAGCAGGCCGCCGAGGATGGTCGCGGCCACGATCGAGGCGGTGAACACCAGCGTCCGGACGGTGATGGTCCAGAACTCCGGGTCCGAGAGCGTGTTCGCGTAGTTGTCGAACCCGATCCAGACGGTCTTGCCGGAGACGAGCTGGCCGATGTCGAGCTTGCGGAAGCTGATCGCGAGCACCTGGACCAGCGGCCAGGCGAGCAGGACCAGGATCGCGGCGAGCGCGGGAAGCAGCAGCAGATACGGGAGCACCCGGTCGCCGAACCGGCCCCGCCTGCGCTTCTTGGCCCGCGTGTCGCGCGGCGATGCCGGCGGGGTCGCCCCCGCCGGCATCGTCACATTGGCGGTCGCTGTCATCCGCCGATGAGCTTGTTCAGCGCTGCGTTGGCGTCGGCGGTCGCCTGGTCGAGCGTCTTCTTGCCGGTCAGGTACGCGGTCAGCATGTCCTTGACCGGGTTCTGGCCGGACTCCACGTCACCCCACTTCGGGCTGGCCGGCACGGCCTTGCCGTTGGTGGAGGCCTTCGCCATCACGCTGCCCATCGGGTCCTTGTCCAGGCCGGTGAGGTCGGTCGAGGTACCGGGCACGACGCCGGCGGCGGCGAGCTGGCTCTGGTACTTCGGGCTGGAGAGCAGCTTGATGTACTCCTTGGCGGCGGCCACGTTCTTGCTGTTGGCCGGGATCGCCAGGTTGGAGCCTCCCAGGAAGACCGGGGCGCTCTGGCCGGCGGTCTTGCTCGGGATCGCGAACGCGCCGGTCTTGGCGGTCAGGCTCGGGTCGGTCTTCGCGGCGGTCGCGACCTCCCACGGGAGGCCGATCATCATGGCCACCTTGCCGGCGCCGTAGACGGTCGCCTGCTGCGGCTTGGCCTCGTCGGCGTCCTTCGGCGCCTTGGTGCCGGAGGTGTCGACGAGCTTCTTGTAGAAGTCCAGGCCCGCCTTCGCACCGGCGCTGTCCAGCGTCGCCTTGAAGTTCTTGCCGTCGGGCTGGGCGATGTCACCGCCGTTGTCCCAGATGAACGACAGCAGCGCGTACCAGTTCTGACCCGGCATGTAGAGCGCCTGGAAGTCGGGGTCGGAGCCGAACTTGGTCTTCAGCTTGCCGATCGCGTCGACCCACTCGTCGTTCGAGGTCGGCGTCTTGGTGATGCCGGCCTGCTCGAACATGTCCTTGCGGTAGATGACTTCACGGTTGGCGGCGTAGAACGGGACACCGTAGATCTTGCCCTCGTAGGTGCCCGAGTCGGCGAGGCCCTTCAGCCACTGCGCGCCGTTGAAGCTGTCCTTGTCGGCGGTCAGGTCGGTCAGGACGCCGTCGTTCGAGGCGAACGCCGCGGTCTGCGTGTTGCCGATCTCGATCACGTCCGGCGGAGCGCCACTCGCCAGCGCCGTGGTCAGCTTCTGCTGGATGCCGTCCCACTGCTGGATTTCGTACTTGACCTTGACGCCCGGGTGGGCGGCCTCGAACTCCTTGTTGAGCGCGTCGGTCAGCGTGGCCGGCGCGGAACCCGTCATCAGCCAGACCGTGACGTCGCCGCTGAGCTGCGCAGGAGCACCACTCGACGAAGCCGCGGTGTCCGTGCCGCTGGAACCCGCGCAGCCCGCGGTCGCGAGGGTGAGTGCGGCGGCGCCCGCCGCCAGCTTGAGCCAGCGTTTCACTCGTTGCCGTCCTTTCAATGCCCGGCCACGATGGCCAAGCGCCCCAAATGGTGTAGACCAATGTTGGGGTTAGAGTGGTACGTACCACAGGCGCTGTCAAGGCGGTTGCCAAGACGTTGTAATTGCTCCAGGCACTCTGACGGGGAGTAGTCACACCGCTACCGGCACCGGCGCGAAAGGTGGCGGAAGTCGTCCGAATAGGAAGGTGTCCCGGACGTTTTTCACCGCCCCCGGCGCGTATTCCGGCGCGCCGGAAACCGTGGCACGAACGAAAGAAAGCCGCCCCGGGAAGGTTCCCGGGGCGGCGAGTCAGACGAGCGTTTTCGCTGGTGGGCCGACGTGCCGGCGGGCGCGGTGCGCGGCCATCCGGACCGGCGCGTTGACGACGCCGAAACCGCGATACCCGCCGATCCGCTGCACCACCTCGAAGAACACCCGCGCACCCGCGAGTGCGGTGTGGAAATGCAGGAACTCGCCGTGTTCGTCACGGTCGTGCAGCACGGAGTTCGCGCGCAGCCGCGCGATCCGGGCGGCGGGCAGATCGAGCCGGGCGGCGAGGTCGTCGTAGTAGTTGCCCGGGATCTCCAGCAGCGGCGCGCCGAGTTCGCGCATCGCCTCCGCCGCGGCGACGGCGTCCGCGCACGCGAAGGCGACGTGCTGCGGCTCGGGCACCGCGGGCGCCCACTCGCCGCGCCGGACCAGGGCGCTGTCCAGGGTCAGCCGCACGTCCCCGGCCGTCACCCCGCGGCTGCGCACCAGCCCGAACGGCGCGGCGAACTCCACGACCGGCGACGGCGCCAGCCCGAGCACCGAGCGGTAGAACAACGCCGCCTCATCGAAGTGGTCGAAGGGCTGAGTGAGGGCCACGTGATCAATTCCGAAGATCCCGGCACCCTCGGCCGTTTCCCCGGTCGGCTCGAAGTCGCCCCGCCAGTCGTCGTTCCCGCAGAGGAACACCTCGGTGCCGTCCGGCGCGGCGACGGCGGCGAGGTCGGCCTCCCGCGGCCCGTGCGTGCGCGGCAGGACCGGCGCGAGCAGGGCTTCGGCGCGGCGGGCCGACCGCGCGGGATCGGCGCTCGCCAGCGCGACCGCGCCGATCGCGCCGCCCGCGTCCCCGCCCTCGTTGACGAGCACGCGAGCCTCGCCCTGTTCCCACAGCTCGACCGGTTTGCTGCGGTGCACGCCCGTGCGCGCGAAGCCGAGCGACGCCAGCACCGCGCCCGTCCCGGCGTCCCGGCCGGTGACGACCTCGGCGAAGGCGTGGCCGGACAAGCGTGGCGCCGGCGGCAGGTCCAGCACGCCGAGGGACTCCTTCAACGCGAGCAGCGAGCGCATCGCGTCGACCGCGGCCGGGCGCGGGTCGGACTGGCGGTAGACGTCGTTGAAGACCTCCAGCGACAGGGGTCCGCGGTAGCCGGTGGCGAGGACGTGCCCGGTGAACGCCGTCAGGTCGAACTCGCCCTGGCCGGGGAAAAGCCGATGGTGACGGCTCCACGGCAGGACGTCCATCGGGAGCCGCGGCGCGTCGGCCAGCTGGAGGAAGAAGATCTTCTCCCCCGGGATCGCCCGGATCGGCGCCGGGTCGTGCCCCTTCGAGAGGATGTGGAAGCTGTCGAGGCAGACGCCGAGCGCGGGGTGCGCGGCGCGGCGGACGATCCGCCACGCGTGCTCGTAACCGCTGACGTGCCGGCCCCAGGCCAATGCCTCGTAGGCGATCCGCATGCCGCGTTCCGCCGCGAGGTCGGCGAGCGCGCGCAGCTGTTCTGCGGCCAGCTCGTCGTCGTCGATCGCGTCCGGCGACACGGACGAGCAGACCAGCACCGTGTCGGTGCCGAGCTCGGCCATGACGTCGAACTTGTGCGCCGCGCGCCGGAGATTAGCCCGGTGCAGCGGCGGCGGCACCGCTTCGAAGTCGCGGAACGGCTGGTAGAGGTCGATCGAGAGGCCGAGGTCGGCGCAGCGCTTTTTGATTTCGGCGGGACTGCTCGGCGAGACGAGCAGGTCGTTCTCGAACAGCTCGACGCCGTCGAACCCGGCCGCGGCGGCCGCGGCGAGCTTGTCCTCCAGCGTCCCCGAGAGACAGACGGTGGCGATCGCGGTACGCGGTTCAGGCAGCACGGGCAGCCGCTCCGTCCAGGGTGTCGAAGTGCCGGAGCATCCGTGCGGGGTCCGGTTCCACGCCGGTGAACAGCCGGAACGACTCGGCGGCCTGCAGCACGACCATGCCGCCGCCGTGCAGCACGCGGCAACCGCGGGTGCGGGCGGCCTTGAGCAGGGCGGTCTCCAGCGGGCGGTAGACGATGTCGGCGACCCAGAGTTCCGGGCGGAGCAGTTCCGCCGGGAGCGGGGTGCCCGGGTGCGCGGCCATGCCGGTCGGGGTCGCGTGGACCAGGCCGTCGGCGCGGCGGACGGCGTCGAGACCGCCTGCTTGGGCGCGGTTGTCGCCGAACCGGTCTTGCAGTGCGCGGACGAGCTTCGTGGCCCGCTCGCGGTCGACGTCGTGGACGGTCAGCCGGCCGATGCCCGAGGAGAGCAGCGCGTGCGCGACCGCCGCGCCGGCTCCCCCGGCGCCGAGCAGGACGACGTCGTCGCGCCGCACGTCCGGCAGGCCGCGGCTCAGGCTGCGGGCGAAACCGGTCGCGTCGGTGTTGTGCCCGATCGCGCGGCCGCGGTCGAAGACCACGGTGTTGACCGCGCCGAGCGCCTCGGCCTCGGGCGAGAGCTCGTCGAGGTGCGGGAGCACGGCCTGCTTGGCCGGATGGGTGACGTTGAGCCCGTCGAACCCGGCGAGCCGGGCGGCGTCCAGCACGTCGGCGACCGGGCGGCGCAGGACGTCGAGGTCCAGGAGGCGGTAGACGTAGCGCAGGCCGAGCTCGTCGGCCTCGCGCTCGTGCAGCGCCGGGCTGGCGGACGGCCCGATGCCCGTGCCGACGAGCCCGATCAGGTAGCTGGTCACGCGGCGCCCCTCCGGATTAATGTACGAACTAGTGAGTTCACAGTAGCGCGGCACCTGCTCGTTCGAAAGGCCTGGACTAGAGTGAGGGCGTCGACCAGCAGCGGAGGGAGCCCGGTGGCCGCACCATCGTCCGAGGTCGAACGGCAGCGCGACAAAGAGCGCACACGCGCCGACATCCTCGAGGTGGCCACGCGGGAGTTCGCGGACAAGGGCTACACCGGCGCCCGCGTCGACGAGATCGCCGCCCGCACCAGCACGACCAAGCGGATGATCTACTACTACTTCGGCGGCAAGGAACAGCTCTACCTCGCCGTGCTGGAGAAGTCGTACTCCACGATCCGCACCCTCGAAGCGCAGTTGGACGTCGAGCACCTCGAGCCGGAGGAAGCACTCCGGGAACTGGCCGCGCTGACCTTCGACCACCACGAGGCCAACCCGGACTTCATCCGGCTGGTCAGCATCGAGAACATCCACCGCGCGGAACACCTCAAGCAGTCGGAGATCCTGGCGGGGCTGGCCGATCCGGCGCTGGGCGGGCTGACCCGCATCCTCCAGCGCGGCCGCGAGGCCGGCCGTTTCCGCGCGGACGCCGACCCGCTCGACATCCACATGCTGATCAGCTCGTTCTGCGTGTTCCGGCTGGCGAACCGCCACACGTTCCAGGCGATCTTCAGCCGCGACATGCTGGACCCGGCTCGGCGCAAGCACTACCGCGCGATGCTGGGCGACCTGGTGATCGGCTACCTCACCGCCGACTGAGCCCCACTTTCCTCTCCCGACCGGTGTCTTGAATGGCCCATTGAGGACGCCGGAGGTCCTGAATGGGCCATTCAAGACACCCGGGGCGGGGCGAAGCCTTCGCGGCAGCCGAAAAGGATCTCTTGACACTCGAAGCCCCTTCTCGCACTCTGTATTAACTAACTAGATCGTACATAGCTTCCCCGCCGACTCTGAGCAACGAAGCACGGACGTCAGGAGCACCCCCGTGACCGCATCGATGCCCCGCAAGGCGGCGCTGGCCGCCTGGATCGGCAGTGCGCTCGAGTACTACGACTTCTTCATCTACGGCACCGCCGCCGCACTCGTGTTCAACAAGGTCTTCTTCCCCGCCTCCTCCCCCGCGACCGGCACACTGCTGGCCCTGGCCACGTTCGGCGTCGGTTACCTCGCCCGGCCGGTCGGCGCGTTCATCCTCGGGCACATAGGCGACCGCTTCGGCCGCAAGCGGGTCCTGGTCTTCACCCTGCTCCTGATGGGCTTCGCGACGTTCGCCGTCGGCTGCCTGCCCACCTACGCCACCGTCGGTGTCCTCGCGCCGATCCTGCTGGTCGTTCTCCGCCTGCTGCAAGGACTTTCCGCGGCCGGCGAGCAGGCGGGCGCGAACTCGATGTCGCTGGAACACGCCCCCGAACGCCGTCGCGCGTACTTCACCAGCTTCACCCTGAGCGGCACGCAGGCCGGGCAGATCCTGGCCACCGCGATCTTCCTGCCGGTCGCCGCGCTACCGCAGGACCAGCTGCTGACGTGGGGCTGGCGGATCCCGTTCTGGTGCAGCGCGGCCGTCGTGGTCGTCGGCTTCGTCATCCGCCGCAAGCTCGACGAGACCCCGGTGTTCGCAAGCACGGACGTCGCGAAGCTGCCGGTCGCGGTCCTGTTCCGCAATCACTGGGCCGACGTCCTGCGCGTGATCGTCGCGGCGACGATCGCTTCGGTCAGCACGATCTTCACCGTCTTCGCGCTGAGCTACGCGGTCAACACGATCGGCCTGGCGCGCACCCCGATGCTGTGGGTGGGCGTGCTGGCCAACGTCGTCGCGCTGGCGGCGATCCCGCTGCTGGCCGGGCTCGCCGACCGGGTCGGCCGCAAGCCGGTGTTCATCACCGGCTGCCTCGCCTGCGGTGTGCTGATCTTCCCGTACCTGTGGTCGATCTCGATCGGCTCGTACGCGCTGCTGTTCGTGCTCGGCATCGTGCTCTTCGGTGTCGCGTACTCCGGGGTCAACGGCGTCTGGCCGTCGCTGTACGGCGAGATGTTCTCGGCGCGCGTCCGCCTCTCCGGCATGGCGATCGGCACCCAGATCGGCTTCGCCGTCGCGGGGTTCGCCCCGAGCGTGGTGGCGGCGATCGGCACCGGCAAGTCCGACTGGCTGGGCGTCTCCATCTTCACGGCGGCGGTCTGCGTGGTGGCCGCGGTCGCCGCGGCGACGGCCCGGGAGACCTACCGCGTCCCGACCGCGGAGCTGGGCGGCCAAGCGCCCGCCCCGGCGTCCCCGCTGGTGACGTCCACTGTGGACGGTTAGGGCCGCCCGCGGGCGCGCCCCCATCGGCGCGCCCGCGCCAGGGCAACGCCGATCACCACAAGGCCCAGCACCAGCAGCCCGAGGCCGAGCAGGACGCCGGACTCCGGCCCCGCTTCGATGTGCCGGAACAGCCTCGACGCGCCCAGCCCGAAGCCGGTCACGATCAGCAGCGGGCCGAGCACCAGCCCCACCCGCCCGGATCCCCGGTCCGCGGCCGTTTTCGCGAACACCGGCGGCTCGTCCTCTCGCACCGGGAGGGTGTCCGCGTAGACGGCGGTGATCGGCCCGAACGTCACCCGGTCACCGTCGCGCAGCAGCCGGGCCTGCCGCGGCGCCAGCGCCTCGCCGTTCACCAGGGTGCCGGTGCGCGAACCCGCGTCGGACACCCAGGTGCCGCGCGCGTCGCACCGGATCCGGGCGTGCCGCGGGCTCACCTGGTCCGAGTACAGCCTCAGGTGCGCCTCCGGCCCGCGGCCGACCAGCCACGAGCCGCGACGGACCGCCAGTCTCGCCACGGCACCGTCGAGCGTCTCGATCGTCGCCGTCTCCCGCTGTCCCATCGCCCCTCCACCGCTTCCCGACTCCGGACAGAGCCGGGAAGCGGCCGGAAGATACGCGGCGGTCAGGGTTTGGGCGCGGCCTCCGGAGCCTTCACCCGTTCCAGCAGCAGCTGGGCGACGTCGCGGACGTCGACGTTCTCCGCCTTCTCTTCGCTCTGCCGTTGGACCAGCCCGTCGGTGAGCATGGAGCGGCAGAAGGGGCAGCCCGTCACGATCGTCTCGGCTTCGGTCGCGATGGCCTCGTCGACGCGCTCCAGGTTGATGCGCTTGCCGATCTGCTCCTCCATCCACATCCGCGCGCCGCCGGCGCCGCAGCAGAGGGCTCGATCCGCGTGGCGCGGCATCTCTTCCAGGGTTGCGCCCGTGGCGCCGACCAGCTCACGCGGCGGCGTGTAGACCTTGTTGTGCCGCCCGAGATAACACGGGTCGTGGTACGTCACGCGAGGGCCGTCGTCGACGGCCTTGACGGGCGTCAGCTGCCCGCCGCGCACCAGCCGGTTGAGCAGCTGGGTGTGGTGCACGACCTCGTAGTGCCCGTCCAGGTCCGGGTACTCGCGGCCGAGCGTGTTGAGGCAGTGCGGGCACGTCGTGACGATCTTGCGCAGCCGCGGTTCACGGCCCTCGAAGACGGCGTTGAGCGTCTCCGCGGTCTGCTGCGCCATCATCTGGAAGAGGAACTCGTTGCCCGCGCGGCGCGCCGGGTCACCGGTGCAGGACTCCTCCTTGCCGAGCACGACGTACTTCACGCCGGCGATGTGCAGGAGTTCCGCCGTGGCGCGGACGGTCTTGCGGGCGTTGTCGTCGAACGCGCCCGCGCAGCCGACCCAGTAGACGTACTCGACGTCCTCGGCCAGCTCGCCGTCGAACACCGGGACGTCGAACTCGAGGCCCTTCGTCCAGGCCAGCCGTTCGGAGTTGTTCTGGCCCCACGGGTTGCCCTTGGTCTCCAGGTTCTTGAACAGCCCGCCGAGCTCGGTCGGGAACGCCGACTCGATCATCACCTGGTAGCGGCGCATGTCGACGATGTGGTCGACGTGCTCGATGTCGACCGGGCACTGCTCGACGCACGCGCCGCAGGTGGTGCACGACCAGAGGACGTCCGGGTCGATGACGCCGTTGTCGGCCTCCGTCCCGACGAGCGGGCGCGCGCCCTCGTGCTCCTCGCCGCTGAGGATGTACGGCGCCTCCTCGAACATGTTGTCGCGCAGGCTCATGATGAGCAGCTTGGGGGACAACGGTTTCCCGGTGTTCCACGCCGGGCACTGCGACTGGCAGCGGCCGCATTCGGTGCACGTCGAGAAGTCCAGCATGCCCTTCCACGTGAAGTCGCCGATCTTGCCGCGGCCGAACGTGTCGTCCTCGCCCGGGTCCTCGAAGTCGATCGGCTTGCCGCCGGACTCCATCGGCAGCAGCGGGCCGAGCGCGTCCGGCAGCCGCTTCGCCGTGACGTTGAGCGGGGCCAGGAAGATGTGCAGGTGCTTGGAGTAGAGCACGATCGCCAGGAACACGAGCATCACGCCGATGTGCAGCAGCAGCCCGACGGTCTCCAGCACTTCGGTCGTCGAGTGACCCAGCGGCTCCAGCAGGTTCCCGACGCCGAGCGAGACGTACGCGCCCGAGTCGTACGGGAAGTTGCCCGACGCCGAGGACGCGCCGCGGAAGAAGAACATCGTCCAGACGACGTTGAAGATCATGATCAGGATCAGCCACGCGCCGCCGGTGTGCGAACCGTAGAAGCGCGACGCCCGGTCCTTGCGCTC
>Ga0307515_10025404_pt1 | contig 10252 bp, 11 predicted proteins | sample 17_EM_MG_FD_194513 | JGI IMG/M metagenome (GOLD analysis project Ga0307515, IMG submission 194513) | Populus trichocarpa ectomycorrhiza microbial communities from riparian zone in the Pacific Northwest, United States - 17_EM | ecosystem: Host-associated > Plants > Roots > Unclassified | place...
CCGAACGCCGAGTTCAACGGCGCCGGCGCCTTCCTGATGGGGCTCAACGCGCCGAAGGGGCCGAACGGCGACGAGGTCACGCCGGTCGTGAAGTGGATGACGATCCGCTCCGACAACAACGACAAGTTCGCGCAGGCCGACGGCGTGTGGATCGGCGCGAAGGGCATGGCGACCAACGTCACCGCCGAAGGCCCGGCGCTGAAAGGCGCCGAGAACGTCGTGATCGCCGGCATCGACCACCGCGAGACCGCCTACGGCCCGAAAGCCTTCGAGGCGATGTTCCGCTTCATCACCGGCAAGCCACCGGTCTCGCTCGCGGTCGCGCCCGAGGCGAGCGTGGTGCTCGACGGCAAGGTCAGCGGCTATTTCGCGTACGCCGCGACCGCCGTGGTGCCGACGAATCTGCCGCTGGCGGGCGCGACCGTCGAGGTCTACGCGATCGACGCGCGCACCGGCGAGCGCCTCGGCACGGCGGTGCACAGCAAGGCGCTCGGCGCCGACGGCGCGTGGGGCCCGTTCAAGGCCGACGCACAGGCGCGCTACGAGTTCGTGCTCGCCGCGCCGGGCTATGCGACGACGCACATCTACCGCTCGCCGTTCCCGCGCTCCTCAAGCGTCGTGAACCTGCGCGTCGAGAAGATCCTCGAGACCGACAGGGACGCCGCCGCGATCGTCATCATGACCCGCCCGCGCGGCTATTTCGGACTGCCGCGCGACTCGATCAGCCTCGACGGCAAGAGCCCACCGGGCGTGCCTTCGGGCGTGGCCGGCGTCGCGTCGTCGAAGCTCAAGCTCGCCGAGGGCACGAGCCGGCCGGTGATCGGCGTGTTCAACGACGAGCGCCTCGTCGGCCGCACCTGGCCGGTTGCGAACAACGAGATCAGCTACCTCGAACTGATGTACTGAATCCGTCGACCCGACCTGTCGACCCGAAGGCGCCGCCACGAGCGCCCACTTCAAAACACCCGGAGACGGAACATGCACAACCCGATCGGCGCGCTCGCGCTTTCGCTCGCCCTGGCGACGGTGCCGGCCACCGCCGCACGCGCACAAGCGCCGCAGCTGCCCGCGCCCGCGAGCGTCTCGCTCGACACGCTCGACCTGATGCGCAGCTTTCCGCCGGTCGGCGCACAGCTCGTCGACAACAGCAACCGCGGCCGGTATCCGCAGGCGCGCTGGGCGCAGCAGCACACGCGCGAGCTCGTGCCGACCCGCAACATCCGCCGCGGAGCGCTGCCTCCGTCGAACCTGCCTGCGGCAACGCGCAACCTCGACGACTTCGCGTTCGAAGACGGTGCCGGCCAGAAGACGACCTTGCTGAAATGGCAGCAGGACAACTACACCGACGCGCTCGTCGTGCTGCACAAGGGCCGCGTCGTCTACGAGCGTTATCACAACCAGATGCGGCCCGAGTCGCCGCACCTGCTGTTCTCGGTGACCAAGTCGTTCACGGGCCTGCTCGCTGCGCAGCTGGCCCGCGAAGGCAAGATCGACCTCGACGCACTCGTCACGAAGTACGTGCCCGAGCTCACCGACAGCGCCTGGGGCGACATGAAGGTGCGCGAGGTGATGGACATGACCGGCGCGGTGCGCTTTCGCGAGGTCTACACCGACCCGACGACCGAGATCTTTCCGTATCTCTACGCCAGCAACCTGCTGCCGCCGCCGGCCGCCTACGCGGGGCCGAAGAACATCTACGAGTTCCTGAAGACCCTCAAGAAGGAAGGCGAGCACGGCGCCGGGTTCGTCTACCGCACCGTGCACTCGGAGGTGCTGGGCTGGATCGTCTCGCGCGCCACCGGCCAGCACTTCGCCGACCTGATGAGCGAGCGCTTCTGGACGAAGCTCGGCATGGAGGAAGACGCCTACGTGATCGTCGACTCGGTCGGCACGCCGCTGCAGGGCGCCGGCCTGAACGCGACCGCTCGCGACCTCGCCCGCTTCGGCGAGATGCTGCGCCTCGGCGGCGAGTTCAACGGGCGGCGCGTGCTCGACAAGGCGGTCATCGACGACCTTCGCCAGGGCGGCGACCGCGAGAAGTTCAAGGCCGGCGGCATGGCCTTTCGCGCCGGCTACTCGTACCACAACCAGTGGTGGATCCTGCACAACGCCGACGGCGCATTCGAGGCTGCGGGGGTGAACGGGCAGATGCTGCACGTGAACCCTGCCGCCGAAATGGTGGTCGTCAAGCTCGCGTCGCACCCGGTCGCCGGCGCAGGCTTCACCCACGCAACGACGCTGAAGGCCTGGGCGGCGCTTGCGCAGGCTGTGAGGCAGTAGGCGCCTCGACCTGCAGACACGCGCTCGACCGCACCTCAGCGGTCGCGAACCAAGAGGTCGGCTACCTGGACGGCGGGTCTCGACGGGCTGCAACGATCGTCGCGACGTCGATCTTGCGCATGGTCATCATCGCCTCGAACACGCGTGCGGCGGCCGCGCGATCGGGGTCCGACATCGCTTCGATGAGCACGCGCGGCGTGATCTGCCACGACAGGCCCCAGCGGTCCTTGCACCACCCGCACGCGCTTTCCTGGCCGCCGTTGCCGACCACCGCCTCCCACAGGCGGTCGGTTTCGGCCTGGTCGTCGGTCGCGATCTGGAACGAGAAAGCCTCGCTGTGCTTGAACTCCGGGCCGCCGTTCAGGCCGAGGCAAGGGATGCCAGCGACCGTGAACTCGACCGTCAGCACATCGCCTTTCTTGCCGGCGGGATAGTCGCCCGGCGCCCGCTGCACCAGACCCACCGCGCTGTCCGGGAAGGTGGCGGCGTAGAAGCTCGCGGCCTCGACGGCATCGCCGTCGAACCACAGGCAGATCGTGTTCTTGCTGGGCATTTTTCGATTCTCCTCGGTGCTCAATGCGGCTGCGCAGGCGTCTCGGTGTGCATGGCGCAGCGCCAGCCCTGCCCGGTCTTGACCCAGGTCGACGTGTCGTTCATCTCCTGCTCGACCGCCGCGCCCTTGCCGCGCGGCGCGACGCCTTGCTTGACGCGGTAAGAAAGGATCGCCGTCGCGTCGTTCGGAAACACCACTTCCATGTCGCTGAACTCGAACGAGTTGACCACCATCGTGCCTTGATCGGCCATCTTGCGGTAGGCCGCATGGTCGAACTTCATCGCGCCGTGCGCGCTGACCATCAGCGCCGGCTCGCAGAGCAGGTTCAGCGCGACGTCGGTGTCGTGGTCGACCATCGACTGCCAAAACTTTGTCTCGAGATCGACCAGGGTCGAGCTTGGGTTGTGCATTTCGCGCTCCTTTGGTTGGGGCCTCCATCGTCCTCATCGCGGAAGTCGGGTCTGTCGGACTCGACTGATGCCGCTGTAGGCATGCGCTGACTCCGTCGGGTCGTGAGGGTGCAGAAATACCAGCCGGTTTGCAAACCGATCGCGACGACAGTCTACGATCGACCCGGCATCCCCCGGAGACCTCCATGCTCAGCGGCAAGACCCTGCTCATCGCCCACCTCGGCTACCCGATCGAGGCGTTCAAGGCGCCGATGATCTACAACCCCTGGTTCGAGCAACAGGGCATCGACGCCGTGGTCGTGCCGATGGGGGTGAAGGCCGAGGACTACCCGGCAGCGCTGGCGGCGCTCGCCCGGGTGACGAATCTGCGCGGCGCGCTGGTCACCATGCCGCATAAGGTGACGACGCTCGCTCTGGCCGATGAAGTGACCCTGACCGCGAAGGTCGCCGGCGCGTGCAACGCCTTGCTGAGGCGGCCCGATGGCTCGTGGCTCGGTGATCAGTTCGACGGCACCGGTTTCGTGCGGGCCGCACTTCGAGCCGGCTGCAAGATCGAAGGCGCGCGTGCGATCGTCGTCGGTTCGGGCGGTGTGGGGTGTGCCATCGCGGCGTCCCTGGCTGCGGCCGGCGCCGCGGAGATCGCGCTGTTCGACTCGCATCGGTCCAATGCCGAGGCCTTGCGCGCGCGCCTGCTCGAGCACCATCCGAAGCTCGTCTGCACGACCGGCTCGAACGATCCGTTCGGCTACGACATCGTCGTCAACGCCACCCCGCTGGGCATGCGGGAGGGCGACCCCCTGCCCTTCGACGTGGAGCGCATCGCAGCGTCCGCTTTCGTCGGCGAGGTGGTGATGAAGTCCGAGTACACGCCTTTGCTGCAGGCCGCGCGCGCCAAGGGCTGTCGAACCCAGGTCGGCACCGACATGCTCTTCGAGATGATCCCGGCCTACCTGGAGTTCTTCGGGTTCGGCACCGCCACGGCCGACGATCTTCGCGCGGTCTCGGCGATCCGCTACTGATCGGCCGCCCGCCGCCCCGCGACATCAGGGCGAACCCGCTTGACCGGTTTCGATGCACACATAAAACTATGTTCTGACTGACAGAACGACGACCGTGCCCGATTCGCACCCAGGAGACACCATGAAATCCAAGCTGATCCAGCTGACCGCAATGCTTTCGCTGCTGGCCATGGGCGGCATCGCGCTGGCCCAGGACATTCAGGAACGAACCATCCGGTTCGGCCACCTGAACAACCCCGACCACCCGACCAGCACGGGGGTCAAGAAGTTCGCCGAACTGGTCGCAGCCAAGAGCGGCGGCAAGATCACGGTGAAGGAGTACCCCAGCAGCCAGTTGGGCAACGAGATGCAGCAGCAATCGGCGCTGCAGGGCGGCGTGCAGGAGATGCTCACGGCGTCGACCACGTCGCTGACCGGCATCGTCAAGGAGTTCGGCCTGTTCGACTTCCCGTTCCTGTTCAGCAACGCCCGTCAGGCCGATGCCATGGTCGACGGCCCGCTGGGCAAGATGCTCAGCGCCAAGCTGGCCGAGAAAGGCGTGGTCGTGCTGGGCTTTTTCGACCTGGGTTTCCGCAACGTCACCAACAGCAAGCGGCCCATCACCAAGGCCGAGGATCTGGATGGACTGAAGCTGCGCGTGATCCCGAACCCGGTGTTCCTGGAAACCTTCAAGACCTTCAAGGCGAACCCGCTGCCGATGCCATTCGCCGAGCTCTACAACGCGCTCGAAAGCAAGGCCGTCGACGGGCAGGAGAACCCGTACTCGGTGATCCTGTCGAGCAAGTTCTTCGAGGTGAACAAGTACGTCAGCGGCACCAACCACGTGTACGCGACCAACCCGATCCAGATCAGCAAGAAATTCTGGGACAAGCTGTCGCCGGTAGAGCAGAAGCTGCTGCAGGAGGCCGCGATCGAAGCCCAGAACTACCAGCGCATCGCCAGCCGCGAGGCCGCCGGCAAGGCGCTGGGCGAACTCAAGGCCAAGGGCATGGTGTACAACGACATCGCGCCGGCCGAGATGGCCCGCATGCGCGCCGAAGTCAAGCCGGTTCACGACAAGTTCGCCGCCTCGTACGAGCCGGCCGTGGTGACGCTGTTCAAGAGCGAGCTGGAACGCGTCTCCAAGTTCTGATCTCTCCGGGAGGCCTCATGCCATTGCTGGGCAAGGCCGCCGTGGCCATGTGGTGGGACATGACCGCGGCCCACCGCGCCGAATTCGAAGACTGGCATTCCCACGAGCACTTCCCGGAGCGGCTGCGCATCCCGGGCTTCCAGCGCGGCTCGCGCTGGGCAAGCGCCACCGGCAGTGACGGCTTCTTCGTCATGTATGAGCTGGCGTCGTACGAGACGCTGACTTCGCCGGCCTACTTCGCACGCCTCAACGATCCGACGCCGTGGTCGCTGAAGATGATGCCAAGGCACAGCAACATGGTGCGCAGCCAGTGCGAGGTGCTCGAGAGTCATGGGGGTGGCATCGCCGCTGCCATGCTGACCCTGCGCCTGTCGCCGCAGCCCGGGCGGGCCGACGCTCTGCGGGATCATCTGCGAACCGTTCTGAGCGGGCTGCCGCAACGCGCGGGCATCACCGCGACCCACCTGTTGCAAACCCGGACGCCGCAGGCAGCCACGACGACCGAGCAGAAGATCCGCGGCGGCGCCGATGGCGTGGCCGACTGGATCGTGCTGGTGTCCGGCTACGAAGCGCAGGCGCTGCTGGACCTGGCCGCCACTGAACTGGACGCGTCGGCCCTGGCCGAGTCCGGTGCCATGCGCGACGCTGTATCGGGGCTCTATCGCCTGTCCTGCGCGATGACGCCGGCCGATCTCTGACCGCGCCGTCGAGCGACGATCTGCCCTAGATGTAGAGCGACTCCGGCGGCCACTCGCGCGTCACCGAGAAACCAGCATCGCGGATCACGTCCCGAAACTGGGACGGCTCGCCGCGAGTCGGTTCGATCTCGACCCGGCGCAGCGGCAGATCGACTCGCAATGTCGCGCCGCTGTCCAGTTGATTGACGGCCGTGCGTATGCTCGCGGCCGCGCCGGCACCCACCATGTCTTCGACGAAGAAGAGGATCGTTTGCCGGGCCGGCTCGATGAACGCGGTCATTCCATGTTCCGCGGCGAGAGCGATTCCACGGCCCATTGATCGCGTCGGGAAGGCAGGTCGGACGAGGCATGCGACCCGCTCCCGCACCAGCGCTGCAGGCACTGCTCGAGCGCCAGGCTGCTGCACGGCTTGTCGAGCGACTCGTCAAGGCCGCAGGCGCGCAGTATCGGCCAGTCGTTTCCGAGCGTGCATGACGAGTACGCGACGATGGGTGCGCGCGGGTGGTCGTTTCGGCGCTCGAAGCCCCGGATCTGCGCTGCGGCGGTCAGCCCGTCCAGCACCGGCATCTGCAAGTCCATCAGGATCAGGTCGAAGTGTTGACCGCATGCGAGCGCGACCGCCTCGGCCCCGTCGGCAGCGTGCACGGGCTTGATCGACCAGCGGTACAGCAGGGCCTCCAGCAGAAGCCGATTCTCGAGGTGATCATCGACCACCAGAACGCGCGGGCGATCCCGGAACGGGTTGTCCGCGGGCACCAGCGCGGCCACAACCTGACGCTCGACCCCCCGCGCAGGTGCGACGAGGCGCCCTATGCGCATGAGCAGTGCGCTCACGCATCCGTTCAACGTCGCTAGTGCCTGCTGTGAAGAACTCATGACGGCTCCCGGTCGATGGATCGAACAACCGGAGCATCTGCTCTTTGTCGTCGCGCTTCTGTTCGGTAGCGCACGTTGGGCGACGAAAGCTCAGCGTCGCCTCAGAGGAGCTTCCTGCTGGCGCCGGTCGATCGAGTCCTTGGCGATCTCGAGGGCGTGGTCGGCCGCGCGCACCGGCGTCGCAAACGACTCCTCCGGGAACTGCTGCCACGCCGAATCGTGCGCATCCGGAGAGTCCACGGAGAAGCTGGCCGTGAATTGCTTCGGCAGCGCGTTTTCAGGCAACTCCGACTCCGCCCATCGGGTGGTGATCGAGCAACCTCTGTAGTGTGAACGCCGTTCGTTTGCCATGGGTCAGCCTCTACAAGCTGTTGACCAGCGTAGCTGAGTCCGGCGGGCTCGGTAACAACCCTGCCGACCCGGGGCAAGGGTTATGAAGTCGGACCCGAAGATAGGTCGTTGAATGTTCGCTAGCGCACAGACGCGAGCGCCTCGGTTGCCTAAGGTAACCTCAAACACGCACTGACGCCGGCTCGGCGGATCGTGCCCACGCACCGGGAGCGCAATCGATGCAAAGTCAAGAGCGCGGCACGATCGCGGCCTTCCTGGAAAGCGCGGTGTCGGTCGGTGCGTCCTCCGAGGAGGTGGCCGCGCTGATCGCAAACACATTCACAGGCGTCGATCAAGCACTGGTACCCATCGTCGGTCAACGCGGAATGGCGGCGCTTTACAAGCGAAGCCTGCATCTCTCGCGGCCGATGCACCCTTGGCTGCCTGCCGCCGCACAAGGCTCCGAATCCGGGATGGACCTTGCGGCGTTGACCGCCGCCCTGGCAGCGCGAACTTCCGCGGAAGCCGCCTCAGCCGGCACTCAGCTGCTCGAGAGCTTGCGTGTCTTGTTGACCACCTTGATCGGCGAGTCGCTCACCGAGCGACTGCTGCGCCCCGTCTGGGCCACCTTTTTGAGCGGTCCGTCCGCCCGGGACACGACGTCATGACGAGCAAAGCAATCATCAACCGCCTGGCGACCGGGGTTCCGGGCCTGGACGACATTCTGGGCGGCGGGCTCCCGGAGTTCTCGTTCAACCTGATCGCCGGGCAGCCCGGCTGTGGCAAGACGACGCTGGCGCATCAGATCATGTTTGCGCTGGCGACGCCCGAGCGGCCGGCCATCTACTTCACCGTCCTGGGTGAGCCGCCGCTGAAGATGCTGCGGTATCAGCAGCAGTTCGAGTTCTTCGACACCGAGGCGATCAATCAAGCCGTGCGTTTCGTGAACCTGTCCGACGCCGCGATGGCCGGCGATCTCGATCAAGTGCTGAAGCGCATCGTCGACGAAGTGACGGCGCACGGGCCGGCGCTCGTCTTCGTCGACTCGTTCCGTTCCGTGGTGCTTGCCAGCGAGAAGGACGGCAATCCGCACAACCGGCTGCAGCAGTTCGTGCAGCAACTGGGCATGCTGATGACGAGCTGGGAGGCCACCACCTTCCTGATCGGCGAATACTTCAGCGAGACCGACGCCAACCCGGTGTTCACCGTCTCCGATGGATTGATCTGGCTGCGCCAGAGCGTGCAGCGCAACTCGATGGTCCGGAAGATCGAGATCATGAAGATGCGGGGGCAGCCCACGCTGCCCGGCTTGCACACGTTTCGCATCGGCACCTCGGGCATCGAGGTGTTTCCGCCCGCAAGCGTGGCGAACCCGAGCGACGCGAGCGTGCGGGCAGCGGCCTCGGCGCCGAGGCTGCTGATGGGCGTGGCGCAACTCGACGACATGCTCGGGGGCGGGCTGCCGCGGGGCTACTCGCTGCTCGTCGCGGGGCCGTCGGGATCGGGCAAGAGCGTGCTGGCCGCGGCCTTCCTCGCCGAGGGTGCGAGAAATGGCGAGACCAGTGTCATCGCTGCCTTCGAGCAGCATCCGAATCGATCGCGCAGCCGCATCGTCGCCGAGCTGATCGCGGGCGGGAAGGTCGGCCTGGTCGAAAATCGCGCCGCCGATCTGTCGATCGACGAAATCGTCTACATGCTGATGCGCGAGATTCGGCGACTGCGTGCGACACGCGTCGTGATCGACTCCCTCTCGGGCTTCGAGCTCGCGCTGGCGCCGACCTTTCGCCCGGACTTCCGCGAGTCGCTGGCAAACCTCGTCACCGCGCTTGCAGGTGTCGGGGTGACCGTGCTGATGACCTCGGAACTCGAAGACCGCTACACCGACCTTCGTTTCAGCCCCTACGGCACGGCGTTCATGACCGACGCGATCATCGTGCAGCGCTACATCGAGGTCGACAGCCGCCTGCGGCGCGTGATGGCGGTCGTCAAGGTGCGAGCGAGCGCGCATTCCGACCAGCTGCGCGAGTTCAGCATCGATGCCGACGGAATCCAGATTGGGCAGATGCTCGCCGAGCATGAAGGCTTGCTCGGGGGGCGGCCCACCCGAAAGCCCCTCACGCAGCTGGCACCACTGGCCGCGAACGACCCCAATGGTTGATTCGCGCCCGCAAGCGGCTCCGACATGAAAAACGCAGCAGACGGGTCAGCCAGCCCATCGGACGAAGCCGAAGTGCGCCTCGCGAACCTGAACGGCCAGGTCTCGGCGATGCGCGCCGTGCTGGTGCAGCTGCTGCAGGAAGTGGTCGTCGCGGAGGCGCGGCTCGACCACGGCGAGGCGGGTCTGCTGTTGCGGGCCAACGAGCAGCTGATGGTCAGCGCATTGGGCGCACAGACGGATGCCGACTCGGCCCATGGCGCGCTCGACGAGGCGTCTCGGGTGGGCGGCCTGGATCCGCTGACCGGGTTGCCGAATCGGACAGTCTTGCTGGATCGCTTCGAGTCGGCCATCGCCAATGCAAAGCGGCACGGCAACCGGGTTGCGCTGCTGTTCCTGGACCTCGACGCATTCAAGCAGATCAACGACACGTTCGGCCATGCGTCGGGAGACCACGCACTGCAACTCGTCGCCGACTGCTTGTCGTCTCTGGTGCGCGGGACCGACACCGTCAGTCGCCACGGCGGTGATGAGTTCCTCGTGCTGCTGGCAGAAGTGACGAACGTCGGCGACGCGGAAGTCGTCGCGGAGAAAGTGAACGCCGCGCTGGCCTCGTACAGCCAGTTCGACAGCCAGCAATTGCGGCTGAGGGCGAGCATCGGCATCAGCGTCTATCCGGAAGACGGAGAAGACGCCAAGACCCTGATCGCGTGCGCAGATGCGGCGATGTACCTCGCCAAGAAACAGGAACTCGGAGCGGGCGATCCTGATCGCGCGCCTTCGGCGGGGCGCGCGCAGC
>Ga0307515_10025405_pt1 | contig 10251 bp, 7 predicted proteins | sample 17_EM_MG_FD_194513 | JGI IMG/M metagenome (GOLD analysis project Ga0307515, IMG submission 194513) | Populus trichocarpa ectomycorrhiza microbial communities from riparian zone in the Pacific Northwest, United States - 17_EM | ecosystem: Host-associated > Plants > Roots > Unclassified | place...
GTTGACCTATGTTCTGCCGTTGTCGATATCTTCGAGCATATCATCTTGAATCCCTCCTCCCTGCCGCTCTACCATCCATTCCAACCCATTGCGTCCCGAGAAATGCGTCCATCACCCGGAATTTCTCCGATTCCCCCTCACCACATCACAGCAACACGGTCTGGTATGACAAGGATGGAAACGCGTTCAACAGTCTCGCCGGTTCAATCCGTTCCCCCCTAGCATTCAAACCCTTGCCGCCAGCTACACGCGATACTCCCTTCTCGGACGGGGCGGACCTAGAACCCGAACCCGACGAGGAGGAACCGCCACCATCTGTAACTCTCCAACCCAACGACTCCCCCTTCCCCGGCCGTCGTCGTACAGCCGGTCCCGAACCTCCCGATACCACCGAGGATACGGGAGATGTCGAGGAGCTGGACTCCACCGATCCCAAGGACTTGAATGCTTACGCGTCGCTGCCATGGGTCGACTACGTCAGACAAGTCAAGGTGGTGAAACTTCGTCAACAGAAGGCCAAGGAGAGATCTTCCCTCAATTCTGCTCGTGCGATTCAACAACGGGATCGCATACGAACGCGGGGTCGATCTCGGGTCGCGAATTTGTCCGTCCTCCGATTGGTTCTCCTCGCCAGAGCGGGATGCCAGCTCAGCGAACCTTCCGTCCTGTATAACTTCTCAGTAGGGCTCGTGGATTCTTGCACGAAATCTCCGAGAGCACGAGCCTCTATGGTCGTGAGGGTGTTACAGATGCTTGTTCCTAGAAATAAGAAAAAATACCCCAACCATCCCACATTCGACGCTCTCTTGCGACCTTGGGACCAAAACCGTCCCGCGCTCTCTGAAGCCGAGGCCACATTCCACAAGAACGTCGACAACATTGCGATAGACCTGTTCAGCAAGTATTGCCAGGACAAACCAGACTTTGTGGCCGAATTCCCTCGTGACGCGATCTTCCGCCTCGTAACCGTCGTTGCACGCCGGCGTCCCCAAGCCTTGACCCATGGGGGGTTGTTGAATACATTCTTCGCCGCAGCTCGTCAAGGCGGTTTGAAATTGTCTCACGCTTCCCCCTCACAAGGCCCAACACTTTTCGACAATCCTCCCACAGGCCACCTGTGGGCGCTCTTCCGTCTCGTCCAAGTCCATATCAACTCGAAATCTCAGCGAGAGGCTTTTCGCCTCTTCCAGAGGCTCGTAAAAGAGAAGATGATCACAACGTCCGCGATTTCCCAAGCGAACATCGACCAAGGGGATCCGAGAACAGTTATTCTCTTTGCGATGACAAGGACCTGTCTAGATTACGAGTGGACCACTGGCGCGCTAGAGTTGATGAATCTGGCTGCTAGCTGCGATCCTGCGGTATTCGACGAACAGACGAAGACTCTCGTAAACCAGAGTTTACACGTCCTCCTCAAACAAGCTGCCTTGGTGTCGCCTGCGCAAGGGTATAGCGTCCGTATGTCGGCTGCCGTTCAACAGGGGTCGTCACAACAGGATCTAGCTGGGCCGCGGTTCCTTCTTCGGCGGATCGTGGCTCTGATCACCGCACTCAGACGGGACCAGCGAGTGTTCGAGATCGAGGATAGGATCATTCAGCAATTCTACGCCTTAGCGAGGCAACTGGAATCTCAACGGGCCGCAGAATCCCTTTTTAGCATTGGAAGGATTTATACACCTTCCTCAATTTCCGCACCGCCGATGCTGGTCTCTCCTTCCTTCGAAATTCCGGATGGCTCTTCTCACGGGCGAGTCCTCCCAGTTGAACCCCGTCACATGACCTTCAGGTCTGCTCCAGAACCCACCTTACCTTCCCAAGAAGCTCAACCGACCGCCGCCTCGGAAGCGGCTACGGTGAACACCAAGTATCCGCTCCCCCATGGCCCGGCCTTGCTCTGGCTTTTCGAAACCACCCTCAAGGAGAGCAAAAACATTCACCTCTGTCGACATCTTGCCAACGAGATCGCTGACTCTAACATCGACATTCCCGTATACGACCGCGGCAAGTTCATCCGTTTAGTCGCGAACGCGGGCTTCGCTCAGGCTGCTAGGAAACTCTGGGAGCGTTATTCCGAGGACGAATCCCAGGGTGTCATCGGTCACGTGGGTGCGATGACGAGGCTCGTCAGCCTGTTCTGTCAACTAAGCAAAGACTTGGAGGCGAAGGAGGCGATGGTCAACAAAGGCCTGGATGTCTCCGGACATTCATCCATCTCATCGTCGGGTACGGTGTTTCCCGGTGGCGGCGGCAATGCAGAGATGGTGGTTATTAGTGGAGAGGACGCGACGGACCCCTTTGATGTCAATGTGGCCAAGGGCTTCGCGAAAGAGGTTGTCGACAAGTTCAGGGCCTCCAAAGTACCCCTCGAGCATGCGAGCCAGGAGGATCTCAACGGACTCGCCCGAGCGTATTTCATGATGGACAGGGCGGAAGAAGGGTTTGAACTCTTTCGAATACTCAAAGGGATCCGTTCTCCAGACTTGCACGACGTGAACGTTGTCTTGTCAGGCATCGCGGAGTACAATGTAGGGCTGGCGAGCACTATGATCGACCGGATGCACGAACGCGGACTGGTGCCTGATATGGTGACGTGGGGAACAGTGATCCACCTTGCATTTCTCAAGGGGGACATGGAACTGATGATCAGTCTCGTAAAGCGAGCACAGGAACAGGGGATCTCCAGGCTTTCGGCCAGGACGATCGGCACCCTGATTCGTGCAAGCGTTTCGAACGTCCCTCCTGGATCTCAGTTAGCAAGTCACGCGGTCACCCTGGGGAGCAAGGAGAGGGTTGGTTTGTTGCAGTTGATATTCGGCGGGGAGGGAGGTGCCGAGCAGATCAGACGGAATTTGGACGCAGCATGGCACCTAATCGGGACACTCGATCCGCAGAGCTTCGTGGGGACGGGGTCGCTCGCGAAGTTCTGCCTTGACCGGGCTTTGTGGGTGGGCGATGCGGAATTGGCTTTCAGGTTCTGGGAACAGTACTTAAGTTCGAAGACCGAGTGGAATGATCCTGGGCAGGCCGAGTTTCGGAAGAGGCTCCGCAAGTCGGTGAGGATGGCGAAGGCAGAGGGAAAGCTGGAGCCACCGCAGGCGACAGACATGTTGCGCAAGTTATTCTGGACGGGACGTGAACGTAAATCGGTATCGTAGTTAATGAGAGGGTTTCCGGTGCAGACTGAACAGAGAAGACGCCGGCAACACAACTCGTCGCCTGACGGGAACGAGCAACGGACCGGGGGTCACGCGTGACAAGATTTCGCCCGAAGAGGAAAGAGGATCGATTCTCGTCCGGCAAAAGTTTACGAAAATGTGTTAGAGACGGATTCGCTCCGTGTTGTCCGTCGGCCGGTGCCCCGTCTCCGCTGCTCATCCTCTTCATCCTCCTCGTCCTCCTCGTCCTCCCCCCTGTTATGCCATCCGCTCGTCCAGAGAAACAGAGCCCAACCCCGCCATTTGACGACCCCTCTCACCAGGATAACTCCGATTCTGCAAAGGTCAAGAGGAAGTGAGTACTGCCGAGTTTTCTCCGCCAGCTCTAATTCAGACCTCGCGAGCGGTCGTCCCTTGCTTGTTCCTTCCCCACCATCTCTCTCACTCCTGACCCCACCGTCCTGCATCCTCCACCCCGCTTTGATTTTCCAATGTCCTTCCCTTTCCCCTCCTTCGAATCACCCCCGCTGACTTATCTCTCCTCATTTCCCACGCGCACAGGCGTCAATCCCAGAGTATGATTCTTTTCCCTCGAATCCACCCCGTCAGCCACCGGGTAGGGTCGTAATCGACAACTGACGTGTGTTCCAGGCTGCGATGCCTGTAGAGCTCGCAAGGTCCGATGTGCACGCGAGAATCCCGAGGATCCGAAGCAGGCTTGCAAGCACTGCATCGCGCTAGGCATCCCGTGCACCTATGAGTACCAACCAAAGAAACGAGGTCCACCGAACTTGTAGGGGATGCTCCTTTCGTCCCGCTTTCTTTGCCCTCTGACTGTCTGATTTCAGGTACTTGCGACGTCTCCAAGAGGCTGCCGCTGCCACCGCAGCTGCCCAACAACATGAGTCGCAGCAGAGTCAGGAAGTCACCGTGTCCCCAATCCAAACCAAAAACATTCCACCGGGTCCTGCTCAGAGTAACATTTTGTCTCCCAGTACTCCATCGCATTCCCCCACATTCTTGGATCCTTCGCTAAATTCGATCTCCACTTCCTCGTTGACACCGTCCCGATATCCCATTGCTGCTGATACATTTCAATCTCCCTATCAACACCAGCCGATCTACCAGGTCAACCCAGCCGCGGCGTCCTCACTCACCCGCTCCCAAAAAGCTGATAATCAGGCGTTCCAAACCGCAGTCGATCAATTCAGCACCTACCCCCTCCATAATTGGTCATACCGGCAACCCCAAGCCCTTCCGGTCCCTCCCCCCTCCGTTATCCCACCGCTCTCTTACTATTATCGACCTCATCGTTTGGAAGACGTGGTTCCACGAGAAACTGTCTCGCTGATCCTTGCGCTCTTTTTCGACTACGTGTACCCTCTGACACCATGTTTGCACAAACCGTCTTTCATGGCCGACGTTCATGATAGGCGAGAGGAACGCGACCCTCTTTTCTTTGCACTCGTCATGTCAACCGTTGCTTCAACGTTGATTCAAGTCCCTCGTTCCTATATCCCAATGGAGCGACACGCGGTAAGGAAGTTGGCTCAGGCCTGCCATGAGGCAAGTAGGCACATAACCGTGGTTTCTTACGATCCGCCGACCTCTACGCACGTCGTCATCCGCTACTTGTGAGTGTTTACATTCTTACGTGTGAAAGCTGATATGACATCCACATCATCGGATCTTCATTTAGTGACTGCGTCTATCACTTCTGCGAAGGGAATGATGCGACGCAACACGCTGCATTCGGTGAGGCCTGTCACATCGCCGTGACCCTAAGGATGCACGAAGAATCCTCCTATGAGGGTCTCGACCTAATCGAGTGTGAAGTCAGAAGGAGAGCCTTCTGGTTGTTGTTTGGAGGTGGGTAGTATTTCAACCGTACCCTCAATGGGTGCACTTATTCATCAACGATGACGTTTCGCCCAGCCGATAAATCGGAGTCGATCCTACTCGGGCGCCCCATCTGTCTTCGAGATGAGGACTGTACTGGTATGCCTAGTTGATGTCGGGGTTAAGATGTCTGCTGAGACACCTGTTTCCGTTCCCCAACCAGTTCATTTTCCCAAGGAACTGGACGATGAGTAGTGAGTTTTTGCATTTGCCTCCATTTCGATTTCCCCACAGCCACCCCGCATCCGAGGAATGTCCCATATACTCCCTCCGCATCATTGGAATTGCTCTGCTAACCACCCATTCCTTTTTCTGTCTTCGATGATCAATCCCGATCAGCATCACCCCCAGCGCGTATCTGACCCAACCGCATGGGGGAACCGCTATCGTTTCTGGTCTAAACTATACCTCCCGTATATTCGCACTTCTCGGAGAGATCCTTGTGCGTATTCGAGTTGACAAGAGATCACCACCCCAGGGTCAATTTGCAACCGCGAGGCTCGAGGAAGTCCAGGCCCTTCATTCGAGGATCATGGCAGCTTTGGCTCATGCCCCAGAAAGCTTACGCTTAAAACCCGTGCTCCACGTCGGATCTACAATGAATGGGGCGACCGGCGGCGGAGGCATCCTCCCGGATTTCGGTGGCTCTAACTTACAAACCGCTTTCGATGAAGTTCGTGACTTCTTCGATAACCCCAATGCCCCAAGGACGAACGCCCTCAACCCATTCTTGGTCATGCAAGCCAATCTATATGTAACACAGGTATGGTAAACTTCTACACATGGTCGAGCTCATGTCTCACTCACCCATAAAGCAACTCGTGCGATTTGTAATCGAACAATATCGGGACGAGCTTATCACGTCGCTTCAAGGCAGCGTGGACGAAGAGAAGAGAAACGAAGACCGGGAAGTAGTGGCTCGGGATCTGTTGAACATATTGCATAGCATTCCCATCCAATCTATCGCCACCAATGGGCCTTCACTGGTTTGTAGTGGCCGTCAATGCTACACCTGGCCTATCAGGATACTAATCCGCGCTTAGGTTCACAAGGTGCGCTTTGTTGCGTCGACTCTGTTGGACGCTGTCCGAAAAGCGGAAACGGCCCCGGCTTCCGCTGCTAGAGCTCATGGTTATCTCTGTGAGCCCCGCACCACTTTTCTCCTTCCCACGTGTATCTTTGACAAATCTTTCAGGGGACTTCCTGTCTATTCTTTCCGAAATTGAGCGGAATTACCTGTGAGTGACCCTGATCCCCTTCACGTGATCTTTATTCCATGCTCACAAGCCATGTTTAGACCGGATGATGAGCGGGATGGTGTTTCGAGCGGTGATGGAAGTGCGAATGCTATCCTCATGGGTAACTAGGGGAAACCACTCAAACTCTTGACGTTACTCCTCCATTTCGTAACCCCCCTCGCTGTTTCAACTCCTTCCCGAGTTGGAAACAATTTCTTTGTTTTCCCCGTTTTTGTTCAAACGAGTGGATGCTGGTCGTCATGTGTGTATTATTCCGGGACTCGAAACGCATCCCACACTCCGTGGGTTTTCGTGGATCATCATGGCTTCACGGGCTCTACACCCGCGCTGGTCGCGTGGAGTAGGAGCTAATTTTCCTTCCCCCTTCCCCCCGATGTCGGCTATCTTATTCTATATTAGCCTTTTCTCCGCGTCACCGTACACTCACCTATCCATATACCCTAGTTCCCCTCTCCGAAATCGCTAACCCCGCCATCTCTACCCGCACATTTTGTCAATACTCTATGGTTGGGTGCGCCGCGGTACACGAACGAACCCCTGTGGAGGTATAGATCCGGAATTTTGTGTTTTTAGTCAAACGTTCTCGTTCACATTTGTTACTCCTACCCTGGTTGCTGTTTGTCGTATTAGGTGTATTTTTACCTATCCCATCTCCTGAATTCAACGTCTGTCCGTGATCGCATACTACTCCGCCTTGAAGCATGTTGCCTGAAGGTACATCCACTGGAGAAGCGCCAACTGCGTTCTGTACCAGTGTTGTGCCAGTCAGTAGCGGTATAGCCCCGACTTGACCGTGCGTGGGACAAAGCTTCGCCGAAAAGCCCGAAAGTCCCGGGCATGAACTACAGATCTCGCCTCTAGACCACTTGTGAATTTGTACCGGGGACGGGGGGTCCTCCAATTCAGGCGGTCATCGGTCAGGAGCCCGACCCGCAGTGTGATTAGGCTGGAATCCAGCCTCGGATTCAGGGGCGAGAGAGATGCGTTTTAGAAGGGAGGAACGCCTCTGGATAGTGTGATCGTGATGATGTGGCCGGATGGAGCAGGGACCACGTCTTCGTCGGTCTTTTTCAAATCGTGACATCTACCGACCCTGGAAAAGGCGGTAGTCTTGCCATTCCTATTGTTGCTTGTCGGCACCACTGATTACAACGTAAATCAAAACAAGTACAGTCAGAGATAACCTACGAGACAGAAATATTCAAAACAGACATGACATAAGAGACGGGGGAGCACGTCGCAGGATACGTACTGCGGACGGATGGTAGGACGACGAGTATGCTATGATGCGCGTGAGTAGAGGAGGTGAATAAAGGGGAGATCCTTACAATGCGGAAAAAATGGGGGAGGGATAGGACGGTATCTATATTAGAGAACTCGACACAAGGCGGAGTGAGGAGAGGAGGGGAGTCGGTGACTCGCAGAAGGATGCACCTGAAGAACTCGACCCACGTGTCAATGCCATCATTTGGATTTAGCGGCTCCGTCTGAATACGAAGAATCAATGAACAAGACAGATAGCACCGCTGTTGGGAGCTCACCGTCGTCATCCAATTCATAAGCGTCGTGGTTAATCTGCCGGAGGAGCTCCCGAACATCTTCCACGTCGTTCGCGGCCCCAAGCTTCTCAAACGCATCGAGAGCACGCAACGCCTCGGACTTTGCCTCCTCGAGCCTCTGTTCCCTACGCCAAAGCTTAGCCTGTGCCCGCATCGCAGAAGCCAGAAGATGTTTATTATTGCCATTGGCCGCATATGACTTGGCGCGTTCGGTGTGAGTGTGCGCGTCATCAAACATGCTCTCGCTGGCAAAGAGGCTCGCCAGGGATAGATGAATGGAAAACAGCAGATCGAGCCAGGTGGAAGAGGATGCAATTCCAAGGGCGACCTCCAAATGGTGGGTGGCCTTCTTCGTCTCGCCCTTGGAAAGATATATGTCACCAAGAAGGTTATGACATCGACAGAGCTGAAATTCTTCGCCTGTCTCTGGGAGGAGATCAGTTGCGCGGGATACGGCTTCTTCTGCGTCGTCGGACTGATTGTCGTGATGGAGCAACCAAGCGAGGTCGATCAAGCAGTGTGCTTGTTCTACTGTTCCACCGAGCCGTTCGTTAATTTCCGATGCTTCTTTCGCCTGTTGTGCTCCTTCCTTGAAGAGGCCCATCCAAAAGTTGACACCAGATAGCTGCCTCAGTGTTCGAGCGAGCCGACGGTCATCCCCCTGCTCTCTCGAGAGCTTTAAGGTATGAATGTGAAGCCGTTTGGATTCCGTGTAATTCCCAACCCTCTGGAACAACCGCGAGAGGTGATATAGGCATTCCAGCTTGCAGGGGTGATCATCTGTGAGTGCCTCTATCTTCCGCCCCAATGTGACAAGCCGTGGTTTGTGCCAGTAGAGGTGTTTCATAAAGTTAGCGCAAACACTCCAGACAAAATCTGGTGTCGCATCAGTTGCTGTGAATACATCGAGCAGATGCTCGACATTCACATCCTCTGACACAATCCACCTCGTTTCTTCGAAGCCGGGCTTCCCAGGGCGGAGAGGAACTGAAATCCGGCTGAAGTAACGCTCCTTGGTCGAGCACAGGAGTGGAGCTGATCCTGGATCTTTAGGGGAAAGATAGTCGTGGATTGGTGCCAGCATTGTGATGAAGCCGTCACTCCGATATGCCAGAGAAAGAACACAAAATCCGTCAAATATGTTCCTCCTGTCGGTGATTGTAGGAAATAGCCAGTCGATCTTGTTCTCGTCAACCCCTTGAGGGAAGAAGGCGACGACTCCGAGAAGATCCCGGGCGTCGGGGCCAAGTTCTTGAAATATCGAAGATGAGAGCGACAATTCAATGGTGGCTGCAAGGCTCCTCCCGCGCCCTGCCTGGAGCATGTCCGTCCGACGCTCGCCCCACTCCCTGGCCAACCGACTAGCGTCCCATCTGTTGTGATGAGCAACTGTGGCGAGTAGCGTGATCGACAGTGGATGAAAATCGAGCTGCTCCAGGATGTTGTCGACCACGTCTGAGCGTCTGCCGTGCTTGTAGATCCGGTGGAAGGTGTCACCGCCGGCCTCCTTCGATAGCGTCGGAATGTCCAACCACTCGAAATCGGGAGGGAAAGTGGAGATCCGAGTCGTGATGCAGAGGCAGATGTTGCCCAGCTGACTGAGCTCCTCCACTGCCCCATATATATCCTCGGCGCTCGTTATGTGTGGGTCCAGCACGGACTCTGCGTTGTCGAGGACTATCAGCATGTCCTTGGAGGACAGGATTTGCCGCAAAGGGGCCAAATCCCCCGGGTTCTCGACACTTGCGCCGATGGTCTTGGAGAGTTGGCGGAGGAAGTGGGGAAGCGATGGCGGGAACTTGTCGCAGCGGATGAACCGACGCTCGTCGCCGAATCGTCGCTTGATGCGGTCGTCATGAAGGAAGGTCAGAGCGATGGATGTCTTGCCAATCCCGCCGGCACCGACTAGGGCGATTGGTGTGAGGCGTTCCGCAAAATTGACAATCTCGTCTATCAACTTGTCGCGTCCAAAGAAGATCCTCGGTGGCGGCGGCGGTGATTCCCCAAGTACGCTAAACGCAAATTAGTTGCTGGATTTCTTAATCGCAGGGACTGCTGACCTGTTTGGAGCCTAGGTGGTGGTCAGTGATTATCCGGTGGCAGATAGAGCACGCGCCACTCACCGACCGATCTCGATCGCCAGCCTCTTGCTGACTTTTTAGTATGTTACGGACCATGGCTTGGGTATTTACAACATCATGATGAACCTCGGAAATGGCGCGCCGGACCTCGTGGCGAACATCGGAAGCGATTCCATGCGTGTTTTTTGGCAGTGGAGGTTGTGATTCTCCGGGTGCGCTGGATGCGAATGTTAGACCTTGAATTCGTCCGTAGTTGAGATTCTGACCTGGCGTGAGTCTAGGCAGCGGTAAGTAGTTA
>Ga0307515_10025406_pt1 | contig 10251 bp, 10 predicted proteins | sample 17_EM_MG_FD_194513 | JGI IMG/M metagenome (GOLD analysis project Ga0307515, IMG submission 194513) | Populus trichocarpa ectomycorrhiza microbial communities from riparian zone in the Pacific Northwest, United States - 17_EM | ecosystem: Host-associated > Plants > Roots > Unclassified | place...
CCGGTTTCAAGATCTAGGTCACTAGTTTGAAAAGTTAACCCGAATTGACATTGGTCTTTTTTTATTGATTTTTTTCACTGATTTTTTTATTTCAATTTTATCCTTCAAAATTGGGTTTTTTTTTTTTTAAAAAAAGGGCTTCATGATTTTCTTTGGTTTCTTTTTTTTTAGGGTTATCCTAATCTCATGTATTGGACTACGAGTTTGACAGGTAAGCCTAAATTGACTCGGGCTTTTTTTGGGTTGTTTTTTTTAATTTAATCTTTTTTTTTTGCTATTCAATATTAGGTCGGTTTTACAGTTGATCTTCATGATTTTTTTTTTCTTTCTATTTGGTTATCCTATTCACATGATTTGGGTAGCGGGGTTTAATGGGCTTACTCAGGTTTGCAAGTATTTTTTCTTCTTTTTGTAATTGATTTTTTTTTATTTCACCCTTTTACATTGGATTTGTTGGGAATCAAGGTTTTTTAATTTTTTATTTGTTTTATATTAGGTTATCCCAATCTCATAACTTGGTTCACATGATTGGCATGCTAACTCAGGTTGACCTGTGTCAGTCTCTTTTTTTTTTCCAATTTTATCCTTCCATATTGGGTCGGCTAGGAATTGAGCTTTGTCATTTTTTTTTCTTTTGGTTAGTGTTCTTTTATGCATATTATTGTCATAACTTATTTTTGGGTTATTCCCCAAAATTTACCCTTTTTCATTTTTAAAATAAAAAAATAAATAATAAATAATAATAGCAAGAAGAATGATAATTTGAAAAAAGCAGGCTGAGGAGGATTTCAAATATATAGAAAACTCAAACTGCAATTTTAGATGGAATTAGGAGTTTAATCGTACTACATTGTACCTAAGACTAGAGAGACAATGCAGATACAAGGTCAAATTAAATGATTACTAGATTAATTTGCATAAAAATTAAGTCCAAGGATATAATTAGATTTTTAATAGACCAATTTAATTTAATCATGAGCCAAATTAAGAGTTTAATTATATTTAAGAATTAATTTGGGTAAAATTAAAGGATTTAATTAAGTGTAAGGACTTAATTATACTTTAAATGGATCAATTTAATTTTATTAGGGACTTAATTGGTGAAAACTTAAGTTTGGGAGCCGAATTTGGGCTTAATTGAGAAGATTAGAATTTTAAAGGACCAAACTTAATTTTTACAAAGTTAATTGGTTAAAATCAGGGGTAAAATCACAAGAAAATCAAAGTTTTGGGGTCAATTATCGGTTAGATTAAAAAATTCACAGCCAAGGACCTTTTTGGAAAAGGCGTCGAACTTTGGGGGGTCAATTGATTGAAACTAGGGGTGAAATTGAAGCGCATTGAAAGTTTAATGCTCAATTTGCATAAATCCAAGACCAAGGACCACAATGAAAAAAGTGTTGAAATTCAGAGGTGATGTTAAAGTTTGGCAAGGATAAAATTGCATAAAATTAAAAGTTTCAGCCAATTAGGGGTGCAATTAAAAGAAATCAAAAGTCGATGGACTAAATTAACTTTGGTCAAGTCCCTAAATTAAAACCCCAAAAGTCAAAACAACGTCGTTTTATTTAAATGAAACGGTCTGTTTTGACCAAACAACACAAAAAAAAAAAGAACTGATTAGACAACTTGTTGTCTAGTTACTGTTCATCATCTCTTTTTTTTTTTTGCATGAAAAACTACTCAGGTGGCTACTTTTCAGGGGCATTTAATACTTCATATCTCAACCAAATCGAACAAACCATACACCACTATGATGGCCAGACATTGTACTACACCCCAACGTTAATCTCACCAGCCAACTGGCCCTACAGCCGTTGTGACGCTACCCCAAAGTAGCCAATTCAGGCAGCTTTTAGCTGCAAACTTTTCAGGCCATGATAGCAACTTTGAACCAACGGCTAGGATCCTTCATGTTCGAATCATGGGCCAAGATAAGTCCCTAAAATAGATAAAGTGTCCCTCTTCCACCCCCTTATAAATAGGGGTGGATTCCAGGTATTGAGCAATGAAGAAATCTAAAGCCAAAATTTGGAAAAAAATTAGTCATTTTCCCCTGTTTCTATTTTTCCTCCTCTACCATTGTTAACGCCGCCAACAATACACCAGACTTCTTTGCACCACCAGGAATGCCTCTAGAAACTTTTCTCCTTCGACCAGGCAAGCCTTCCTCTTCCTTTTCTTCTCCAACCCCCTTAGCCATTTGCATGCAGAATACATTCTGCATGCAAATGGAAAAATATCATTAATAACAATTGGTTGGACCCTTCGCAGCCCAACCCAGATGGTTGGGCCGAGTCCAGCTGCTAATCGACCCAACCCGATTGAGTCGAGCTGGACCTGTTTTGGCCCAACCCAAAAACAAAATAGAGAAAGGTTGTTTGGCCGCCAATCAGCCCACCTGTCTAAGTTGGGTTGGACCTGTTTTAGCCCACCCATATAGATAGGTCGGGTTCAACTCAATATATTAAATATAATAATATTTAATTAAAAAAATTCAAATTTTTCAAAGGGCATTTTAAAAATATTTGTGAGTCCCTTGCATGTTTTTTCAATTATTTTGCATAATAACGACAACATTTATTCCCCTTTTTACAATTGGTTTTTTGACATTTGTGTTTTCATTACATCCCTTAAGATTATGGTTCATTATCAAATCATAACTAGCATCACAATTTCAATTTCAAATATGGTTTATTTCCTTTCAAACATTAAGACATGATGCTACGCATTTTCTGAGGGGAAAGAAACTGGATTCTGCCCCTAACATGACTAAATTTTCCTGTTTTGTCAATTTGCCCAATCTGTTAGCAGAAGTGACAGCTCTACCTCTCCTCATATATTTATCTATACCTGGAGTTATAGAGCTCCAAATTAAGCGGGGTTGGACTCGTTGGAAAGCTAACATCCCTGGCTATAACTCCTATGAGAAACCTTCCCCAAATTTCATCATTTTTAGGTTCGAATACTCTCTAGAACCAGGGTGAGGAATCTGCCTAGTTTTGTCAACGGTGTTTAAATGAACTTTCAATTATCACCATTTCCCTTTCTTCTCTCAAGACAACTATTCCTACATGTCGTAACTCCTTCTAAGATATGTCATAGGCTATACATAAGGTTAATACCCTTGTTTTCTCTTCACGTAACACACGCATTTGACTCACGAAGTTCCATACTACCAAGTTATCATACTTTCCCTCATTAGTGAACTTTCTACCACACCTAATTTATGCATCATTAACATATGACATCCCAAAACTCTTCCTCTCTCTCTTTAATTTGGTCTTAGCCAAAACTTGGCCTAAGGGGACCAAGGGTCCCTTTTTCCTTTCCATGCAATTGTTTGTCTCATTTACTCATTGTTCACATCATAACAACATATCACAAAGGTTGTTTATCAAGCAAAATTCACAATTCCTTTTCCTCCCATTCAACCCTCACATGGTCGGCCACTCATATCCCTTGGTCATTGATCTTTTTTCTATGGTATTCTTGCATGATTTTATATTCAACACAACTTATAACATTTCGATTAACCTAATTCCAACAAATTTTGCAATTCCCCCAAATTTCACTCAAGACCCCTAATTTTTAAATTCTGAAATTGGTGTACAATTCCTAATCAAATATTAAATTTGTTTTCACAATTAGGTTTAGGGCCCTTATCTGGAGGAAATTTGGATTTCAACTCAAATTTAGTTTAAGATTTTTAGCTCCTCCCTCCTTGCATGCAGCCGACCCTCTCCTTCTCTTTTCCTCATAATTTCTTCACTTGTTTCCTTGTTAATTCCTTTATCAATGAATGTTCTCTCTACTTAGAAGTCCAGAGTTAGTATAGCCCTAGTAATTTTGGTGTTTTTCTCTGAATTTTGGTGAAGGAAAATCTGAAATCCCCCCTCCTTCTTGTCTTGGTGCAGCCGGCCACATGGAAGAGAGAATGAGGTGTTTATAGTCCCATTCTTTTTTAATTGCACTTTGGTCCATTCTCCCCCCTTTTTACAATCTGAGTTGTACTTCTTTTCATTTTTTAAAATCCCCCCTTAGTAATTGAACTTATTTGATTTTTTCACACAATTAACTCCCACATTTTATTATTGTATTTTTTTTTTGTAAAAGTTTATTCTTGGGGTTTAGATTCTCCCTTTCTAGTAGAAATTTCATCCTTAAAATTTAGGTTACATACGTGTGTTGGTAAATAGATGCGTGTATTTCTCCTTGATTTCGATTTCCCCCTCCCAATTTTCTTCTTCTACCTAAGAGTTCCTCCATAATACTCTTACCAAGGGAACTTTTTTATTCGTTAGCACTTTTTCACCCCACTCCATAATCTTGACTGGTTTTGTAACACTCGTGAGGGATTCATCTTTGCTTTTTGTAACAAGAACACATGAAATACGTTGTGAATCTTATCCAAATATATGAGCAATTCCAACATATAAGCAACTGGCCCTATCCTCTTTATGATTTCAAAAGGGCCAATCCATCTCGGGGCAAGCTTCCCCTTCATTCCAAACCGAATGATGCCCTTCAAAGGTGCCACATTCAAAAACACTTTATCCCCTATTTGGAACTTCGAACTTTTCTATCTGTCTTGAGCTTCCTTCATTCTTTGTCTGATTGTCCTCACTTTATCAGTCGTCATCTGTACCATTTTAGGTCTCAGGAGTTTCCTTTCTCCTACTTCATCCCAACAAATTAGGGTACGACATTTCCTTCCGTACAATGCTTCGTACGGAACCATCCCAATAGATGTTTGTTTGCTATTATTATATGTAAACTCCACTAATGGCAATAGATCTTCCTAATTTCCCCTGAAGTCCAACAAACATGATCTTAGGATATTAAATAATAAGAAGCAAGTCATGATTAATCTGATTCATGTTCAAGAGAGGCTTGTTGGTGCAACCAAGACCATTACACAAGGATTGAGAGAAGAATACTAGATTTGGTTAGTTTGACCTTTCGCTACCTTTTTTATCATAGCTGGAGCTACAGGTCTAATTTTGAGGTGATTCCAATGGCATGGAAACTAGACTTCCATACCTTTCCAATGGTATATGGCACGCCTTCTTATTATTTAAGACGAGAGAGAACCATCCATTTGAAGTTGGGTTTTGCTGCTGCTAGGCATAATGCGAAAATATCCAAACTTGTCTTATTAAATTAGATGGGCTATTAAACTTTCTTTATTTTATGAGGAAATACTTGTTTGAGTTCCAGAATTGTTTATTTTAATTAGTTTGGGCTAGTTTTAGCTTGAGTTGATTATTATTTAAATTGAGTTTATATGTGACCCATTAGGGAAACTAGCGTTTTTGGCTTGGAGTATAAATACTCTTGAGAATACTTTTCAGATCAAATTTTTAGCTAATTATATTCTGATTTTGCCGACCTTTGTTGTCAATCTTAGTTCTTGATTAAACTTTCAACTCTTCAAAGAATTGACCAATCTTTGTTGTGAATTTATACTCCTTTTACTCATCTCCAGGTGTAGGCGTTGTGATTGGGTTGGTTTATAGTCTTGTTGCCTTGGAGCAGGTCTTCCATTGTGATAAGATCATGTTATTTTCAGCAAACTTGGATTAGATAGATCTTAGGTTCGTGAATTCCATTCAATTCCGCTAGGGTTCACATTAGTTAGTAACAGAGAAGATCTAGTCACAGGTTATATCCTTCAATTTGTGTCTTTTGTTTCTTGATTTTTTCTTGATTAGTTTCGGCCACATTTATTAAAAAAAAAAATTAGGGTTCTTGCATCCTCTTGAATTGTTGAACACAAAATCATAAGGTAGTGTTCTTGTTGAATTCTTGATCTTGCCACAATATATACATAAAACAAATGTGTTATTGAATTCTTTTCTTGATTGTTGAATTGGTATACAAACAAAAAAGGGGGCTTGATCTTGAAAATTATAATTGTTGTCGTAAAAAAAATAAAAAAAGAAGAAAATCAACATTCTGGAGTTTGGCCTAGAGCTAGGGAAAGAAAATTGGTCATTAGGAATTTGTGTTGCTCTTTATCTTTTTTTTTCAGGTTCTATCATTGTTTGATTTAATTTTCAGTTTGGATGGTAAATCTCTTTAGTATTATTGCTTCAATTTAGTTTATTTTGCGTCTTCGAATCGTCATATTACTCGCACAAATTTGCATTGCTACTCGTGAATTTATCATCGTAGTTTTGTTTTGTTAGTTTCATAAATTTCTTGCTTCTTGAGTCTATATCAAATTTATAAATTCACTATGTAGTTGGTTGTTTTTTTTTTCTGAATTGTTTCTAAGTTATTTCAAGAACTAAAGAAAGACAATTTGAGTGGAAAAAGGCGTAGGGAGCATATTAGAGCGAAAAGCCTATAAATTTGTGTGAAACACGAGTGTGTGAGGTGTGACTTTTTTTTATTGCTAACGATTTTCGTGTAGTTTTTTTTAAAAAAAGAGAAATAATGTCTTCTAATAGTGTACCATAATAGAAGGGTGAAATCCCAGAAGATCAGCTTTCAAGAATATAACAAAAGGTGGAATTTATGTTTGGTGAGCTGATGACTAGGATTGAAAAATTAGAGACTAGGTCTGATGGGGGATGTAGTAAAAAGGGTAGAGGAGCTAGGAAGAAGGAGAGTGTTGCTGGAAACTCTACAGATGAAGCCGAGGATGATCTTAACCATGGTAGTGGGTTCCGTACACATATGGGAAAGAGGTATGAGAATCGGCCAAGGAGCAGACATATTTGGCCACATAGGGATTTTGAGCATAAAGGGGATTTTGATCATTTGAGGGATGTAGATTGAAATTTAGGTAGTATTAAGTTAAAAATCCCAACCTTTAAGGGAAAAAATCCGAAAGCTTACTTAGATTGAGAAAAAAAGGTGGAGATGATTTTTGACATCCATAGGTACTCTGAAGAAAAGAAGGTTAAGTTTAGTTGTAGTGGAGTTTACTTATTATGCCATGGTTTGGTGGCAGAGATTAGTGGTAGAAAGAAGAAGGAATAGAGAAAGACCAGTTAGCACGTGGGAGGAGTTGAAACAATAATGAAGAAGAGGTACGTTCCTAAACACTATTATTGAGAGTTGTTTAATCATTTACAAATGATTACACAGAGTAGTAACAGTGTGGAGGAGTATCAGAAAGAATTAAAGGTGGCTATGATTAGAGCTAATGTTAATGAAGATGATGAAGTTACTATATCTAGGTTTTTAAATGGCTTGAATAGAGACGTGACTAATGTTGTGGAGTTGCAATCTTATGTTGAATTGGAAGAGTTAGTGCATTTAGCCATTAAGGTTGAAGGACAATTGAAAAGGAAGGGCAGTACACGATCTGGAGCTTATTCAGGGTCTTTTTTGGGTTGGAAGATGAACTATAGGAGAGCTGGTGGTGTGCCATTGAAGCCCTTGGTGACTTCTGAAGCTACCGAACCTACGTCCATGAAGAAGCAGGTTTTGGCCAATGATAAAAAACTTAAGGGAGAAGTCCAACCGAAGCGTAATCATGATATAAAGTGTTTCCAGTGTCAGGGATTAAGACACTATGCATCAGAGTGTGCAAATCGTCGAGTTATGATTCTAAGGGATGATGGAGAGATTGTGTCCACTAGTGAGGGGTCTAATTGTGATGATATGCCACCACTTGAGGATGCTAGTGATTTAGAGTATGTTGTTGATGATAAAATTTTGGTGATTAGAAGGTCGTTTAGTGTTCAGACTAAGGAGGAGGATGTGGAGAAATAAAGGGAGAACATCTTCCATACTAGATGCCTAATTAATGATAAGGTATGTAGTATGATCATTAATAGTGGTTGTTGTACTAATGTTGCTAGTGTTACTTTGGTTAGAAAGTTGGGATTGAATACCATAAGGCATGAGAGGCCTTATTAGCTTAGCTTCAATGGTTGAATGAATGTGGTGTTGTTAGGGTGAATAGACAGGTGATTATTTCTTTTTCAATAGGTAAGTATAAGGATAAAGTGTTATGTAATGGTGTGCCTATGCATACTACTCATCTATTATTAGGGAGGCCTTGGTAATTTGATAGAAAAGCCAAGCATGATGGGTTTAAAAACAGGTATTCATTGGAGAAGGATGGTAGAATTTATACACTTACCCCACTAACACCAAAACAAGTGTATGAAGATCAAATTCAGTTGAAGAAAAGTTATGAGGAGGAGCACTCAAATTCAGTCAAAGCGGAAGAACAAGTCGAACAACATGGTGAGAATGTGAGGAAGAGTGAAAATAAAGTGAGCCATGAGTTGAAAACAAAAGGGGACAAAGTTTCGGCCTTTAGAAAATTAAGGGAGGGTCATGGCCAAAAACAAAAAAAATAGAAGGGGGGCTAAGAGTGGAGAGAAGAAAGAAATGGTGAGAAAAGAAAAGTGTGTAGAAAAAATGGGGAAAAACCTTAATTTCTTTGCAAAATCTAGTGATCTTAAAATGCTTATCTTTCTGAATTGTCTATGATTTTTTTTTTTTAGTTTAACGTGGGTGTCCGGGCTAGCTTGCGCGCACCTAGACTAATCCCACGAGCCCTGAAGTTAACGACCATGTAAGCCTCCAGTGGCCATCATATGAGCAACCATAGGGCTCAAACCTGAAACCATAGAGGGAGCAAACCTCTTGTTCCCAAGCTCTTACCACTGGGCCACCACCTAGATAGTTGAATTGTCTATGATTTTACTTGTGAATAAGGAGGCATACTTTAACTCTGATAATTTAGATTCCTGTGTTCCTAGTATTGTTAAAGTTCTTTTACAGGAATTTGAAGATATCTTTTCAGAAGAGATTCCTAGTGGTTTGCCTCTAATTAGGGGAATTGAACATCAAATCGACTTTATTCCAGAAGCATATATACCAAATAGGCCGGCATATAGAAGTAATCCCGAAAAGTGTAAGGAACTCTAACGGCAAGTGGAGGAGTTCATGTCGAAAGGATACATTCGTGAGAGCATAAGTCATTGTGCAGTTCCTGTGCTTCTTGTCCCAAATAAAGACAAGACTTGGCAAATGTGTGTCAATTGCAGAGCTATCAATAACATCACTGTAAAGTATCGACATTTTATTCCCAATTTAGATGATATGTTGGATGAATTGCATGGTTATAAAATGTTTTCGAAAATTATTTTAAAAAGTGGTTATCATCAAATTAGGATGAAAGAAGGGATGAATGGAAAAATGCTTTTAAAACTAAATATGGTTTATATGAGTGGTTGATTATGCCTTTTGGATTTACTAATGCACCTAATATTTTTATGAGATTGATGAATCATGTTTTGCGTGCTTTCATTGGTAAGTTTGTAGTTGTCTATTTTGATGATATTTTGATTTATAGTAAGGAGTTTGGTGAGCATATGGATCATTTAAGACAAGTTCTTGATGTTCTTAGAAAAGAATCCTTATATGCTAATTTGAAAAGGTGTGAATTTTGCATGGATAGAATTATTTTTCTTGGATATTTTGTTAGTACAAAAGGTATAGAGATGGATGAGGCTAAGTGTAATAACCCACATCGGCGGGTGAGGGAGTGGTAACTGGCCTTATTAAGAGTGCTGGTTGCTGACTTGTCATACGCGTTTTCGGGCGTCAGACTCAAAAGTGGGCTCGCATCACCAGGAACAAAACCGTGAGGGCGATAAGGCCCAAAGTGGACAATATATGGCAAGTTGGGCTGGGCTGTTACATTTGGTATCAGAGCCGACCTCACTGGCTGTCCAGTTGTGCCGACGGGGTCGTCGGGCTCCTTAAGAGGAGTGGATTGTAATATCCTACATCGGCAGGTGAGGGAGTGGTAACTGGCCTTATTAAGAGAATTGGTTGCTGACTTGTCATACGCGTTTTGGGGCGTTAGGCTTAAAAGTGGGCTCGCGTCACCAGGAACAAAACCGTGAGGGAGGTAAGGCCCAAAGCGGACAATATATGACAAGTTGGGTCGGGCTGTTACACTAAGGTTAAGAATGTTCAAGAATGGCTTACACTAAAATCAACAACAGAAGTTAGATGTTTTCACAGTTTAGCTAGTTTCTATAGGAGGTTTGTTAAAGACTTTAGTATAATAGCCTCTCCATTAACTAAAATCATTAAGAAATCCGTAGGGTTCAAGTGGGGTGAAGAATAAGAATGTAAATCCCGAGAAAAAAAAAAGAAAAAGAAAAAAAGGACTGGATTAAATTAAAGGAAATAAACTAAACTAAAAAGAAGTGGGGGCAAAACGAATACACTTAAAGAAAATAGGGCCTAAATGTAAATAAGAATAATTAT
>Ga0307515_10025407_pt1 | contig 10251 bp, 6 predicted proteins | sample 17_EM_MG_FD_194513 | JGI IMG/M metagenome (GOLD analysis project Ga0307515, IMG submission 194513) | Populus trichocarpa ectomycorrhiza microbial communities from riparian zone in the Pacific Northwest, United States - 17_EM | ecosystem: Host-associated > Plants > Roots > Unclassified | place...
CCCATGTCGCGAGCTGCTCCGGCGTGCTGTCCCAGTCTCTGTCGAACAGCGTGCCCCCGTGGAGATACATCCACAGCGCCATCTCGGCCGACGGCGCATGCCCGGCCGTGGCCAGCTGGATGAACCGGCCGTAGGCCTCGGAGAACCGCGCCTGGCGAAACGAGGCGACGGCGTTGGCGTGCAACTCGGCAGCGCTGGGCGCCGGCTGCGCAAACGCGCCGGGCGCCTGGCAGCCGAGCACCAGAACGACGAGAGGCAGCCACTTGAAGGCGGAGGTTGACATGGTTGGTTCTCCTGAACGTTGGCGTTGGACACGGGGGCTCCGTTGCCATCGGCGGCGCCGTGTGCAGCGGTGAACGCATGTTCCGGGCGCAGGCAGCGGCCGGCGCGGGCCGATTCAATAGTGACCGCTGGCGTGCGGCGGTCAGCGCACTGGCGCGTTAGCGTGGGCGGCCACGATGGCGCGGAAAACCGGCAGGGCCTGGATCAGCCGGCCGCGGTCGGCCGCGTCGGTGATCTCGGTGGCGCGCGCCTGGACGTCGGCGTACAGCTGAGCGAGCAGGGGCGCCGCGCGCGCATCGCCTGCGGCCTCGAGCGCTTGGCGGCAGAGCCAGCGCAGCTCTATCGTCTCAGTGGCGGGTCGGTCGGCCAGCGCACCGTTCAGCCGCTCCAGCAGCCGGTCTGCCGTCGACATTGCCACATCGAGCCGGCCGAGCCGCGTCTCGCAAAGCGCGGCGTATGCAGACGCCACAAAGCCTTCGATGGATTCGTCCAGGGTCTGGTAGACGGCCTGCGCCTGAGCACACCACTGCAAGGCGGTATGTGCATCTCCCTGTTTGAGATGCAGCGCTCCCAGATACCGCAGCGTCAGCGCCTCGCCAGACCGGTCGCCAATGGCGCGGCGGATCGCCAGGGCCTGTTCGTACCAGTGGCTTGCCGCCGCAGAGTCGCCCAGCGACTCTGCGGCTATAGCCAGGCGTAGCTGGGCTGTAGCAACGTTGCCCGTGAACCCGATGGAGTGGGCCAGGGCGCGCATGCGCTCGGCCCAGGTGCTCGATTCGTCCCATTGCCCCAGATCAGCGGTGGCGATCGCCAGGCCCCACAGCGCGCCAAGCTGCAAGCGTGGCGTGCCGAGCGCCTCGCCCCGCGCCAACACCGCAGTCAGGGCGACAACTGCCTCGTCGACGTGACCCAGGGCCGTCGCCACCATCCCCGATAACGTCAGCAACTGGCCCTCGGTCTCGGCTCTTTTTTGCTCGGCCTCAATCCTCCCGGCCCACGGCAGGCCGATGTCAAGGTGCCTGATTGCGCCTGGGTAGTCTTGCCTTGCCATGTGCAGCCAAGCCAGACTGCCCTGCGCCATGGCTGCCCATTGGGCGGCCCCGCAGCGCTGCGCCAGATCGAAGGCCTGCTGGGACAGCCGCTCCGATGCTGCGGTGTCGCCGCGGCGCTCGGTCAACAGGGCCATGGCGAAGCACAACTCTGCACGGCGGGCATCGTCGGGATGGCACTCGAGAATCGCCGCCATTTCCTGATGCGCGGCGTCCTGTGTGGAGCGGTCGCCCACGATGTCGGCGGTGAAGCCCAATCGGTTCAGCAGCTCCCAGCGGCGCGCGTGTTCAGCCTCGCCGAGCAAGGCCAGGGCGCGGCGCACATAGGACATGGCAGCCACGTTCGCAAAGCGCTTGTAAGCCTCTTTGGCCGCCTGCTCGAAGCAGTCCACCGCCAGGGCCGCGTCGCCGGCGCGCTCCGCATGGCTGCCGGTCATGGCCAGGAACTCCGCGCCGCGCCCTTGCGTGCGCTCCGTCAACCAACGCGCGACGGCACCGTGGCCCAGGCGTCGTTCGGCCTTGAGCAGCGTGTCGTAGGTCACCTGGTGCAGCAGGTGGTGGTCGAACTGGCGCTCGGCCGTGTCGGCGAAGTCGCTCGTCTCGTGGGCCTTCACGAAGGCTGCGCGTTGCAACGCTGGCAGCGCCTGCGTCGCCTTGCCATCAACGGCGGTCAGCGCGTCGTCCCAGAACACGTGACCGATGACGCTGGCCTGGCGGGCGGCCAGGCGCTCCGCAGCAGGCAGCGCGTCCAGCCGCGCCTGCAGGAGCCCGACCAGCGTGCCGGGCAGGCGGTGTTTCTGCAACCGCTGCAGTTGCACCGTCCAATGCCGGTCGGCAACGACGATCACACCGTCGTCGATGAGCCGGCGCACCAGCTCTTCCATGTAGTACGGGTTGCCCTCGGCCCGGCCGACGATGAGTTCGGTGAGCTTCGCAGGCACCCCGTCCACGCGCTTTAAAAGCGCCTGCGCCAGCTCGTCGCTCTGCGCAGCCGCCAGCGGCGTCAGCTGCACGATGGCCTCGCCCGTGCCCCATTCGGGCCGGCGCGTCAGCAGCGCCGGCCGGCCGGTCATCACCAGGGCCAGCGGCAACTCCGCCGCATGCGTCAGCAGATGCTGCAGCAGGTCCAGCGAGCCGTCGTCGGCCCAGTGCAGGTCTTCGACGATCAGCACGGGGAAGGCCTGATCCTTGGCCAGCCCCTGCAGGTAGCCGCGCAACGCGGCCAGTGCCTGGTCGCGCAGTGAGCGAGGGTCCAGGCCGCGCACATGCGGGCTGTCGCCGAAGTCCAGGCCCGAGAGCTGGCCGATCAGCTGGGCCTGCCGCTGGCCGCGTTCGTCGAACCAGGAGCTCAGGCCGTCCTCGACCTTGCCGCGCGCGACCTCGGCGCTGTCGGTATCGGCCACGCCGAACTGCACGGCCAGCAGGCTGCGCAGCAGTCCCCAGGGCCGCAGCATGCTGTCGGGCTGCGAGCGCACGGTGATCACACGGCAGTCTTCCAGCTCGGCCAGCCACTCGCGCAGCAGCCGGCTCTTGCCCAGGCCGGCGTCGCCCACCAGCGTCAGAGCCTGCAGCTGGCGCGTCTCACGAGCCCGCGCGAGGACTTGCTGCAGGCGCAGCAATTCGGGCCCGCGCCCCACCATCGGCGTGCTCAGGCCTTGCAGGCCGCGCTCGACGCTGGCGCTGCTGCGGTCGAAGGCCGCACGCACCAGATAGGTCTTCATCAAGTCTTCAACGCCCTTGACCTGCAGCGGGGGCTGCGCCTGGACGTCGAACAGCCCGCGGACCTGGTTGAAGGTGTCGTTGCTGATGCGCAGCCCGCCCGCCGGCGCGCTTTGCTCCATGCGGGCCGCGATGTTCACGGCCGCGCCCATGGCGGTGTTGTCGGCCTCGACGCCGGCGCCCAGCGCCACATCGCCCGTGTGCACCCCGACGCGCACCGCAAAGTCGTTGAGGCCGTGAAGGCGCTGTGCCGCCGCCGCCTGCGTGCGGCCGGCCGCCACGATGGCCAGCCCCGCGCGCACGGCGCGTTCGGCATCGTCCTCGCGCGCCTCGTCCATGCCGAACGCCGCCTTGAGGCCGTCGCCGGTGAAGCGCAATACCCGGCCCTGGTGGGCAGCGACGAGTTCGGCCATGCGGCGCAGGGCACCGCTCAGCATGGCCAGCGTGTCCTCGGCGTCCAGGCCCTGGGCCATGGCGGTGGAACCGACGACGTCGGCAAAGAGCACCGTCAGTTGGCGGCGCTGCAGGCCGATGGGCCGCTGCAGAGCGGCCAGGCGCTGGCGCAGCGGGGCCGTGGCCATCTCGACGACGCTGTCGCCCAGCGTGCCGCGCTGGCCCTCGAGTGCCGCAATGGCGGCGCGGCAGGCTTCGATGTCCTTGTCGCTCATGGCGTGCCGCTGCGCGCGGCCTCCCCTAACCGCCCAACAGTGGAACGGTGAATCGATTGTGCTTGGCCGTTCACTATTGAACCGAAACGTGCTTGCCGGCTCCTGTCTCACGAACATGCGTTCACCGCTGCAGACGGCGTCGCCGGCCTCAGCGGGACGCACACGTTCAAGGAGAACGAGCCATGGCAACCGCCGCCTCTTGCCTGAATACGGTTCTGGCCTTCGCCGGCCGCAACGGGCCGCTGCTGCTCTTCTTCGGGGTGCTGATCGGCTTCGTGTTCCCCGCCCTGGCCGCCACAGCCAAGCCGTGGATGTGTGCCTCGGTGTTCGTGTTCACGCTCGGCGCCTTTCTGAAGGTCGACGGCCAAGCCTTCCGTGCCGAGCTGCGCCGGCCGCTGCGGGCCGCAGCCGTGCTAGCCTGGACGCTGGTGGGTGTGCCGGCGCTGGCCTGGGCTCTGGTGCAGCTGCTGCAGTTGCCGCCCCAGATCGGGTTGGCGATCATGCTGTGCATGCTGGCGCCGCCGGTCGGCAGTGCTGCGGCGATCGCGGCCATGCTTGGCCTCAACGCGGCGCTGGCGCTGGCGGTGACCATCGCGATCAGCCTGCTCGCGCCGTTCTACCTGCCGCCCATCACGGCGCTGATCGGTGGGTCGGCGGCGCAGATCGACGCCGTGGCCATGCTCGGTCGCATCGTCGCGGTGGTCGGTGCGGCCGCCGCGGTCGCGACTCTGCTGCGCCGGTGTACCGGCAACCTCGTGGCATGCAATCCGAGCGCCATGACCGGTGTGTCGGTCGTCGGCTTGCTCACGGTCGCGATCGGTGCCATGCACGGCATGCCTCAGCATGTGCTCGGCCACGGCATGCAGGCGCTGCAGCTGTTGGGGCTCGCCTTTGCCGTGAATGTCGGCTTCCAGCTCGCCGGCTTCGTCCTCTTCTCTCGCCTGGGGGTGGCCGACGCGTTGACGGTCGGCCTCGTCAGCGGCAATCGCAACGTCACGCTGGTGTGGGTCGCGGTCGCGCCGTGGCTGGACGGGTTGCCGCTGGTCGAGGCCTATCTCGCTGCCAGCGTGTTTCCCATCTTCATGCTGCCGCTGCTTCAGAAGCTGCTGTTGAAGCAGCGCCTCGTGTCGCCCAGGCTCACCAGCGCGGCGGCAACTTCTTGAGCAGCACGATGTGCTCGCGTGACACCTCGATGTAGCCACCGCGCGCCAGGTCCTGCAGCAGGCGGTTGACCATCGCTTTTGACGCCCCCAGCCGCTCGGCAATGCGCGCCTGGCTCAGCGGCCCCGGCACCACGCGCTGGCCGGCGCGGTCGACGGCCAGCGCGTCGAACAGGCCGACGAGCCGCCCGTAGACATCGACCGACGCCAGCCGGCCCACCGTCTGGGTCAGCGTGCGCACGCGCTGCACCAGGCGCTGGATCAAGTGCAGGGCGAGGTCGGGCCGCGAAGCCAGCACGCGTTCAACGTCCGCGCGTGCCACGCGCGTCAGCTGCGCCCTGATGATCACCTCCACCGTCGCGGCACGCCGCTCGCCACTGAGCATCAGTTCGCCAAAGAACTCACCCGCCACCAGCGTGTTCAGCTCCATCGTGCGCCCGCCGTCGCCCGCCATCACGGCGCGCAGTTCGCCCGAATGGATGATGTACATGCAGTCGGCCGCCTCGCCTTCCTTGACCACCGACGTGCCGGGCTCCCAGGTGCGCGTCTCGCCCAGCTTGGCCAGTTCGGCCAGGATTTCGTCCGCTTGCTGCACCGTCGCTCCCTTGTTCATCACCGCGCCAGATACACGGTTGCGCTTCACTGTAGCGATGGCCAGCGACACCGGCGTTAGCCCGTGCCTCAATCTGTCCCACGCGATGTACCCTCAGCGCACACGCCACGGAGCAGGCAGATGCCATCGAATGACATTGACGTGTTGCAGGACACGATCGCCTTGCTCCAGTCCCGGCGATCGGTGCTGGGAGATGCGCTGTCGGACGCCGCGCTGGCGCCTCTGCTCGACGAGCTCCATCGGCTGACCGCCGAGGCCGCGCCTGCTGGGCCCGCCCGCCGCCTGCGCCAGGTGAGCGTGCTGTTTCTCGACCTCGTCGGCTCCACGCAGCTCATCCAGCACCTGGAACCCGAAGACGTGCAATCGGTGGTGGACGGCGCGCTGGCGGCCTTCACCACCCTCGTCGTGCAGCATGGCGGCGAGGTGCTTCGCTACGCCGGTGACAGCCTGAAGGCCGCCTTCGGCGCCGACCGGACGCGCGAGGACGACGCCGAACGCGCGGTGAGCTGCGGGCTGGCGCTGCTGCTCGAGGCCTCTCGACACGGCGCCGCCGTGCAACGCACCCATGGGCTGACCGGCTTCGATGCCCGCGTCGGCATCCACACCGGGGCGGTGGTGCGCGGTGGCGGCGTGGAGCAGGCCAACAGCCTCAGCGGCCTGGCCGTCAACGTGGCGGCGCGCATGGAGCAGGCGGCACTGCCAGGCAGCCTGCGCATCAGCATCGACACCTACCGGCTGGTGCAAGGCCGCTTCGACGTGCTGGAGCAGCCCACCCTGCAGGTCAAGGGCCTGGCGGAGCCGATGCGGACCTTCCTGGTGCAGGGCGCGCGCGAGCGGCGGCTGCGCGGTCTGCGCCACGGTGCGGACGGCGTGACCACCGCCATGGTCGGCCGCAGTGACGAGCTGGGCCGGCTGCAGCGTGTGGCCGCCCGCGTGTTCGCGTCCGGCGGCGGGCTGGGCACCGCCACCGTCATCGGCGACGCCGGCCTTGGCAAAAGCCGCCTGCTGGCCGAGATCCAGGCCACGCTGCCGGAGCAGGCCACCGCCGTGTGGCGCGCCAGCAGCCACCCCCAGGCGCTGTACCAACCCTACAGCCTGCTGCGCGACTTGCTGTTCTGGCAACTCGGCGTGCGTGACAGCGCCTCGCAGGCCGAGGCGCAGCAAACCTTTGCCGCCGCTCTGCTGCCGGCCTTCGGTGCGGCGGCCGACGAACAGACCGCCCTGCTGGGTCAACTCATCGGCCTAGACTTCAGCGCCAGCCCCTTCATCGCCGGCATCCTGCGCGACGGCAAGCAGTTGCAGAGCCGGGGCTTGAACGCCTGGGTCCGCTACCTCCAGTCGCAGGCCGCCGCGCAGCCCCTGGTCCTGGTGCTGGATGACCTGCAGTGGGCCGACGATGCCTCCCTCAACGCGCTTGACCACCTCGTGGCCACGGTGCCGGAGCTGCCGCTGCTGCTGCTGTGTGCGGCCCGCCCTGAACTGCCGCAGCGCCGGCCGCAATGGGGTGAGCATTGGCCGGGGCACGAACTCCTGCAGCTGTCGCCGCTGACGTCCCAAGGCAGCGATGCGCTGGCCACCGCGCTGCTGACACGCTTTGCCACGCCAGTGCCCGCGCTTCAGGCCCTGCTGTCCGGGCAGGCGGCCGGCAACCCCTTCTACATGGAAGCGCTGTTGCAGATGCTGGTGGACACCGGGGTCATCCAGACCGTGGGTGAACATTGGCAAGTGCAGGCCGACGGGCTGCACGGCGTGAAGGTGCCGGCAAGCCTGGTGGGCGTGCTGCAGGCCACGCTGGACGCGCTGGACGCCGAGCAGCGCCGCAGCCTCCAGCAGGCCAGCGTCGTCGGCGCACAGTTCTGGGACGAAGCCCTGGCCGCCATCGACCCGCAGGCGCCTGAGCAATTGGACGGCCTCAGCCGGCGCGAACTGGCGCTGCCGCAGACGCAGAGCGCCTTCGAGGGCGCACGCGAATACAGCTTTCGCCACCACCTGCTGCACCAGGTGACCTACGGCACGGTGCTCAAGCCCGACAAGCGCGCAGCGCATGGCCACGCCGCGCGCTGGTTGGAGGGCCGCAGCCAGGGCCGCGAGAACGAACTGGCGAGCCAGATCGCCGAGCACTTCGAGCGCGCCGGCGACACCGAGCAGGCCATCGCCTACTGGCTGCTCGCCGCCGAGGACGCCTCGCGCCGCCAGGCCGACACCGCGGCGCTGGCCCACGCCGACCGCGCCCTGGCGTTGGACGATGGCAGCGACCTGCCGTGCCAGGTGCGCCTGCATCTCGTGCGATGTGACGTCCTCGTCCGGGCGGGCGACTCGGCCGGGCATGGGCAGGAGCTGGAGATTCTTGAGACACTGGCCGACCGCACTGACGACGACGTGCTGCGCCTGACGCTGGCCAAGGATCGGGCCTGGCGCCTGTTCATGGAAGGTCGTTTTGAAGAGGCGGCCGATTTGGCGGACCGCCGCCTGGCGCGGGCAGAGGCCGTCGCTCCACGGGAAGCCGGTCGTGTGCGCAACATCACCTACCTCTGCCTGACCCGGCAGGGCCGCCACGACGAAGCCCTCGCCCATGCGCTCAAGGGCCTGGAGCAGGCCGGCGCGACCGGCGACCACAACACAGAAGGTGCGATTCACACCAACATCGGCGTCGGCCACCTGGAAGCCGGCCGCATGAGTCAGGCGCTGGACCATTTGCAACGGGCGCTTGGCCGCTACCAGGCGGCGGCAAGCCGCAGCGGCATCGTCAACGTCCGGCTCAACCTGGCGGAAGCCGAAACGAGGCTTGGGCGCAACGCGAGCGCGCGAGCCCAACTGCAGCAGGTGGTGCAGGAGTGCCGCGAGATCGGTTCCAGGCGCTTGGAAGCCATGGCTTGCGCGAATCTGGGTGAAGCGCTCTGCGAAATGGGTGAGGCGCAGAGCGGCTACGACATGGCCTTGGATGGATTGCGGCTGGCTCGCATCAGCGGTGAGACCAGAACCGAAGCCTTTGCGCATCAAAGCTCGCAGCGGGCCACGGGCGTGTTGGGCCGCTTCTCCGAAGCCCTCGAGCACGCACAGGCCGCTTGCGCGGGCTTCAAGGCGCACAACGACCAGAGCACCGTGTGGGTCAACGCCGGTGCTGTCGCTCGCCACATGCAAGCCCTGGGCAGGGACGAGGAAGCGCTGGCCGCTGCCGATGCGCTACTCGCCGAGGTGGACGCGGCCGGCGGCTGGGACGGTGGGTTCGAGGCGCCCTACCAGCTCTACCGCGCGCTGGCGCCACTGGGCGACCCTCGCGCCGACGGCCTGCTAGCGTGCTCATACAGCGCATTGAGCGCCCGTGCCGAGCTGTTGGCCGAGCACGTGCCACGCGACACCTTCATGCAGAGCACCATCGTCGCTCGAGGCATCTGCGAGCACTGGGCCGCGGCCGGTGCTGCGTTGCCGGCGTAAAAAAAGCACTGATGACGAGTGCAGCAAATCCCTGTCGTGACTAGCCTTCGGCGTAATGGTGTTCGAACTCTTGCATCAGTCCAGACAAGCTGCAGTTCAAGGCGGCGGCAATCCGGACGACACCGACAAAATTGGGGGTCGTGCGACCAGTCTCAATCATTGAAATGTTGGAGCGTCCGACGTTGGCCGCTAGGGCCAGGGCCTCCTGTGACATCCCGACGGCGACCCTCACCGAGGCAATGGCCTTCCCAAGCGCCGCGGCGATTTTTGGGTCGGTCGACTGCGATCCTGACGGCCGGCCCCGCCGAACTACCTTCTTGCTAACTGCCATGCCAGTAGCGTCTGCCGATGATATTTTTAAAACAACATTTAATTAAATACAAAAGGAACTACCATCATCTTGCGTGGCCCGAGGTGGGCCCTTCATGCCAACCGCCATCACGGTCGGCGTGCGCTTCTCGCAGGAGCAAGACATGGCAGACATTTCTATGTCGCAATCCGACGCTTCGCACCCGACCTCCGGCTTGGGCGATGAGGGCGATCACAACGTCGAGGTCGTCCATCCACACGGCGCTTGGATATTGCTAGACGAAGCCTCGGAAGACTTGGTGCGCGCCGAAGCCATCGTCGATCTTCTCGGGCTGGAGATGCAGGCCTCAAGGCATCAGCTCTACGCGGCTCAGATTGCCGGGGAGTTTCTACGAGCAGCGAGTGAGCGGGTATCGGAGGCTCGCGATCTAATCCGAGATGTCGACTTGGCGAGCAGGGATCAGCAGGCGCCCAACAAGTGAAGTGGCGGTAAGCGCTTCGGGCGCGTGGATTGGATCGGTGGCGTTCGCGCCGCCGAGCCGCCGCTACCTCCAGATTTCTCCGGCCGTGTCTCGAAGCACATTGAATGATGCCGCTGACGGGTTGATGGGGTTCTGGACGAGTTCCTGCAGCTGGACCTCGACGATCTCGATGCGTTGCTCCAGCAGCCGAGTCCGGCTGGCGGAACTACTCGACCGCGCCGCGACGAGCTGCCCGCTGAGGTCGGTCAGCGCGGTCTCGTAGGCTTCCTCGGCAGCCGGGCGCCACACGGTTCGCTGGTACTGCTCGACGTAGTCGTTGAGGGACGAACGGTTGTGTTGGTGCACTCCGGACCCCTGCCACTTTCCAGAGGCCGCAGCGGCGCGCAGGGTGGACTCGAACGCTGCGGCTAGCCCATCGTCCGACTTGTACCTCTCCACGATGCAGTCCGTCCGGTTCTGCTCGGCAGGTTCGTGGCTGAAGGTGCCAAGCCGGAGCCAGTCGTCCGGCGCCATGACCCCACCGCCGAAGATCCG
>Ga0307515_10025408_pt1 | contig 10251 bp, 1 predicted proteins | sample 17_EM_MG_FD_194513 | JGI IMG/M metagenome (GOLD analysis project Ga0307515, IMG submission 194513) | Populus trichocarpa ectomycorrhiza microbial communities from riparian zone in the Pacific Northwest, United States - 17_EM | ecosystem: Host-associated > Plants > Roots > Unclassified | place...
GTATTTAAGGACCCTTAGTCCCTACCTAGATAGTTCCTTCCTTATAGTAATTCTTAGAATATAATTAGAGTTAATCTATTAGGCAACTACTCCACCAGTTATTATTACGTTGTTAACTTTTATACTTGCATTTCCTATATACCTAGCCCAATAACAAGCCCACCGTAGTTCTTACTATAAGGTTCCGTTATATAATTACTACCTAGTTACGGTATTAATATAAGAAGTTAAATAATATGCTACTAAAAGCAGCCACCATGACGCTATTAACGGCGGCAACTACTTTAAGGTCAGGAGGCGATACTAGTATGGCAGATACTGACTCGTAGCAACCTATAACAGTTAGATAACTATAAGAGATAGTTAACTAGTTAATAAAAAACAATACGACACTTAAATAAAGGATTAATAGGATAGGAGCAGTAAAGGTTAAGTTACTATTAATTGAGAGATTTTTAGGGGAAAGATTAAAGCTTAAAGGATTTCTTATATAAATGCACTTTAAGGTAGCATAGGAAGGAGCAAAGCTGGCAATACCTATGGACCGAATAGCTTATGCGGGACTATTCTTATTAGGAAAGGCACTTAAGTGGTTTAAGTTTTACCTTATAGAGATATAGGTAAATAGAATAACAACTACTAACTAAGAGGTGCGGTTTATATTCTTAAGTTAGGAAGGATTTATAGAACAACTTATATAAATATTTGGAGATCTAGAGGTAGTAACTACGGTAGAAAGAAAACTCTAAGACATTACGTAATAAACCTTAGTAATTAAGTATATAATATAGTTCTAAACGCTAGCTATATAAGTTAAGTAGAATAATAGGGCGCTTATGGCATAGTATAAATAAGGACTTAAGGCTAAAGTCTAGGACGTAATTATCCTAATAGAAGATGCGGATACCCTAAGGGAGTTAATAGATTAAGCAATTAAGATTAATAATTGGATCTACTAAAGGGAATAGGCTAAGAGAGGCTAGGATAGAGTTCTATAGTTGTATAAGACGTAGAGTACGCAACGACTAAAGCCAAGTTAGAAACCATAGTATAGCGCAGAGTTAATAGACCTAAGTGGTACTAAAGAAGCCTATAAGAGATAGAGTAAGAAACTATAAAAACCTAGAGGTTAAGGATCTAGTAATTATAGGACTAAAGAACAGAGGCTAAACCAGGGATCTTAGTAGCAGAAGATGTTTAGACGGACTCTATAGCAAAATCAGTAGTTTAGAGATAGAGCTTATATAAATTGCGGGAAATAGGGTTATTTCGTAAGGGATTATAAAGATGGTTAAAGTTACTATATAATAAAGGGAACCTAACTAGTAGAAGACACACACGTATAAAGGAATAATAGTGTACTGCAAGGAATAAGAGAATATTTAATTGGAAGTTTTGCGTTCTGTTATAATAACGCATGCTAAATTTATAAAGACGCCAAGTATGGTGCAAGTTATTGGCTATAAGAGCTAAAATCTACAGAGTGTAGAGGAACTAACGAACTATTGCGTAGGTTAGATATTAAGGACAATAAGTTTAACGTAGGCGAAATATTTGCAGACGATAAGGAAATAAAGGCAGTTTACTAGGAACGTGTAAACCTTAGAGAAGTTATATTAGAAGTAGAGACTAATACCGCTATAAAGCAAGGTTTAGTAACGGGTATTATAACACCGTTAGATATGGCATCCATTGCTTTATAAGATAGAAGGAGTAATATCTAAAGAAGATTAAGCAAGTAGACGACTGCTAGTGCTAGCTTACCCCTTAATAAAGGTAAAAGGCTAAAGGCTTAAGATTCTTAAGAAGAGATAAGAGACGACTAAGATTCTTAAGATGAGATAAGGTATACCTAAGGACCTATAATGGACGAAAACCGATAGAGTAGGGCAGCAGCTTAGTTTAGAAATATATAAATAAGCTTAGGATAGTGTTTCCTATAGTTATAAGATTCTTAAGATAAAATGAGTGAGATTTAAGACTCTTAAGATAAGATAAGAATACTATAGACGCCTAGTTAAACTAAGGCGGGAGCTAAGCTTAAGTTAGAAGCAAGCTTAGGATTAAAGAATCTAAGGGACTAAGAATTCGGAGTATAAATAAGGACACCTATAGATAAGAGGCAAGGAGCTTCTTTATAGATCAGAGAATCTATAATATAAACAGTAGTTAGACTAGGAGATAGATATATAGACTTAGAGGACTTACTAAGAAAATACAGTGTTCAGCCTAAAGATTAAAAAGTTAATGTTAAGATTAAGAAGTACGAAGACTTTAAGGATCTACTTATAAGACGTGAAAGAAAAGAAACCATAGAGGAATTTAGAGTAAGAATTACCTTATGGCAAGAACAGAAACTGGATAAGAGATCTAGCATATTAGGACGTGTAAGGGACAGAGTACCTATATAAAAGGTCACTAATAGGCCTAAGATAGGCACAATAAGAGCTAAGTAGCTTACTAAACTAGAATAAGAAGAGGATCTAGGGATTTTAACTAGGTTTAAGGAACGACATATAAAGGGCTATTACGACGTAGTAATAAGAAGATACTTCCTTACGGACGAGCTATATATACTTAAAGGGTTATACTAAAAGTGGTATAGACAATGACACAATAATAAGTAAGAAGATTTCTATATATAGTTAGATGAGAAAGTTATTTAAGACCACCCGATTATAAAAAAGGCTATAACTTATATTAAAGGAGCCTTAATTATAATGTTAAAAGATTTAAAGGAGTAATTAGAGGACTAGAGAAGCGAAAGATAAATCTTAGTACCTATAAATAAAGTTATAACGCTTAATTAATATAAGAAAGGTTTAAACTTAAGAATAAAGACGAGCTAAGAGTTAACCTAAGACACTAGGCATATTATACACTATTATAGATAGCATGCGTAGATAATGCGTATAATATATATAGAGTACTAAAAGATAAGAATTGGAAATATCTAGTGAGGATGTATTAGTTAACGGACGAGGCGAAATATTAAAATACTAAGTATATATATAGTTAGCACCTAGTAGAAGTTTAAGAATAAGGGGACTTAATACTTTAACCAGGAAGATTCCTTACGGAAGAATACCTAGATAGATGATAATAATAGGAATGCCTAGAGAATACCTATCTATAGTATATTAAAGACAAAAAGCGAACTAAGTATTAGCCTAAGTTAGACTAAGTATAAATAGGATTAAGTAGCTAATAGTTAGGAAAAGTAGAGGCCTATAGGACTAGAGGGAACTAGTAGTAGAGCTTTAGACCCTTAAAGGAATTTAAGGACAACACCTAAATTTATAAGTAAAGTGGTAAGATTAACAGTTTAAGGCACTAATAGATAGTAGAGTAATAAGAAACTATATTTTACTAACAGCAGTTAAAAGAATGGGGTTACTATACAGAAAAAAAGAATGTCCTTACCTATTAGTAACGATTTTAGGAGATCCGATAGCCTATAGAGGAGGTATTATTAATCTTAAAACAGGACCTATTTAGATAACTATTAAAGGGAGATAAATCGAGATGTCTTTTAATATATTACTATTAGGAAATAATAAGGCAGTATTAGGAATACCTTAGTTATAGGAATATAATCTAAAGATCGATTGGGTTATAGGTTAAGTTAATATTAAAGATACTTAACGCCGTAAGATGTAATAATAAGCTAAGATAGTATGGTACTAAGTTGGAGCGATATATAAAGAAACTGAGAAAGGGTTAGATTATATACTAAAGAGATACTATAAGTATAATAAGAAACTATAGTTACCAGAAAGTAAGAAGCTATTAAAGTATGCAGTATAGGACTATAAGATAGAATTAGAACTAGGAATAAGTCTAAGGTTCTTTCTAATCTATAAGCTTACTAAAGAAGAAGGTAGAGCATTAAAAGAGTTTATTTAAGAGAACTTATAAAAGGAATACATTAGACTATCGCAATTATTAGTAGGTTATCTAGTACTGTTTATACTAAAGAAAAATAGCAAACTAAGGCTGTATATTAATTATAGATAATTAAATAGCATTACTAGAAAGGATAGGTATCCTTTACCTTTAATTAGCGAAATCTAAGATAGGATAGGCAACGCGCAAATCTTTATAAAGATAAATCTAAGATAGGCGTACTATTAGATTAGGATTAAGGAAGGCGACGAATAAAAGGCAGCCTTTAGGTTAAAAGAAGGACTATATAAACTATTAGTTATGCAATTTAGGCTTATAAACGTACTAGCAACGTTTTAGAAGCGTATTAACAATATATTAGGAAAATACTTAGATAAGTTTGTTATAGTATATCTTAATAATATTATTATCTATTTAATAACTAAGGAAGAATATAGAGAATACGTTAAATAGGTTTTAAAGAGACTATAAGAAGAACAGATACTAGTAGCAATTAAGAAATATAAGTTCTTTACTAAGAAGACCAATTTTATTGGATTTATTATTAAACTAGGCTAACTTAGTATAGATCTAAAGAAGATTAAGGCTATAGTGAATTGGTAGGAACTAGAGAACGTTATATAGTTAAGATTATTTTTAGGGGTTTGCAATTACTGTAGAAGGTTTATAGCGCAATAGTTAAAAGATATTAAGCTATTTACGCGGTTAATAAGAAAAAAAGAACTATAAATATAGGGAAAGGAATAATAAGAACTATTTAAGGAAGTTAAGAGGTTGTTTACCTAGGAGCTAGTTCTTAAGATCTATTAACTAGGTCTAGAGACGGTTATAAAAATAGATATATTAGACTTTATACTAGGAGCATACTTTATATAAAAGTATCTAGATAGATAGTACCTAGTAGCATACTATAGTTAAAAGATAACACTACTAGAGTTAAACTATAATATCTATAATAAGGAGTTATTAGGTATAGTTATAGTATTAAAAAAATAGAGAGTATTCTTATAAGGTATAGAGAAACTATTTATAGTTAAGACGGATTATAAGAACCTAGTAGGATTTTTAATAATAAAGGAACTTAACTAAAGATAGGTTAAATGGGTAGAGATGCTTATAGAATACCATTTTAAGATTTAATATACTAAAGGTACAGACAATACACGAGCTAATGTATTAAGTTAGAAAGCTAAACTATAAAATAATAAGAAGCCATTAGGGGCTTTATTATAAAAGAATATAGATAGATTAATTAGGTACAATTATCCGAAAATTATAATAACTTAGGAAGAACTAGAGAAAGTTTATAAGTTACTAAAAAGCTTTTAGGTATAAAGGATTCTAAAAGTATAGCTAGAAGATTTATAAATAGATATATATAAAAACTAAGAAGTAAAGTACATTCTAAAAAGCATAGCAGAGTAATTTATAAAAGATTTCTATAAAGGACTAACTTAAGGACATAATGGAGCTATAGGCTTAGTGTTAAAACTCTAGAAGGAGTATATTATTAATAGAATCTAGAACCTAGTATAAAAGGTTATAAGAGAATATCTAGATTGCTAAAGAAATAAACTAATAAGGTATAAGCTATATAGAGGGCTATAACCTATTAAAATACTAGAGAGACTATAGGAGGTTATATTATAGGACTTTATTATTAAGTTACTAAAATTAAGAGATCCTATTACCAGACAAGATTATAATATAATCTTAGTAATAGTAAATAAGCTTATAAAGTGGGGATACTTTATAGCATATACAGAAGAAATCTTAGCGGAAGATATCGCTAGAATCTATATTAAGGAAGTGTTTGTAAAATATAGAGCACTAAGTAAAATCATATTAAATAGAGATCTAAGATTTATAGTAGTATTCTAGGAGGTATTCTTAGCGGAGTAAGGAGTTTAAGCAGTAACTTTTACCGTATATTATCCGCAGACAGACGGTTAAATAGAAAGATTAAACTAGACACTAGAGTAGTATCTAAGGCACTATATTAATTATATATAGAATAATTGGGTATTACTATTACTAGTTATATAGTTTATATATAATGCAACACCTTAAAAAGGAATAGGTACTTTACTATTTAAGGCGAATTATGGATATAAGCTAAGAACATTGTTATCGCTACGTTAAGTAAAGAGGATAAGTAGTACAGCTAAGTAAAGGATGGAGATATTAATAAATTTTTATAAAAACCTTATAGAAACAGCTAAAGTGGTATAGTAAAGAGTAAAAAAGTACTATAATGCTAAGAGATCTAAAGGGACTAGATCTTAAGGAGGGAGATAAAGTGTAGCTACTATATAAAAATTTTAAAAGTCGACAACTAAGTAAGAAGTTAGACTATGTTAGACTAGGACCTTTTAAAATTATATAGAAAATTTCACCGGTTACGTTTAAGTTAAACCTACTAGCTAAGATAAAAATCTACCCTATATAGTATATTATAATACTAGAGCTAGTATATAGGGATATTAAGCTACTAGTTTACAAAGTAGACACGTATAGAGGATAGGAAGAAGATAAATAGTAAGTTTTAAGGATCATTAGTTATAAGGACGTTAACGATAAAATATAGTATAAGGTAAAGTAGATAGGCTATAATAAGACTACCTAGGAGCTACTAGAAAAATTAAAGAACGCTATAAAAAAGGTATAGGAGTATTAGAAGAAAATAGATTAGGTAATATTAAAGAAGGATTACTAAAGAATAAGTCACCTAAGGGGGACCTAGGAAGAGCGACTGCTAAACTACTTAGAGTTATTTCCTTTATAGGAAGAGAGTTAGTTCTCTTATTACTAAGTTCCTATAGACCTTATTTTATAAGTTTCTACTCCTTAAAACGTACCTTCTTATAAACCCGTTTAAGACGTAGAAGATAAATAGAGGCTAGAAAACAAGTTTTAAGGGCACGCTGCTAAGCAGCTATAGCCTCTTATTCCGCCTCTTACGATTGCCGTAGTTTATTAAGGGCACTTAGGAGCTTACTATTAAGCTTTATAGTAGTAGATTAAATATAAGACCCTATAACAAATTACTTAGGGAACTTAATAACTATTAAGAGTTATAGGATATATATACTTAGCGTTAGATATAAAGCGAACGTTATAAGATAAATAAATATTTGCTTTAGTATACTCTAAATAGGAAAAAGGTTACTAAGATAAGGGACTTACTAATATAATGTAAACTAACCCCTCTTTCGCACAACGAGAATACGGAGATGGTATTATTTCACCTAGCAATAGTATAGCAGCAACAGTGCGAGCATATTAGGCTGTAAATGAAAGAGAAGTTACTTTAGGTATAATAAGTAATAATATTAACTAAATTAATTAGACGGATATTATACCTTTAGTAAACAACTTAGAGATATTTAAAATCTTTAAGAATAAAGATAAAGAGGAGGGAGATAGTATTATGGACGCTTTAAGTATAATACTATAACTACTTAGAGAGGAGTTAAAAGAAGCTAGTTAGTTAATATAGGCATAGTCCAAAATAGAGCCAGTAGAACTATGTAACGAGAAATAATAACTAAGTTATATAATATAATCTATATAATCTATAATAGAGTAGATAGAGTATATATATATTATATATAAGAAGGATTTTATAGGAGTGCGGTTGTGTATTTAAAGACCCTTAATCCCTACCTAGATAGTTCCTTTCTTATAGTAATTCTCAGAATATAATTAGAGTTAATCTGTTAGGCAACCACTCCACCAGTTATTATTACATTATTAACTTTTATACTTGCATTTCCTACACACCTAGCCCAATAACGAGCCTACCGTAGTTCTTGCTACAAGGTTCCGTTACACCCTTACTTATTAGTAATAATTTTAGGAGATCCGATAGCCTATAGAGGAGGCATTATTAACCTTAAAATAGGACCTATTTAGTTAACCATTAAAGGGAGATAAGTTAAGATGTCTTTTAATATATTACTATTAGGGAATAATAAGGTAGTGTTAGGAATACCTTAGTTATAGGAATATAATCTAAAGATTAATTAGGTTATAGGATAGGTTAATATTAGAGATACTTAACGCCACAAGATGTAATAATAAGCTAAGTTAGTATAGTACTAAGTAGGAGCGACTTATAAAGAAACAGAAAAAGGGCTAAGCTATATACTAAAGAGATACTATAAGTATAGCAAAAAACTATAGTTACTAGAGAGTAAAAAGATATTAAAGTATATAGCATAGGACTATAAAATAGAATTAAAACTAAAAATAAACCTAAGGTTCTTTCTAATCTATAAGCTTACCGAAAAAGAAGGTAGAGCATTAAAAGAGTTTATTTAAGAAAACTTACGAAAGGGATATATTAGACTATTGCAATTATTAGCGGGTTATCTAGTACTATTTATATTAAAGAATAATAGTAAACTAAGACTGTATATTAATTACAGGTAATTAAATAGCATTACTAGAAAGGATAGGTATTCTTTACCCTTAATTAGCAAAATCTAAGATAGGATAGGCAACGTATAAATCTTTATAAAGATAAATTTAAGATAGGTATACTACTAGATTAGGATTAAGGAAGGTAATAAATAAAAAGCAGTCTTTAAGTTAAAGGAAGGACTATATAAGCTACTAGTTATATAATTTAGGCTTATAAACGCACTAGCAATATTTTAGAAGTGTATTAACAATATATTAAAAAAATATTTAGATAAATTTATTATGGTATATCTTAACGATATTATTATTTACTTAATAACTAAAGAAGAATACGAAGAATACGTTAAATGGGTTTTAAAGAGACTATAAGAAGAATAGATATTAGTAGTAATTAAGAAATATAAGTTCTTTACTAGAAAGACAGATTTTATTAAATTTATTATTAAACTAGGCCAACTTAGTATAGATCTAAAAAAGATTAAGGCTATAGTAAATTAGTAGGAACTAGAGAATATAACATAGTTAAGATTATTTTTAGGGTTTTGCAATTACTATAGAAGGTTTATAGTATAGTAGTTAAAGAATATTAAGCTATTTACGCGGTTAATAAAGAAAGAAGAACTATAGGTATAGGGAAAAAAATTATAAAAACTATTTAAGGAAGTTAAAAGGTTATTTACCTAGGAGCTAGTTCTTAAGATCTATTAACTAAGATTAGAGATAGTTATAGAAATAAATATATTAGACTTTATACTAGGGGTATACTTTATATAAAAGTATCTAAATAGATAGCACCTAGTAGCATATTATAGTCGGAAAATAATATTACTAGAATTAAACTATAATATCTATAATAAAGAGTTATTAGGTATAGTTATAGCACTAAAGAAATAGAGAGTATTCTTATAAGGTATAGAAAAACTATTTATAGTTAAAACGGATTATAAGAACCTAATAGGATTCCTAATAATAAAGGAACTTAACTAAAGATAGGTTAGATAGGCAGAGATGCTTATAAAATACTATTTTAAGATTTAGTATATTAAAGGTATAGATAATATATAAGTAAATACTCTAAGTTAAAAAGCTAAACTGTAAAATAATAAAAAGCTATTAGGGGCTTTATTGTAAAAAGATATAGATAGGTTAATTAGGTATAATTATCCAAAAATTATAATAACTTAAAAAAAACTAAAAAGAGTTTATAAATTATTAGAAAGCTTTTAGATATAAAGAATTGTTAAGGTATAACTAGAAGAATAGTTAAAACATTTAGGAGAAGAAATACTGTATAAATATAAGGAGGTAAAGTATATCCTAAAAAGTATAGTAGAGCACTTTATAGAGGATTTCTATAAGGGATTAACTTAAGGATATAATAGAGCTATAGGCTTAGTGTTAAGACTCTAAAAAGAGTATATTATTAATTGTTCGTACTAACTTAATAGCACGAGTGAGTCGTATCCCAGGGCACGAAATACGTATAGTATTGTATGCTCTTTAGGATGGTGGTGACTATCGATTATATGGAGCAGACTACGTGGTCTATATACTGATGCACCTCCCCCCTAATTAGTTAGTGCTTCATAAGTGCACCAGACACGTAAGCAAGTGGTTAGTGCACTGAACGCGTAAACGCGTACCTGGTGTACCAAACGCGTAAGCACGCGTTTAGTATAACAGGTACTATAATTATACACTAGCAGTACTTAAAAAATGAAACCACCTGTGTATAGCCTCCGTAATTGCTTTAATAAAACCATAGAACATAAAGGAAAATACATAGGAAATCTCCCCCGAGGTGCCGTCTAGGCTGCCTTCCAAACGGTACCTCAAGCTGGCCGTAAGTCCTACTTACGGTCCGTAAAATAAACCGTACAGCCTTCTAACGGGCCGTAGGCGTACCGTAGGTACTCCGTT
>Ga0307515_10025409_pt1 | contig 10250 bp, 3 predicted proteins | sample 17_EM_MG_FD_194513 | JGI IMG/M metagenome (GOLD analysis project Ga0307515, IMG submission 194513) | Populus trichocarpa ectomycorrhiza microbial communities from riparian zone in the Pacific Northwest, United States - 17_EM | ecosystem: Host-associated > Plants > Roots > Unclassified | place...
AACTTAACAATCATTAGTGGCAGCTTCTTGGTATGAAATATGATCACAATTAACAAATATAGCAAAATGCATTACATCATCATCATAAAAAATTTCATTGTCATTGCCAAGAACATAATCTTGCAATTGTGTAGGCAAACAATGTTGACGTTGTGGATGACTAGAAGGTTATGCACAAATAGGTGTTGAAGGTTATATAGTTTGATACTTCATTGGCACATCATTGTAAACTTCAACTAGCAATGACAAAGATTTTGCTTCTGTTGTAACCTAATTTTGGACCCTTTTTGCTTTTTTTATTATTTAATAATAAAGGGGTTAAAATCTGAAATTAAAAGACCAGGGGTTTGAATGCAAGGATTCAGAAACTTCAAGGACCAGATTAGAAATAGCCATTTCCAACCCTAAAACAGCATCGTTTCAATTAGGCACGATTCTTCGTCTACATCTTCAAGTATCGAAAGCCTGCCTGCAAAGAAGGAAAGGAAAATGTGAAACCCCAACATCCTAGTCCTATCAAAACACAAAAGAGCAATCTTTATCTTCATGATGATCACAACCCCGCGAGATAAGGATTGGACTTCGCGTCCGAGTCCTAACAGGAATCGTCTCCCTCAGCCGTGCTTATCAGGAGGAGAGATGTTAGGCTGAGGGAGAAGAAGATTGATCTCTATAAATACCCAGCAATCGACAAAGCAGATGAGGAGGAAAAAGGAGAGAAAAAAAGGAAAAACAGAGAGAGAAAAAAAAGGCAGAAAGGAGGAAAAAACAGGGGAGACGACATAAGAATCTCTGTTATAGAATCTTTTCTTTTGCCTAACCAGTCCCGTGTCATAGAATCTTTGTTGACCAGTTAAGGTTCCTAATGACCATAATACTAGGTGACGACTCCTCGAACAAGGCATTTTCCTCTTATCTGTTTTATTTTCCATGAGATTTAATTTTTAAGAGGTCACCACGATCTTATTTAGTTGATCATTCTCAAATCCAATCTTCAATAAAAGTAACATCTCGATTTATGCTCACTTTTTGTTGCTGCCACTAACTTAACAAATTAAAAAAAAACTAAAAAAAAACCTCGTTGAAACGTGATATTTGCAACTTTTGATGTGAAGAAACTTGTTGTTAGTTCAATTTTTTTGTTGTTGCTGCCCTGTAATGAACCAATTGTTGATTGATTACGCGATTCAACCAGCTGCATGCAAGGAATCGCTCAAAGGGTCTGCTGTGTAAACTAATTAAGGGCTCATGATTTGAGGGTTGCTGCTTCAAGGAAACTAAAGCTATTGCTTTTTTTTTTATTATTATTATTTTTAAGAGAGAAAAGGGCTGTTGTGTTTTTTCCACTTAATTAATCCAGACTCTAATATCAATTGTTAAAAATAAAATACACACAAGTATTTGGATCTCACACATTTTTTCTAGCATACAAGACCCTTGTATTTATATAGAGAAATTATAGAATACACTCTCTCAGACTAAGAATTCTAAATCCTATTTCATCTAGGATATTAATTCCTAGCTTACATAGAAAATTAATTTAAATAATTAGTAACAGATGTCCTAATGATAATTTTTTGATATCCCATATGCTTCATATATATTAGATCACATCACCAAAAGTAAACCGTGGAAAAACCTCAAGTAATGGCGGACATTGGTGCTAGTTATAACCACGAAGACTAGCAACACCAGCACCGGCCAGTCGACCATGTTGTAACTTGTAAAAGTAGCACAACGGCTACCAAGATAAACCAAAATAAATTAAGCCATTTATCTAATGCTGCATCAACCATTGATTGTCTCTCAATTAAGTTATTTTCACTAAGAAATTATTTTCTCTTTCAACTGTTCTTTCTGATTTCTAGTAGTTTCAATGGCGGATTAAAACAACCACATTGATGCATATATTGCCTTTCTTTGGCCCATGATAGAGCCTCGAGGGTTTGACCTTCATATATATATATATGGACCCCCCATTTATGTTAATTAATTACCAATCTTCCTATTCCTTAAACTTTAATATTTCTGGATTGACCCTTTACCTCCATTAAAAGAAAAGAAGCAAAAATAAAACTCCAAGATTTTAAAGGGGAACTTGACGGTCCTCATCCATCAACTAGGCAGTGCAAATTTTATAAACCACATAAATATACGTTGGTCTTCATAAGCATGCTAGCTAGCTTGAATCTTGACGACTTCAATTATTCAACTACAGATCGATCAAACTTCTTCTTAGTGTATTAATTTAATTCACGATTCACATTCAAGGTTAGGTAGGCAAAATCGATATAATTTTACTCCCTCTTAACACCGTTCCTGCAAATGCATCACATGATCCAAGAAATTAAGTAAGTAACGCCCACAATCATATGCTTCTTCTAGGATTTATCATTGATCTACGCGCTACACAGTTTGATAAAATCAAATGTTTGAATTTTTTTCTAACAAATTATATTAGTGTTACGGTAGTCAAATTTACCGTTTGTGGGTGGCGTGGGATAGAATTCGTCTACAACTATCAACTAGCTTGTGCCTTCAACTTGATCTAGACATGACCTGCAGCTATGTATAAGTGTTCAAAGATGAGAGGAGACATGGTTGATTAAGGTCTAGCGTAGCAAAGGTCGTCGTGCTGACAAGCTAGTATGTGTTATGATTGTCGCCTAAGGCTGTGTCCTTGATTACCTTGTGCTAGCTCAAGGTATGCACCATGGTTTGACTGGAGGGTGATGTTGCCGCTTGTAAGTTCTAGCTAGCGCCCCAAGTTGTCCATGGAAATTAATGGTAGTAAGAAAAGTAGCGACGTGAACATTTTCATGCACCACTGAATTACTTGAGATATAATATTCCCACAAGTTTTGACAAATACTTTTCTTCAGGGTTTAAACCTATCATATATATATTACAATTCATATGGAGTTATATGAGGTTGGTTATTTGCTTTCTTGACGGGCTGGATGTAAATTAACATCAAAATATTTATTTTATTAATTAATTATGAACAATTAAACGGAAAGTAAGACTAACCAATTACAATTTGATGACAATTTCATTCTACCTGTTGAATTTGAGGAGGAATTAATGAATTAACGGCGGGTTTCCTGTGAATGCTGTGGGTGCACATACACTAGAAACAACATTTTAACGCCATGGATCAAGCATCGGCGTGTATCACACCACCAAAATCAACAGGACAGCTCGAATCCAATTACTTTTGACGAGAATTTTAAAGCGAATACAATGAAAACCAGTACCCCAATAACCATAGCGGTTTAAAATAAATCATCGAGAATATTTAAAGCGTCTCTCCTCTCTAAGCCACAAAGTTATATATTCTTTTTACACTACGCAAAACATGATAAAAAAAATAAAGAGTCCAACCATAAAAACAAACGAGAGGTTAAAATAAAAATATTGTTTATTCAACTATCCAAGTGGTTTAATAAAAAAAAACCCTGTGGTTACTAATATGATAGTCACTGGAGACTTAATTACATAGTCGTTAACTTTACAGCCTGTAAGATTAGTCGAGGTACGCGCAAGCTAACCTGGACATCTATGTTAATAAAATAAAAATAATAATGTTTATTCATATAATTTACAAACAGATTTAAAGATAAAACTTCAAAAATAAATCCACAATTCAAGAGCTTTTGTTATAGCAAGCCATTCAGCCTCTTTTGACTTCTAAATTTCCACAATAACAGATAGTTTAAAACGTCGTTTTAATTATAACATTTATAAATTAATAATTCCTTAAATAAATCCTATTCAACGCTGGAACGTTAACTTTATCAAGTAAAAGTTACTGTTTAGGACATGACAGGTGACGCTTCTGCTTCAGAAAAAGACCAAAAGAGTGGATTGGATGGCTTTCCCTAGCTTTTGCCAAGGAGCTGGACTACAAGTACTCGTTGCTGTTTTATTTTATTTTATTTTATTTTTTATATTATAGATACATTTTCAGACCTGATTCACGGATGGCGGCCTTTACTAAAAATCCAAATATGAGAAAAAGTCTGCCAACTCATGTTTTTAATCGATTATATATTTACTAGGTTAAAAAATTAATATAAGTGGTTGGATTAGAATCATTAATATCCTCTCTTTTAGTTGAGTACTTATCACTTAGTTATTGTCATTTGAAGTACTAACTTGCTATTTATTATTGTTTTATAATTAAATTAAATAAAAAAACTAAAATTTATTAAATTTTTATTGTAAACTCTCTAATTTTAATGTGGATTAGCACAGTAAAATTATTATTTTGCTCTTGACAACACAAAACTTGTAACTTGTTTGAGGGGTAAAATGATTTTTTTCAACGAGATTAAATTGTCAATTCAAAATCCATGAAAATATCCTAGATTTTTCACTTTTTAGTTGCATAATAAAATTACTAAACTACTCTTAAAAGCTAAATTAGTTAAACTTAAAGGTGAGGGGCTTTTTAGTCATTTCATAATTTCTTAAATAGTAAGATACCTAAATTTCCCTTAGAATTACATTTTCTTAAAGTTAAGGTAAAGGGCATTTTCATAATTTCATATAGGTTTTTATTGTAATTGGCAAGTTGATTTAGGGGCATTTAAGTCTTTTAATAAAAATATAATATTATGTTAAATAAAAAAGTTGTTGATGCTTGTAACGCACACGCCTGCAAAAGAGAGATATTTGTGCCCTCCGAGCAGCATATGTACCGCCTCTCGATGGTTGAACACCATATTTTGAAGCGGCGTTCGATGCGTTTTGCCGTCTCCTTCATGGTGGTAAGAGGCGTGTAGCCACCCTTTACACAATGAATCTTCGGCAATGTTTTTTCTTTCCCTCTCTTTTAGCATTGAAAAATACGCTACTCTTACAAAAAATCAGAAAAAATATGGTTTTTGTTAATTTTATCACATTTAGTCTCATTCTTCTAATTTTATCAAATTTGATTTATTTGATTTTTAATTTAATTATTTGACATTTGATTTTTATATAAAATGTGATCCTCATTCTTTTGATTGTTATTTGTTTTTTCTTATACTTTTCTCGATTGAATTTTTTTTCAATTTCATCCCTCATAATTTGATTTCATTTTCTTTTTATATCAATCTTGATCCTCATTCTTTTCAATTCTATTTTTTATGTTTTTTTTTAGATTAATTGTTTTTAATTTATCCTTCAATATTATGCTGATTCGTAGGCAAATAAGATCATAGAACCTTTTAAAAACATTGAAAAGATATATTTCCATGGTATTGACAAATATTTTTTTTGCATTAAGTTATTGTTATTTTTTTTACTTTATTTGTTGTTAATTCATATTATTAAATTAATTAAGTTTATCAAATTCATTCGAACTAATCACACAAATCTCACTTTTTCTTGATTTTTTTTTTAAAAATATAAGCATTGCCTTATCAATATTTTTATATTAAAAAAGAAAATTAATCAATCCGGCAACATTTCCCGTGTCAACTATCTAGTAAGACCAACTAAACCAGCATTGACCCCGTGGCTAAATTTATGAATAAAAGAGAAGCACTGACGTCAAACTGCTCAAGCACCAGATGGGAAGGGTCCAAATTCAAGAATGGGCTGCAGCCAATTGAATGCATTATGCATGATATGGGACCCCATGTCTGAAAAAATGCTATCTTGCCCAAATTCTAATGGTTCTTACCGATATATTTGTCTCTATCTCACGTCAATTTCCGCTCTCTTCATAAAACAAAGCATATAGTAAATGTGGCTAGCATTGAATTTAATAGCAGAATATGCCGGGCTGACTCATAAGTAGATGCTATAATTTGAAATTAAATTAATTGGATCATCTGTTCACTTCCAATTTAGGCTGAGATATTTCCTTTTTAGAAAATAAACAACAGCAAAATCTAAAAGAGACAGCCATTAAATAATAAATACATATAAATCGACAAATGGCCGGTTCATAATAAATAAATGCATGCCTTGAAATTAAATCAGGAGATCATTTCCAAAGCTCTCTCGTAATAAAATATTTTATCAGGAAAAACCATTAAAAAAAGATACTCTTATATCTATAAGATTCCAAAACAAATTAGATTTTCATACCGAGAAAAGATTTATTTTAGGATTTCTTAAATACAAAATATATATTTTGATGAATTTGGACTTTTGAGTAGGAAATCTTTTATGAGGTTATATATTAAATATTATATTGTCAATAATAATAAATTATGTTATGATATCAATTATATTTTATTAACATACATATCTACTACACACACACACACACACACACAGAGACACACACACATATAATGATTATAAATATTAAATATTTTATACATATATGAGTATTATAAGTATAAAATCTTAAAAATTCTTATCCAAAATTCATTAAAAAATTTCTTGTTTCTTGAAAAGTTTAAATTAAGGCTTTCATACAATAAAAATCCCACATATATGGGTCAATATATAGTATGAAATGAAAGTTAGATATCTGAGTTATTTTAATATGAAAAACTTTGTTTTAGAGTTTTATATAGATTAAAAAACAATATTTTGACGGGTCTTTGGATAGAAATTTGTTCAACAAGTAGATTTGGGTAATTATTCCTTAAATTAATTGGATCATCATCATCATCATCTCCTTCATTATGCCAAAATCAACAGCTATCAAACTAATACACGACCAGTTTACAAATAATCGTAATGATAGAGGTTAGAACATTAATTATTGATCAAAACTTGCAGTACAGGAAACAAAAGCTTGCATCAAAGAGGAAATTTAAGGTTTTACCTAACAATTGAACTAAAAGCTTTCGTAATCTCCTATTATAATTCACAAGGAAGCCGGCCTTTAGCCCTGTGTGAAATCACACTGGTTATAATTTTGTTGCCTTCACAATATATAGTAACAGAAACATCGATCATACTTGTTTACAACTTTAATCGTCCTATAAAACAATGTGAACTTGTCAGGAATCAGAGAATGGATGAACAATCGAGAAAGAAAAAAGAAGATAAATGTTTTGAAATGTTGATCCATCATTTCTTGATGGAGTTTTTCAAAATTTGTTTTAATAGATTCAAGTTTAATTAGGCAATAAAAGAGAGTTAGAAAGAAAAATTAAATCAAACAACAAAAGGAGCTAGTTAGTGGGTCGTGGTGACTTGTAGAGATCTCAAGTTTGTTAATAATCATTAATTTCATCAAAATGGAAAACCCAATTTGCAATAAAACATGCAGTAACTAGTGGACGATCGACACAGTTTTGTGCCGTTTGTATATCTATTTCTATCATCAGTGAATTATGTATGAACAAGAAAAGACAAAAGTAACCAAAAAAAGGTAATTCATGATTCTTTCACTTCCTCTCATTCTGGATATGAAGAGAGCAGATTTGCTGGTATGCAAGGAGAACTCTTCCAAACTCTAGCTTGCATTTTAAGCACCTCTCTTGCCTTGTCTTTGATCTTGCTTCCGCAATCCACTTGAAGCACCAAACATAGCTTGGCCACGATGCCAATCTGCAACATCTCTTGAAGAACACTAGTAGTTATTGAGTACTTTGAGATAGACAAGATGATCCTCACTGCCCTCTCGCTTGCCACCTGAGAAACCCTAAGTATCTTCTTTGAAACAATAGCTAGGCCTGCACCGTGCCCTAACAATTCAGCTCTTCCTTCTGCACACTGGCATAGCAGGTCCAGCACCATTAGCACCATCTCGCAGGTTCTTTTCTCTGGTGAATCAAGTAGAAGATCAATCAGAACCGGGACTGCCTTAGCTTCAATGGCTTTGATTCTGTTTCTTCCCCATGGACAAAGACTTATTAGCAGTTGCAATGTAGCTTTTGATGCTTGGTGAGATATTTGATCACGTAAAACCTGGACTATTTCGTCGAAGAGTTCATGTTTCAAACTGATGAGTTTCAGTGTATCAGCAACTTCAAGCATCGATTTCAACAAGAAGACCGCATAAGCTCTAGACTCATAGTTTCCACCTTGCATAACTTTCGTTAAGGTCTCAATGAATTCACCATTTCTTCCCATAACAAGATTCTTTAGGCCAGATTCTGATATTTGTAGACCGTAGAGAATACTCAAGGCCTCATCACTTGGTCTTGAGATCTCAAACCCATCATCTGAAGTTACTTCAAATGATAAAGAATGGAAGTTATTTAGCATTGAGACCAAGAACTCTACAGCACCTGCAGCCTCCATGCATCTTTTGTTTGTTTCATTCTCGTTAGCGAAGGAACGTAGCTTCCTTAGACACGTAACCTGTTGCTCCGGCGATTTAGCATCATTGAGAAGCTTGGCAATCTGTGCTTTGCTAATTGGAGGCTTTGGAGTTGGGATTCTTTCAACACCATATGACGCATTGAGGGTGCACCAAGATTGAATCAACCTCCTAAGAGTATGGTTTGGTGTCACCTCACAACCTGATATCACTTGTTTTGTGACTGGACAGGTATCATTCTTGCTTGAAAACAGCCATCTCTCAATGCTCTCACGATCATAAGTTATCCCAGTTGGGACTATAACCGGGTCTTTCATGATTTGGAGAGAAATGGGGCAGAGAAAAAATGAAGGGACTTCAATATCTTCCATTTTACACAAAATAAACCAAGAAGATCTAAAAATATATAACACTAAGAACCACTAAATTAAGTTCAAGAAGATGAAGAAAGTGGTTTTGGAGGAAATCCTAGATGAGAAACAAAAGTAGATGTTAGTACGTACGTAGACAAGTAGATGAAAGTAGCTAGCCAAGAATTGAAGGCTTTAGAGAAATTTGGTTTGAGAGTAGGTTTTGAGGAGTTGTGTGAATTGGTTTGATTTGAAGAGAGGAGATGGTATTGGGTTTGGGTTATATACGTGAAGCGTTGAATAATGGGAGATGTTCAAAATTGAGAAAGTCAAAACACGTAAAATACAGGCATTGAGAGAGAGGCAATTTGCTTAGGACTTTTCCGAGCAATTGAAAGGCTCAAGAAGGGCAAACTCTACTTTAATTAGTCTATGAAGGTGATTGCGGCTACCTCTGGACAGATGCATGTGTTAAAGGATAAATGAAAGAGAAAAATGCGTGCCACTCCCTTTTGAGTTTTGACTTTCTCGCTCTAGAACTTTCATCTGTTTAATTCTTGCATCATTTTTCTCCGTCGACCTCGTGTTTCTTAAGTGTTGTATTGCATGAATACTTGAATAGGCGCCGACAAATTTAGGACACGGTGGCTGCTCACAGCCTGCTGGCCATATACATCTTCTTCACTCCACGCTTCTACTCGTAAATCAATCATATTAATTAAGCCTTTAATATATATTTTTCCAGCTGCATTCGAGCTAGCTCTTCTTGAGTTTTGACTTACCTTATCAAACTATTTATTGGTCTATGGGTGGTGCACCATAACCTGTTGGCGTGAGCCAAATACTCATAACCATCAATCTTTGATACCTTACATTTCTCGGTCTGACTTAATTTGTACAAGTATACGCACCTTACCCACCCATATATACTTGATTATACAGCGTCGTTCAAGGATTATGAATGGATACAGGTGGCTGACAATGGGACACTCGAATCTCGACGACACCAAACAAAATTGTGGTCTTCACTCTTCCGGACATATAATGCGATCGATGGAGAAAATTTTAATAAAGAAACAGAAATCCAATTTAAAATAGAAAGAAATAAAACATGTTATCATAAGATATATACTCTCTTTCTTCAAAAAACTTGGGCTAATCCATAAAGTATGTGTGTCTATATATATATATATAACAATAATTAATCCTATGAAAACATTTAATTTGTGAAGAATATATTTCTAGTCGAATACCCTAGTTACCGAATTTTATTAATTGATAAAGAAAAGAATATAATTCAATCACATTTTTTTTCCTTATATATATATATATATAAGTTGCATAAAGCTCCTACTAACATAAAATCGACTTCCTAAATACCATCTTAATCTATATAATATCTTATTCGCTCTTTACTTTGAATTTCCAGAGCTCCAAAAAAGCTTAAGAGTACTTGGTTAATATATTATTTCAACCGTGTATGTAAGAGAGATGAGCATGAAATCAGTAATGATTATTCTTTTGGAGAAGTTTTTTTTTATTATAAGATGATTATATATATATATATATTGCACATCTTGTGTTTTCAATATAGTACAATTAAAAATTATTCATATACATTCATTTAATTTCAATGATTCAATGTAAAATCACGCATTATGATCAGCCATATATATGCCCAT
>Ga0307515_10025411_pt1 | contig 10250 bp, 2 predicted proteins | sample 17_EM_MG_FD_194513 | JGI IMG/M metagenome (GOLD analysis project Ga0307515, IMG submission 194513) | Populus trichocarpa ectomycorrhiza microbial communities from riparian zone in the Pacific Northwest, United States - 17_EM | ecosystem: Host-associated > Plants > Roots > Unclassified | place...
GAGCCATATATTCTTGTTCCGTAGAGGAATATTTTCCCTCGGATATTTATATATAATTTGAAGCAGAGGCACCTTCTGTCCTGTGATTCCACTAAAAAACACCAAGCGATTATGTGATAAAATGCAAACCTTCTGTCTTGTTCAATATGACTTGTAACTGGTGTTATTAAATTTTGCTTTGTCTGACCTAAAATATCAACTCAAAACCTAGCTTGAGTTGGGTTAAAAAAGAACTTGGTGAAAGTTGTTTAATGTAACTTGATCAAAAACTGATTCACATTATTAATTTTTGTAAATGATGTGGTTTTCAAATTAAAAAAATAAAAATAAAACTAAAATAATAATGTTTTAAATAACATAAGTTAACATGATTAACCTATAATTCAAGTATTAAGCCGAGTCATAAATCTAACTAGTTTTAATAAAATAATATTATTTAACCAAAAAAATTCTTAGCAAAGTTAACATTTTAATGGTTGAATTTATGAGACTCCATCGAATGAATAAGATGTTTTAGGAGGCAGTCTTGGAAAACACATTTACTAAAACTAGCGAGTAATAAAATAAGATGAAAACCATCTAAATAGTGGTCTAGTGGTAAGATTTTAGGATTAAGAGGTTTGTTTCTTCTGTGGTCTCAGATTCGAGCCCTATGGTTGCTCATATGATGGGCACTGGAGGCTTACATGGTCGTTAACTTCAGGGCCCGTGGAATTAGTCGAGGTGCGTTCAAGCTGACCCGGACACTCAAGTTAAACTAAAAAAAAAAAAATGAAAGAAAAATTAAAATAAAATAATAAACTACATATCTCATTTGAATATTTTTTTGGGATAAAAATATATTAAAAAAATTATTTTTATGTTTTTTCTATGTTAAAATTATTAAAATTTACTCAAAGAATATATTAGAGGTACATTAATTTTTATATTTATATTTTTATCTTTTTAATCAAAATCAAAAACAAAATCGTTAATGCATTTTTTTTTATCTAAACATTAATAAAAAAACAAAAAAACCATACTGTGCATATAGCTAATTTATGCAGTCATTCACTACTGAATATCACAATGGTTTCCCGACTACCCATCATCATGACAATTTGGTATAGAGTTATACTGATTTTCTCAACTGAATGACTCGGTTCAAACTCACGAGATACCAACCAGAATTGCAGAGGTCTCGTCTTTCAAGGCTCTTGCTCTCTTTACGAGTAAGAGCCCATTTAATTTGCAAGGAGAAAGCTTTGAATGCCAAGAGCAGTAAACATGAAGGAGTCCTCTCCACAACTGCTGTGCTGTGTCATGTGTGTACTTGTGGCTTCCTCTTGCTTCAATCAAGATCGATGGTGTCGGAGGACCCATGATTTTTATTTCATTATGCTCCGAGGCTGAGCCATTCGATGTCATAGAGGTCGAGAAGTATTATAAGTTGCTGGGACTTAATTGCCTTTTAAAGAAAAAGTTCTTTCGTCCAAATTAAGATAGTGATTTTGATCGACCAATGGAATTTCAATCTTGAAAGAAATTTTATGGTAATCAAGAAATACTTAAAAAATAACTAGTGGCATCGATCTTGCAAAATGATATATATATATCTTCCACGTTAAAATAACAAAAAATCTTAATAAAATCTATTCTTAATGACAATTTGGGTGGCTGAGCTAATTAGTTAAAGCGACCTTAAACTTTTTCTTAATTAAGTATGCAATTGAAGAATTCTATTCTTAATGCTTCGACGCAAAATCTTAATAAAATCTCAGGCAATAATCAAACACAAAGTATTCGATCTCGAGAATAAGTGGAAATCTGATAAATATGCTAACCTTTTTCCATGCGTCATCGAGGCCTTTAATCTCATGGCACTTTTCTCTCTATGCTAATAATAAATAAACCTATTTCTCTTTCAACAATTGTAATTTCAAAGAAGTCCATAATCCAGCGATCGTTACTAGTTTTTTGCATAGTGACAACTTAGTTAATTCAATTAAATTTGAATGCATTTTGACTTGTCCAGGTTAAATAAGTATTTTTTTAAGAAGAAAATATAATAATATTCAAAAAAGAAATTTTTTGGAATATATATATATATATATATATATATATAACCCGGGATAAATTCGAAGGTGGAGACAGACCGAACTGACATGAGGTGTTATATATATATATAAAATAAAAAATGAAGATTGTAAATAATTGGTGCAATAAATTCGAAGGTGGAGACAGACCGAACTGACATGAGGTGTTTTTTGACTTGTGAATATAAATATAAAACCACCCACAAATCCATCTTCTCATTTTCAGGCCATTGGGTATTTTTTTTTTATAAAATACGGGATGTTAGAGTTATTTTACACATATCACAACTAATTATCAAATTTATTAAATATCTTATAAACCTAGTAGCTATATAAGATACCGTAGAAATAACCTGTATACATAAAAAAATATTGAATCCAGATAAAAAAAAAAAATTCTTTTTTTTGATAGACCACGACCTCAAGCGCATCGGTGTTTTTTTTTTTGATAACTCGGGGTGTCCGGGCCAGCTTGCGTACACCACGATTATTCTCCGGGTCTACTGAACATCCTGCAAGCCCAGTAGACAGATAAAACATCACGAGAGTGACAAACGTGTACATGTAGGATCGAACTCGGGACGGGGGCAAAGCAAGCCTCACCTGTTGACCACTGAGCTAGCCCCTCAAGTGCTCCGTGTTTTCTTTATTATTTTTTTGATTTACGTGGGGTGTCCGGGCCAGCTTACGCGCACCACGACTATTCCCCACGGCCACTGGACATCCTGCAAGTCTAGGAGCAGGTAAGACACCGTGGAGGTGACAGACGTGCACATAGAGGGTCTAGACCCTCAAGTGCTCCGTGTTTTCTTTATTATTCCCACTGGTTGTGGAACAACGAAGTCAAATGGAGAATCGAGGTCCAACTAGGTTTGGTTGCCATGGAATGTGAACTTGATTTGATAATGAATGGAGGCGTGCTATTTATTTACACTTGCTTTAAGACACTCATGAACGCAACACGTCAAGTGAAGTTCATTGCCGTGTTTTTCTCGGTTTTAGATTTATAATAAGAAATTTATCTTATAGCCCATCATGAGTTTTATTCTTTAACAAGGAAAATAAGTTAAAAGATAATTTTATTTTTATAATATTTTAAATTATATTATGAGATGTATTTTATTTATTTTATCGAGTTAAAAAATAATTTTATAATTTGCTATAAAAGATTTTAATATATTTAAAAATCTTGATAGAATATATATTTATTTAATTAAATGTATTTAGTGAGAAATAACTTTTTTATAATTTTATATAAAAATCTATAAAATTAATGGTGTTAAACTCAATCATTTTCTGGATTTGACAAGTGTTATACCTAATTTGTCCGGGACTTAACACATTATCAAGTTCAATGCATCTTCACGGGAGCCTGGAGCATACTTGTTTTCCTAAATAAATCTGTGTTTTTTTTTTAAAAAAAAATATAGGGATGAAAACTTGATATATCAGTATCCATCTTTACTTAATCCATTTAAATTTTAAAAATGTGTATTAATTGACCATTATGTTAAATGGATAAAAAAATTAAATTATTTATAAAAAAATAGAAACAATATATATATATCAATCTAAACATGATATATCATATACATATCTTGCACGTTAAAAGAAAAAAAAAAGAAATAGTAAAAAAAAGGCATGGCTAGATGAAAATACTTGATTGCTGTAATTATAGCTTCCTTCGAATAATTTTTGTGCATAGTTGAGCACTTGAGCTGAGCATTCACATCGAGGCCTAACTTATCAAATCAGTCGGTGAGTCGGTGGAATAGTCATTGCAACCTGTCATGAATTAGGGGGGGTGTTTAGTAATATAATTTTATTATTTTTTTTAAAAGTAATTTTTTATATCTAACACATTAAAATATCTAAAAATACCAAAAAAAATATTAATTTAAAATAAAAAAATACTTTCAAAACACAAAAACAAACAAAACTTAAAAACAACTGTTTTCATGTCTCATATAATACTCTTTCTGTAGAATGCAATTGACGCTTCAAAGCAAATTCTTAATAAAATCTCAGGCAATCAAACACAAAGTATTCTCTCAATGAGTGGAAATCTGATAAATATCCTAACCTTTTTCCATGCATGCCTCGTCAAGACCTTTAATCTCATGGCACTTTTCTCTCCATGCTAATAATAAATAACCCTAGTTCTTTTGCAACAATTTCAAAGAAGTCCTTAATCCAGCAATCGTTACTGGTTTTTTGCATAGTTACTAACCTGACCGAGTTGCATTCAAGCTTGAGTGACTTAACGGGTTAATTCACAACTTAGTTAATTGGATTAAATTTGAACACGACTTGACTTGACTGGATTAATTTTAAAAATTAAATAAATAAATTGTAGCAATATTATTTTTGATAAAACGACTGGCCTGAACTCGTGAATTAATCCCGTGACACACCGATCCAAGACAGACCTCAAACCAGTGAAGAGAACCATGCTTTTTTTCCACAAAACAGTTCGATCAAGTCTAATGTCTTGTCAAAAGCACTCCACTAAGTGGCTTGTACAAATTGACAGCTGGGACTTTCGAAGTATATACAGAAGCAGAAAGGGGGCAAAAAAGATTCCAATCATTTCATGTATATATAGCCACTATTCCCAGTAAGAAATTATCATTTGCAACGGGGATGGGACCATAATTGTCCCATCATATTTCTCGATTTTTATTTTATTTTAAAAATATTTATTTTTTCTATCTTAGAAATTATCATACAGCATGAAACACACAGCGTGAAACACGTAAACAAAAAGAGACTAGTTAATAAACTAAGATTTCTTTTTGCAATACATGGCATCAAGCCTTTGAACTCCATTACCCCCACTTTTCAAAGCAATTCACATCAATTTCAGCAGTGAATTATCTTGGAGAAAACAACCAAGACATGAGATTTGAAATGCCACGACCAAAAAGCATTGCTAATAGAAATAGAAGAAAAATCTGCTTTTAAGAGGCCTGATCTGCATTACTTTTAGCTTTACAGTAGTGAAATGCGCCCTTAAAGCACGTCTCAGGCATAGAGAAGAATATTTTTTGAACAAGGATCTTCTATGCCTTGAATATGAAGGAGAGTTGTTTGTTTTATATTCATGAGGTGCTAACCTTTTCAACTTTCCACCACATGGGATTGCTACTTGCTTGTCCTTATACAAGAACTTCAAGAGGTGAAACAAGGCTATATATAGGTGAGTGGGATTTAGTAAGATTTGAGTTCAACTAGCAAATAAATGGTTGGTGGATTTATATATTGAAATTGGATGAATTATATAAAAAAATATATAGTGGTTAAGATTGTTTCAAGATAAAGATTTTGATAACATTGAACCCTAATCCTATTCGACCTTTCCAAAAAGCTTTAGAAGATGATGATGATGAGTTTCCAAATAAAATAAAGCAAGAAGAAATACTTGAGATTTTTCTACTAAATGGAAGGTGAGGACATCAGGACATGCTTCCTGTGAGTGCAGGGACCATATGTTCAGATCATTGCCTATAGCATACCCCAGCAGCATTTAAGAGGTTCTGCACAAGACCATAACTCCCGCCCCAGTGACATTCACAGTTCCATAGTCCCACTATTTAACTCGCTGAAATCTTTATTGTCTTTTACCATTGGTCCTTTTCCCCGTCAACAAAGAACCTCAGGACGACTTCTATTATATAGGTTTTTTCTGTGAAAAAAAATCAAGGCCTGAGGGTGGTAAGGAGCTCCATCAGTACCAGTAGAACTTTTGTTTTGAGCAAGTCACATGTGAGAAATGTCCAAGCCAGTCAACAGGTGATAGCAGAGCCAAAAACATAGATACCGAGCCAGATTTGAGAAAAGAAAAAAATATAGTGTTTCACGTTGGACCATAACCACATTTACTCCAGCCACTAGCCAAGCCTCCTAAGTCCTAACTTTCTTCAACAGGCATTCATGAAACAACCAACTGCTTTAATTACCTGCACTACAGCAGGATGGTGTAAGTGTCCTTCCTTGGTCCTTGCGAAGAGGTATTTCTAGCCTCCAAACACTACCTCCATAACACTTCTCATTCTGCTTTGCTTTCTCTTCACTTCGTTCTCCAAGCGAAACCCTTCTTTCTTGACCTGAAAAATGTTTGAAATTCCAGTGAAATGGCTGGTTTTCATTCTAACAATTTATCTACCTTTCAACATTGTCGTTTCTATGAACAACCCATTGACAAGAAAGACTTACATTGTCCAAATGGATAGGTCTGCAAAGCCAGAATACTTCACCAGTCACCTTGAATGGTATTCATCGAAAGTACAGTCAGTATTGTCTAAGCCTGAAATTGAAGGCAATGCAGATGAGGAGGACAGGATAATTTATAGCTACGAGACTGCTTTTCATGGGGTTGCCGCCAAGTTGAATGAAGAAGAAGCCGAAAGACTAGAGGAAGCAGATGGAGTGGTGGCTATTTTCCCAGAGACTAAATATCAACTACACACAACAAGAAGCCCCATGTTTCTTGGGCTTGAACCTGAAGACACCACGAGTGTCTGGTCTGAAAAACTTGCAGGCCATGATGTCATAGTGGGAGTGCTGGACACAGGGATTTGGCCAGAGAGTGAGAGCTTCAATGACACAGGCATGACTCCAGTGCCTACTCACTGGAAAGGGATGTGTGAGACAGGCAGGGGTTTTCAGAAACATCATTGTAACAAAAAAATTGTCGGTGCAAGAGTCTTCTACAGAGGATATGAAGCTGTTACTGGCAAAATCAATGGGCAAAATGAGTATAAATCGCCAAGAGATCAAGATGGTCATGGAACTCACACAGCAGCTACAGTTGCTGGCTCTCCAGTTCGTGGAGCAAATCTATTGGGCTATGCTCATGGAACCGCAAGAGGGATGGCACCTGGGGCTAGAATTGCAGTTTACAAGGTTTGCTGGGCTGGTGGATGTTTCAGCTCAGATATTCTGTCCGCAGTTGATAGAGCAGTAGCTGATGGAGTGAATGTCTTATCAATATCTTTGGGTGGTGGGGTTTCGTCTTACTACCGCGACAGTTTGTCCATAGCTGCCTTTGGATCAATGGAGATGGGTGTTTTTGTTTCATGCTCAGCGGGAAATGCAGGACCTGAACCTGCCAGCCTCACCAATGTCTCACCATGGATCACCACAGTTGGTGCTAGTACTATGGACAGAGATTTTCCAGCCACTGCCAGGCTAGGAACTGGCAGAACTATATATGGAGTTTCACTCTATAAAGGCCGAAGGACTTTGTCGACACGGAAGCAATATCCTCTAGTTTACATGGGAGGCAACTCTAGCAGCCTCGACCCAAGTTCATTGTGCTTGGAAGGAACTTTAAATCCTCGCGTTGTTGCTGGAAAGATTGTGATATGTGAACGCGGTATTAGTCCTCGAGTTCAAAAGGGTCAGGTAGCAAAACAAGCAGGAGCAGTAGGCATGATTCTAGCAAATACAGCAGCAAATGGAGAGGAGCTGGTTGCAGACTGTCACCTGCTTCCAGCAGTTGCAGTGGGAGAGAAAGAAGGGAAATTGATCAAAAGTTATGCTTTAACTAGTCGAAATGCAACTGCAACTCTAGCTTTTCGTGGTACAAGTTTGGGAATTAGGCCTTCTCCAGTAGTGGCAGCATTTTCATCCAGAGGACCAAATTTACTGACTCTTGAGATTCTGAAACCTGATATTGTTGCACCCGGTGTGAACATACTCGCTGCTTGGACTGGTGATTTAGGTCCATCAAGTTTGCCAACAGATCACAGGAGATCGAAGTTCAACATACTCTCAGGAACTTCCATGTCATGCCCACATGTTAGTGGAATTGCTGCCTTGCTCAAGGCTAGGCACCCAGAATGGAGTCCAGCAGCAATCAAATCTGCACTGATGACAACAGCTTATGTTCATGATAACACACACCATCCACTGAAAGATGCTTCAACAGCTACTCCTTCAACCCCTTTTGATCATGGTGCAGGGCACATAAACCCAATGAAAGCTCAAGACCCAGGTCTGATTTATGACCTTGAACCTCAGGATTACTTCGATTTTCTCTGCACACAGAAGCTTACTCCAACACAGCTGAAAGTTTTCGGCAAGTACGCAAATAGGTCTTGTCGACATTCTCTTGCAAATCCAGGGGATTTGAACTATCCATCTATCTCAGCAATTTTCCCAGATGATACTTCGATTAAAGTTTTGACCCTCCACAGAACTGTTACCAATGTTGGCCTTCCAACTTCTACATACCATGTAGTGGTCTCACCATTCAAAGGAGCAACAGTCAAAGTCGAACCAGAAATCTTGAACTTCACTAGGAAAAATCAGAAACTATCTTACAAGATCATCTTCACCACAAAGACTAGGAAAACAATGCCTGAGTTTGGAGGTTTGGTATGGAAAGATGGAGCACACAAAGTAAGAAGCCCAATTGCTATCACTTGGTTGACACCACTTACATAAATCATGTTATTGATTTTAACATTTGAGTATCCATGTTCTTTGCAATAATTAGAATGTTTTGTAAAGAGTCCAGAGGCTCGCTCTTTTTTATCACATGGAATGGAATGCCTGCTCTTTGTTTTTCTTGCAGTCACCAATGAGATAGTTTGGACTGACCCTTCCAATTTATAGTCATAAACGTATAGATGCAAACTAACAAACAGAACATGACGAAGGAGGGCCATTTGTTATTTTGTTATGCCAGGGGACAGCTATCTATCTTCCCTACAACTCATAGTCGGTTCATCTCATATGTCTACTTCATTTTCTTAATGCACTTCAAAAGGTGTCAAATTTAACTATATTTAGGGCAAAACATCAGTTGCTCTTCAGCTTCTGTACATCATACAAACAACAACTAGAATGGTAATAAAAATGTTGTCAAGGTTGAAGTTTAGCCTTTCCATGAACTGGAAACCTAGTATGAACAAACCACATTAATTTTCCACCAATGCTATGGCTAGCCAAAAGCCAGGAAAAATGTTAGAGTTAGCCATGTCTACTATTCCTTGTGCCAAAAAAAAATGGTTAGATTGGATGAAAATCTTATTCATTGAATAATCAAGTTAACGAGTCCAAAAATTCAAGATATTTAAAAATAAAATTGATGTATTGGATAATTGATTGATCTTTTAGTTCAAATAATTTGATTAATCCTCCCTAGTAAAGGTGTCTAGTGGCTTGATATGGAAAGTCCGAGGGGTTTATAACTAGCAGCAGGTGATGTCTAATAAGCCAAGATAACTAGTAATTGTGGTAGTAGCAGGCGGTGTCTGGTAAGTTAAGATAACAGATAGTTGTTGTAAAAGCAAGTAGTGCCTGGTAGGTGACCAGTAGCTATGGTAGTAGCAGGTAATGCCTAGTAAGTCAAGTAACCGGTAGTCTTGGTACCTGTAAAAGATCCCCTTTGATGGACGTGATGAATCTTCAATAGTAAATTCAGTAACTTTGTAGAGAGAGAACATGCAATAATATTTTAGAGAGATAAACTTTGAAAATATATATGCTAAAAATATTAAGAATGAAAAGTTGTGAATATTTGACTTGAAGGATTCGTAGTGTATTTATAACTCATGAATCTTGTTTTTTTATGAAGAGAAAAGGCTGAATTGTAATTTTATCCTTGAGATATTTTGAATTATATTGTATTTAAAATAATATGTATCATATCAGTATAAATTTTTTTTATAGGTGTTGGGTTTGGGCAAGGTGATCGAGCCTATCAAAGATGAAAGTGGGTCCAAGCACGTTGTCTGAACTCAGACACGTTAGGCTCGGACGTGATAACCCAACCCCACGCCTACCACCCTTGGTGCTGGGCGGTACACCCAATTGGGCACCCATACACTGGGCGTATATCTTGTGCATGGGCTTGGGCTTCTTGTCCGGGTCCACGGTCATGGGATGTGGGCTCAACTCTTTACTCGAGCCCATTTTTCTTAGGATCTAGGACTACCATGCCTGAGTCTATATTTTTAAAGTGTTTTTTAAGTTTTTTTTTTGGAAGTGTTTTTAAGCTTGTCATTTTTTTGGATCCATCACAACTCATAATTTATTGGTTAACTCCATTTCTGTTCACTAATTTTACTCTCTCCAACTACAAAAGCACATTCTACTAGAAATGAAAGTGGGCTGCACTCCTCCTCTAATCCACCAGCATATAGCATTGAAAAATATATTACTTGT
>Ga0307515_10025412_pt1 | contig 10250 bp, 1 predicted proteins | sample 17_EM_MG_FD_194513 | JGI IMG/M metagenome (GOLD analysis project Ga0307515, IMG submission 194513) | Populus trichocarpa ectomycorrhiza microbial communities from riparian zone in the Pacific Northwest, United States - 17_EM | ecosystem: Host-associated > Plants > Roots > Unclassified | place...
AATAGATAGGCTTTGGAAACTATAGGGATAGGGCTACAGCCTAAGGCAGGACGGGTCCTTAGCCTTTTTATATATATAGCATAGAGTTAATAGGGCATTTTGCTAGAATTGCATTCCCATTTATTAATCTATACTAGAAATATTGTTCTTAGGGCTTCTAAGCTCTTTCTAAAAGCCTTATAAGGCCTTTCTAAGCACCTAATCGAGGTCCTTAATTACTACTATATATAAGAACGAATCCTAAAAGTCTAAACCACAAATGCCTAATCTGAAAAGCCACTACGCCTTATTATTATTAGGAGTAGGATCAGTATCTATTAGGCTACTAAGTAATGGCTAACGAGAATGGGATTTAGATGCCTTAGTAGATATATAAGTAGGCATAAAAACAGGGGCAGGATAATAAGGTATAGCTAGAGCAGAAACTCTTAAACGCTTAATACTAATATTAGGTCTAAACCAATACCAATAAAGCTCTTACGGCGTAAGCTTATAGTTAATAAAGATACGCTTAAGCCTAGAATAAACAGAGATATTAGCTGGCTAGTATAATCTAGAACCACCAAGACCTTACTATAGCAACTGTTAGTTACCTATCCGCTAGGTACCCGAAGGGTAACCTACCTAATACCGTATTATATTATACTCTTTTAAAACTTAACGCGTATACGCGAACTCCTTTCTATAGTAAACAGCAACCTTCTTTTTATTACCCCTATCCCGCACCCTATCCTTAATATACTAACCTTACTCTCGCATTAGGCGTTACTAGCTAGCTTACTAAGAATTATAGGCGGTATAGATGGCTATAGTATAGTCTTAAATACAACTAAGACGTTTAGCATTAGCGCTAAAATGAGATAAAGCCTAGGCAATATAATAGTTAAGGACATTAAAGGGTTGTCGCTACTTAGGCCCAGGCTATTAAAGCTTAAAGTTAGTAATAGAAATCTATTAAGAATAGAAAAACTTACCTTAATATAACTGCCGCTCTTAGTACGTATATGTAACGGAACCTTATAGCAAGAACTACGGTAGGTCCTGTTATTGGGCTAGGTGTATAGGAAATGCAAGTACAAAGGTTAACAATGAAATAATAACTGGTGGAGTGGTTGCCTAATAGATTAACTCTAATTGTATTCTAAGAATTACTATAAAGAAGGAACTATCTAGGTAGGGACTAAGGGTCCCTAAATACACAACCGTACTCCTATAAAATCCTTCTTATACGTAAGGTACGTGTACTTTATCTACTCTATTATAGATTATATAGATCCTATAGATTATATAAATCACGTTATATAACCTTAGTTACTATTCCTCATTATATAGCTCTATTAGCTCTATCCTAGACTATACCTAAATTAACTAACTAGCTTCTTCCAACTCTTCCCTAAGTAGTTATAATATTATACTTAAAGCGTCTATAACACCATCTCCCTCCCCTTTATCTTTATTCTTAAAGATTCCTAATATCTTTAAGTCGTTTACTAGAGGTGTAATATCCGTCTAATTAATTTAGTTAATATTATTGCTTATTATACCTAAAGCAATTTCTTCTTCCTTAACTGCTCGTCGTACTCGCACTATCGCTGCAATATTGTCTCTTAGTGAGATTATACTATTTCCGTGTTCTCGTTGTTTGAAAGAGGGGTTAGTTTATATTACGTTGGCGAACCTATCTTCGCGATAACCATTCTCTTACTTAGAGTACACTAAAGCAAATATTCGTTTATTCTGCGACGTTTGCTCTATCTCTAATACTAAATATATACAACCTATTACTCTTAATAGTCGTCTAGTTCCCTAATTAATTTATCTTAGGGTCTTGTATTTAATCTACTACTGCATAGCTAGATAATAAACTGTCTATTACTCTAGCGGAGTTACACTATTCTTGTAACGCAGAACGGGAGGCTGTTAATACTTAGCAACAGGCCCTTAAGTCTCGTTTTATGGCGTCCGCTTAGTTAATCTATCTTAAAAAGGTGCGTAAGAAGGTTTATTTTAAGGAGTAGAAACTTATAGAATAAGGTTTATAGGAGCTTGGCGATAAAAAAATGGATTCTCTTTTAATAGAAAAGGAAACAGATCTAAGTAATTCGGCAACTGCTCTTCTTAGGTCCCCCTTAGGTAACTTATTCTTTAGTAATCCTTCTTTATTAATACTACCTAACCTAATTTCTTCTAATACTCCTATACCTTTCTTATAGCGTTCTTTAAATTCTCTAGTAGCTCCTAGGTAGTCTTAGTGTAGCCTATCCACTTAACCTTATACTATATTTCGTTATTAATATCCTTATAACTAATAATCTTTAAAACTTACCATTTATCTTCCTCTTATCCTCTATACGTGTCTACTTCGTAAACTAGTGGCTTAATATTCCTATATGCTAGCTCTAGCATTGCGATATACTATATAGGGTAGATCTTTATCTTAGCTAGTAGGTTTAACTTAAATATAACCGGTGAAATTCTCTATATAATTTTAAAAGGTCCTAGTCTAACATAGTCTAACTTCTTACTTAGTTGTTAACTTTTAAAATTTTTGTGTAGTAGCCATACTTTATCTCCCTCCTTAAGATCTAGTCCCTTAGATCTCTTAGCATTATAATACCTTTTTATTCTCTCTTATACTTTCTTTACTAATTCTATAAGGTCTATATAAAGATTTATTAACGTCTTTATTCTTTCTTTAGCTGTACTACTTATTTTCTTTACTTACCGTAGTAATAATAATGTTCTTGACTTATATCTATAATTTGCCTTAAATAGTAATATGCCTATTCCTTCTTAAGGTATTGCATTATATATAAACTATATAACTAGTAATAGCAATACCTAATTATTTTATATATGATTAATATAATACCTTAAATACTATTCTAGTATTTAATTTAATTTTTCCATTTAACCGTCTATCTGTGGATAATATACGGTAGAAGTTGCTGCTTAAACTCCTTACTCTACTAAAAACACTTCCTAGAATGCTGCTATAAATCTTAGATCCCTATCCAATATAATCTTACTTAGTACTCTATGTCTTATAAATACTTTTTTAATATAGATTCTAGCGACATCCTTTACTAATATTTCTTCTGTATAGGCTATAAAGTATCCCTACTTTATAAGCTTGTCTACTATTACTAAGATTACGTTATAATCTTGTCCGGTAATAGGGTCTTTTAATTTTAGTAACTTAATAATAAAGTCCTATAATATGACTTCCTATAGTCTCTTTAGTATTTTAATAGGTTGTAGCCCTCTATATAGCTTATGCCTTATTAGTTTATTTCTTTAGTAATTTAGATACTCTTTTATTACTTTTTTTATAATATTCTAGATTCTATTAATAATGTATTCCTCCTAAAGTCTTAACACTAAGCCTATAGCTCTATTATATCCCTAAGTTAATCCCTTATAGAACTCTTCTATAAATTACTCTACTATGCTTCTTAGGATATACTCTACTTTTTAGTTTTTATATATATCTATTTATAGATCTTCTAGTTATACTTTTAGAATTCTTTATACCTAAAAGCTTTCTAGTGTCTTGTAGACTTTTTCTAGTTTATTATTCTCTTAAGTTACTATAATCTTTAGATAATTATACCTAATTAATCTATCTATGTCCTTCCGTAGTAAAGCCCCTAATAGCTTTTTATTACTTTATAGTTTAGCTTTATAGCTTAGAGCATCTACCCGCGTATTATCTGTACCCTTAGTATACTAAATTTTAAAATAGTATTCTATAAGTATCTCTGCCTATCTAACCTATCTTTAGTTAAGTTCCTTTATTGTTAGAAATCCTATTAGGTTCTTATAATCCGTTTTAACTATAAATGGTTTCTCTATACCTTATAAGAATGCTCTTTATTCCTTTAATGCTATAACTATACCTAATAACTCCTTATTGTAGATGTTATAGTTTAACTCTAGTAGTGTTATTTTTCAACTATAGTATGCTACTAGGTGCCATCTATCTTAATATTTCTATATAAAGTACGCCCCTAGTATATAGTCTAATACGTTTATCTCTATAACCGTCTCTAGTTCTAGTTAATAAATCTTAAGAACTGGCTCCTAGGTAAATAACTCTTTAACCTTTTTAAAAAGTTCTTACTATTCCTTTCCCTATACCTATAGTTCTTCTTTCTTTATTAATTGCGTAAATAGCTTAATGTCCTTTAACTATTGCGCTATAAACCTTCTATAGTAATTGCAAAACCCTAGGAACAATCTTAACTATATAACGTTCTCTAGTTCCTACTAATTCACTATAGCCTTAATCTTCTTTAAATCTATACTAAGTTGGCCTGGTTTAATGATAAATTTAATAAATTTAGTCTTCCTAGTAAAGAATTCGCATTTCTTAATTACTACTAGTATTTATTCTTCCTGTAGTCTCCTTAAGACCTATTTAATGTGTTCCCTATGTTTTTCCTTAGTTATTAAGTAGATAATAATGTTGTTAAGGTATACTATAACAAATTCATCTAAGTGTTCTCCTAATATATTATTAATACGCTTCTAGAACGTTACTGGCGTATTTATAAGCCCGAATTGTATAACTAATAGTTTATATAGTCCTTCCTTTGACCTAAAGGCTGCCTTCTATTTATCGCCTTCCTTAATCCTAATCTAATAGTACGCCTATCTTAGATCTATCTTCGTAAAGATTTACACGTTACTTATCCTATTTTAGATTTCGCTAATTAAGGGTAAAGGATACCTATCCTTCCAAGTAATACTATTTAACTATTTATAGTTAATGCATAACCTAAGCTTTCTATTTTTCTTTAGTACGAATAGTACTAAATATCCCGCTAATAATTGCGATGGTCTGATATATCCCTTTTATAGATTTTCCTAAATAAACTCTTTTAATGCTCTGCCTTCTTCTTCAGTAAGCTTATAAATTAGAAAGAACTTTAGGCTTATTCCCGATTCTAACTCTATCTTATAGTCCTATACTATATAATCTAATAGCTTCTTACTTTCTAGTAACTATAGTTTCTTACCGTACTTGTGGTATCTTTTTGGTACATAACTTAAGCCTCGTTTAGTCTCTTTATATATCGCTCCGACTTAGTACTATACCAACTTAGCTTATTATCGCATCTTACGGCGTTAAGTATCTTTAATATTAACCTAACCTATAATCTAATTAATCCTTAAATTATATTCCTATAACTAAGGCATGCCTAATACTGCCTTATCCCGTCCTAATGGTAGAATATCGAAAGATATCTCGATTTGTCTCCCTTTAATGGTTATCTAAATAGGTCCTATTTTAAGGTTAATGATCCCTCCTTTGTAGGCTATTAGATCTCCTAAAATTGTAACTAATAGGTAAGGTTATTTCTTCTATCTGTAAGGTAGCCCTATTTTCTTAACTACTGCTAATAAGATATGGTTTTATATCACTCTACTATCTATTAGCGCTTCGAACTACTAATCTTACTATTTAACTTATAAATTTAGGTGTTGTCCTTAAATTCCTTTAAGGGTCTAAGGCTCTACTACTGGCTCCCTCTAGTTCTATAGGCCTCTACTTTTCCTAACTATTAGCTACTTAATCCTACTATACTTAGCTCGCTCTTTAGCTAATATCTAGTTCGCTTTTTATTTTTAATATACTATAGACAGGTGTTCTTTAAACATTCCCACCATTGTCATCTATCTAGGTATTCTTCCGTAAGGAATCTTCCTGGTTAAAGTATTAAATCCCCTTCCTTTTGGACTTCTGCTAGATGCTATCTATATATATATTTAGCATTTCTGTATTATTGCTCGTCTATTATCTAATACATTCTTATAGGGTATTTCCGATTCTTTTCCTTTAGATTCTTATGCATCTTATATATATTATATACGCACGCAATCTATAATAACGTATAGTGTGCTAGGTGCTTTAGGTTAACTCTTGGCTTATCTTTATTTCTAAGTTTAAACCTTTATTGTGCTAATTTAAACGTTACAACTTCGTTCACAGGTACTATAATATATCTCTCGCTTCTCTAGTCCTCTAATTATTCCTCTAGATCTTTTAACGTTATAATTAAGGCTCCCTTAATATAAGTTATAGCCTTTTCTATAATTAGGTGGTCTTAGATAACTTTTTCATCTATTTATATATAGAAATCTTCCTACTTGTCGTTGTGTCGCTGCCTATACTACTTTTGGTACAGCTGCTAGAGTGTATACGGCTTATCCGTAAGGAAGTATCTTCTTATTACTGCGTCGTAATAGCCCTTTATATATCGTTCCTTAAACCTAGTAGGAATCCCTAAGTCCTCTTTATCTTCCAGTTCGGTAAGCTACTTAGCTTTTAGTATACCTGCTCTTAGCCTATTAGTAATTCTTTGTATTAGCGCTCTGTCCCTTATACGTCCTAATATACTAGATCTCTTATCTAGTTTCTGTTCTTGCTATGCGATAATTCTTTACCTAAATTCTTCTATGGTTTCTTTTAGTTTGCCTCTTACACTTTAATCCTTAAAGTTCTCTTACTTCTTAATCCGAGTATTAACTTTTCGATCTTTAGTCCGAATACTTTATTCTACTAGTAAGTCTTCTAGGTCTATATATCTGTCTCTTAGTCTAGTTACTATTTATATTGCAGATTCTCTAATCTATAAAGAAGCTCCTTGCCTCTTACCTATAGGTGTTTTAATTTATACTTTAAATTCTTAATTCTTTAGATTCTTTAATCCTAAGCTTGCTTCTAGCTTAAGCTTAGCTCTAGCCTTAGTCCAACTAGGCTTACTTAGTATTCTTATCTCATCTTAAGAGTTTTAAATCTTACTTATCTTATTTTGAGAATCTTATGCCTATAGGAACCTCTGTCCTAAGCTTATTTATATATTACTAAACTAAGCTACTGCTCTGCTCTATTGGTTTTCGTCTATTGTAGGTCCTTAAGCTTACCTTATCTCGTCTTAAGAATCTTAGTTGTCTCTCGTCTTATCTTAAGAATCTTAAGCCTTTAGCCTTTTGCTTTTATTAAGTGCCAAAGTAATTTACTATCCTACTTCTCTTGCGTCTTATAAAGCAATAGATATCGTGTCTAGTGGGGTTTTAATCCCTACTAATATTCCCTATTCTGTAGTAGAATTATTCTTTACCTCTAGTGTAATATCTCTAATAGCTGCGTGTTCCTAGTAAACCGCTCTTATTGCCTTATTGTTATAGAATGTTTCGCCTACATTAAATTTATCGTCCTTAATATCCGATCTATGAACTAGTTTATTAGTTCCTCTGCATTCTATAGGTGCTAGCTCCTATAGCTAATAGCTTACGCCATACTTAGCGTCCTTATAAATTTAGTATACGTTATTATAATAAAATGTAAAACTTCTAATTAAACACTCTTTGGTTCCTTGCAGTATATTATTGTCCCTTTGTATATATATATTGTCTACCGTTAATCTGGTTCCTTTTATTATATAGTACTTCTAACTATCTTTATAATCCCTTATAAAGTAACCCTGTTTTCTATAATTTATATAAGCTCCTTCTTTAAACTATCTTTCTTATTATGGAGTTCGCCTAAACGTCTTCTACTGCTAAGATCCCTAATTCGGCCTCTGCTCCTTAGACCTTTAATTACTTAATCCTTATCCCCTAGGTTTCTATGGTTTCTTACTCTATCTTTTATAGGCTTCCCTAGTACCACTTAGGTCTATTAGCTTTATGCTATACTATAGTTTCTAACTTAGCTTTAGTTATTACGTACTCTACGCCTTATATAACTATAGAACTCTATCCTAACCTTTCTTAACCTGTTCCCTTTGGTAGATCCGATTATTAATCTTAATTACTTAATCTATTAGTTCCCTTAGGGTATCCGCATCTTCCATTAGGATAATTACGTCCTAGACTTTAGCCTTAAGTCCCTGTTTATACTATGCTATAAGCGCCCTATTATTCTACTCTACTTATATTACTAACGTTTAGAACTATATTGTATACTTAATTGCTAAGGTTCGTTACGTAATATCCTAGAGTTTTCTTTTCGCCGTAGTTACTGCCTCTGGGTTTCTAAACATTTGTATAAGTCGCTCTATAAATCTATTCTAGCTTAAGAATATAAACCGTAGCTCTTAGTTTATAGTCGTTATTCTATTTACCTAGATTTCTATAAGGTAAGGCTTAAACTATTTAAGTGCCCTTCCTGTTAAGAACAATTTTGCGTATGCTATTTAATTTATAGGTGTTACTAGCTTAGCTCCTTCTTGCGCGACCTTAAAGTACATTTACGTAAGGAATCCTTTAAGCTTTAATCTTTCTCCTAAGTACCTTTTAATTGATGGTAACTTAACCTTTACTGCGCCTATCCCATTAATCCTATTTTCCAACGTTGCATTATTTTCTATTAGCCGGTTAATTATCTCTTATAGCTATCTAACTGTTATAGGTTGCTATAAGTTAGTGTCTGCTATACTAGTGTCGTTACCTAACCTTAAAGTAGTTGCCGCCGTCGATGGCGTTATAGTGGCTGCTTTTGGTGGTATGTTGTCCAACCTACTATATTTAATACCGTAACTAGATAGTGATTGTGTAACGGAACCTTGTAGTAAGAACTACGGTGGGTCCTGTTATTAGGCTAGGTGTATAGGAAATGCAAGTATAAAGGTTGATAATGAAATAATAACTGGTGGAGTGGTTGCCTAACAGATTAACTCTAATTGTATTCTAAGAATTACTATAAAGAAGGAACTATCTAGGTAGGGACTGAGGGTCCTTAAATACACAACCGTACTTCTATGAAATCCTTCTTGTACGTAAGGTATGTATACTCTATCTACTCTATTACGGATTATATAGATCCTACAGATTATATAGATCACGTTATGTGACCTTGGTTACCATTCCTCGTCATATAGCTCTATTGGCTCCATCCTGGACCGTGCCTGAATTAACTAACTAGCTTCTTTCGACTCTTCCCCAAGTAGTCGTAATATTGTACTTAAAGCGTCCGTAATAGTATATATTAATTACAAGGGCTAAAGGTATTAGATCTAACGTAGTACGTCTTACTATAAGCCTCTAGAATCCTATTATTAGATTTCTGGTCTTTTAAAGACGTATAGGCAAAATCGTTTAGGTAGGACTAGTACTAGTTATAAGTTAGTGGAGGTTAGGGTTCTATATATAAAGGTAGGGCTAGGATACGCTATGGAATTTACTTAAAAGAGTAATTAGTAGGAGAATAAAGAGGCATACTAAATTAATAATAGAAAAGAAGAAAATCTTAATAATATATTAAAGATACGTCTAAAATTAGACGACGGTTAATAGCGAGAAGTAAGGTGTTTAAGAAAAGGAGCAGCTTAATAAGTAAGGTGTCTTTATACTTTACCTTCTAATACCCTTCCGGTAAATAGCCGCAACCTTGCCGATATAACTCCGTTATAATAGCGCTATTTAAAAGGAAGGAACACGCGTATAAGTTATTTAACCATTACTTCCTTATAAAAACTAACTACGCGGCTAGGGAAAGGCAATTAAGACGTTAAATTAAAGACGTATATAGGTTAAATTAGACCTAAAACAATACTATAGTATTAAAGAACAACGTTATAGACGTTCTTAACAATCGTATAATAGCTACAATTGCTATCGCAAAATGTCCCTATTTGCTAGGTAGTAGAGCTACGCCAAATATACGGCATAGGACTATTAGATTTAAAAGCATATACATTAAATCTTAGAAAACAAGTCTCCTTAATTAATTAATTAATACCTTACTGTATCTAATAGCCTAAGGGCAGATGCGGGAATAATGCGTTAGTAATATAGAGGATTATATAAAATAATTACAGATTATATCTTAATAGTTAAAGACAACGGCAAGCTAAGGCTCTATACGTTAAATCCTATACTAAAAGGTTCTACGGAACTATACTAGAACACTAAATTGCCTATAATACTCGTGATTAATTACAGACCGGCATAAAGGCTTAGAAGTAGAGTTGTATAAAAATCCCTATATTAGCCTAGGTAGTCATCGGTATACTTTTAGTAGGCTTTTAATAGGTCTTCTAGCAATCCTTACGTCTTTTCTTTAGTTATATTTTTTCCTTATTAAGGTTTTTCAGAAGTTTAAAGTAGGGGTTAGATAGATAGATAATATATAGCGGTATACCAATACCTCTCTAATATCTCTCCGAACCTCTTCTAGGATAAGCCCTTATAATCTCCCTACCGTAAGGTAATAGCGATTGGGGGCCGACCGCAAGAAGGGG
>Ga0307515_10025413_pt1 | contig 10249 bp, 5 predicted proteins | sample 17_EM_MG_FD_194513 | JGI IMG/M metagenome (GOLD analysis project Ga0307515, IMG submission 194513) | Populus trichocarpa ectomycorrhiza microbial communities from riparian zone in the Pacific Northwest, United States - 17_EM | ecosystem: Host-associated > Plants > Roots > Unclassified | place...
GAGCTGGCATCGGCTTGGGCGCTGGAGCTGGCATCGATGCACAAGGCGATGAGGGTATGGATGCAGAGGCAGGGACAGGGACAGGGACAGACCTGGCAGAGAATGGGCGCACTCGAGGCGTGCAAAGCGAAGCTTAAACTTGGTCTATGGCCGCAACACCGACAAGATTATTGGTGGTTGATCCAGATTATCACACCGATCGTCCGTCTTCCATCAGAGTTACTCCAACAAATCTTCCTCATCCTCATCGACAATGACAATGCCAATGAATCACCCTTGGTCTTGATGCGAGTATCCAAATATTGGTATAACATCGTCACCGGTATTTGGGCATCACTCAAGCTGGGCAAAACAACCCCAAAGAACACCGTCATAGCGAAATTGAAAAGGAACCAATGGCTTTTAGATGTATTGATCGATACGGAGGTCGACCGTCGTCGCAGCAACCAAAGTTCTTTCAGTTTCGTCACCCGCCGTCTTCGCTTCGCTCCATCAGTGGATCCTTACCAGGCCATTTTCGCTGCCATGCAAGCAACCCCACGATGGCGAACCCTCGTAGTCGAGTCGTTCCCAACACCGGCGGACTTGCCGGAACACCTCGTCAACCGTGGACTCCAACAATGCTCCGATCCTGCCCTGAGCCGCCTTAGGACATTAATCATCAAATGCCCTTGCGAAATGTCACCCCTACTCGATCGTCTTCTGCGCATTCTCGGCAACACAGCGAGTAGAGAGCTTACAACCGTAACAATAAAATCACCGATTGTCATATCATTCCTTGTTCCCACCTATTCTTCCATCTTTCGTTCCGTCACCGCGCTCTCTCTGGATGCTCCAGGGTTACGCAATCCAGTAGATCTTCTACCTCACTTGCACCAATTGGAAGAATTCACTGCCTCTCATCTCCTTCTTCCCGACTATCAAGATGACGACGACTTACCACTTGTCCACACACTCCGTCATCTCACACTCAGATCTGTCTCAATTCAGTGGATGAGCGGCAGGACGTTCCATGCGCTCAAACGTTGCAACCTCATCTTTCCACTTCGTCGCCATGTTCTGCACACACTCCGTATCACCCTCCCGACCTGCAAGCACCTGTCCTTTAAAGGCAATCCTCTCGATATACTTAATGGCGTCTCAGCACACAAGCTCACACGTCTCTCCGTGATGTGCTCCATTTCTTGGGGACAGAGGGGAAGTCTACAATTAGTTCGCTTTGCTAGTCAAGCCTTGCGAGCGAGCCGACTTGTACCGCAAATTCTTCATATCGGCATCGAGGCCACGAACCAGGCTTGGAAACTAGCACTGACTTTCATGTCAAACTTGGAGGAATTAGTGATTTACAACGCACGGCCTTCTTCGCTTGGAGCGAAGTCCTTGCAGCCGCTTGTCATACTCCCGGTCCAGGCAAATAACACGGGCACCACTGCTACTCCAGGCGAGTGCAATACACCGATGTGTCCATCACTTAGGCGATTTGGGATCCGATATCGTCGCTGGTTGCGATCAAGTGAGCACTTTGACTTGATTCCGGTGTTCAAGTCCATTATCCAGTCAAGGCAGCAGTCGGTGTTGCCGCTGCAAAGCTTCCGCATCTGGATGGGGAGTGATGAAAGCGGCCCATTGAAATTGATTGAAGGATCGTCAGAGAGCCCGGAGGGTTTTGAACGCCTGAAGAAATATGCTGCAATTACAGGACGGAATCTATGAGAGCTGGTAGTTATTAGAGTAGTGGAGAACATGTTTTAACCTTCTAGGAAGTCCTTTCCCGTATGCACTCAAATGTAATATGACAAATTTGCAGTGCAATCGCCGCCGCCACGAAAGCTGGGGCCACATAGAGGAGTGAAAAATGGGAAGCATAGTTCCAAGAGTTAATTCTGACTCCACATCCTGAAATTTTGGTTACGAGTCGGATAATTGAGTGATTGCTTGCCAACCTTGGACTCCACCCTTGCCTCCATTTTTCATTTGCCGCGCACTTCATCACCTTTGGCTACGAGGATTACGTCCTTGGTAACAACTACATGCGATAGATTCTTTGAAAGCTCCTCAGCGAGACGCGCCGTGTGATATCCACGATGGACCAAGAATCAACAGCCCAGCTAGATGCCTCACCTCCCCATTTTTGGGTGAACCGTTGCTGTTAGTATCTAGTATTCTAGAGTATGTGCGCGGTCAGGGTGTCGGTCAGACCCTTGAGGCGTGTGTTCCCTCTCGTCCCCAAATCGGCAAGATGGACCAGGCTACAACCACGGGAGGATTATTTTCAACTGGTTTGAACGTGGTGTGTGGTATTCTATAATGGGTTACTACTGATTCGTACTTAGCTTTGGTCCATTTCCAGCCGGGAAAGCTCTGGCCATCGTGAACTGAAAGCCTATCCCCGGCGTCATCCGCCGACGACCCTCAATCTGGAAGCACATCCTATTTACCTCTCCATTAGGAGCCGACCACATCTCACCACCTGGCCCCGCATTGTGTCCAATCTCTCCACTGGATACCACCTCTTTGATATCTTTCGGGGTTATGGCCTTATATCTTCCGCCCGCCTCCAGCAGAACCTCGACCCTGATATCGCAATCATCGAGTTTTGGCGCGAAGATGACGCGCGCCCTGCTGAGGAAACAATGCACTGTTCGGAGATCGACGACCGCAGTATCACAGTCCACGTCTACCATCCACCTCGGAAAGCCGAATTCAACGTTACTGCACCTCCATTTATTCCTTCAGGACTGTATCCCCGACTCGGTCCAGGCTCTCCCCGCCGCCTCAGGTGATCTGCTGGTGGGTGAGAACAAGTCCGACTCTCGCCCACCGTACTCACACTTTCCCAGTACTCCCCTTCACCGCCACGAACGAACCTGCCGTATCCACGCTCACCGTCGACGCATGGTGGCTCACCACTGCCTTCATATCACAACAGCCCGTTCATGCATGGTCCCGGCCAACAGGTCCAATTCCCACCCCCATCTAGACCAGGCTCGACTAGGGCCAGCGATATCATCGTCCCGTGCAACTTATTCTGCAAAAACCCCGATCTCGACATTGATTCAAACGCGCTCTTCGCCCACTTTCGGCGCTTTGGCCAGATAGTCAGTGCACGTGTGATGCGTAGTGAGCACGATATCAGCCAAGGTTTCGGCTTCGCTTCATGTCAGACACCTGATCAGGCCTCCCGTGCCATGCAAGCTACCCTCGGGACGAAACAAATTGTCGTACGGTTGCATGGCCCAAGCAACTTAGGAAAGAGAAGGTTGAGAAGAGATTTGGTAGACATAATGGACACCCGAGAAGTCACAGTGGCGCGATGAGCCCCACTCTAAGCGAAGGTGGCATGAATTCAAGTGGTTGGCCTCCACGTGATGCCAGACCCGAGTTCTGGCAGCTATTTCCATGTGGGTAATTTGCATCTGAGTATCGCTCGGTCTTACCAACCCATATAGGCGGCGCTTAATAGGAGTCTCAATTTGCCAATGTGCCACGATGACCTGTCTGCGCTCTCTGCTGTTGTGAGAACTGAAGTCCTGAAAGGCGAGCTTCTCAGGCGAGTTCGGGAAACCGATGGAGTGGAAGATGACGAATTCGAGGACATTGTTCGGACAATGATGGAGCTACCTCTCGACCAAATCGTCTGTAGCTTACAAGACCGACATACGTTTCTGGGTCAAATTGAAATGCCCGCCAGGCCCGACAGCCACAACCATTGAGCGCACCCGTCCTAGATGCGCTCAATGAACCAACCGCATTCCTACCAACGACCTCTTGAGCCGCGTCGACCAACTCCATATTACCCGACCCACAGACCCTGGCCACGACAGCCTCAGCGCCCGATCTACTCCCCTCTCTTTCAACTATTCAGTCGCGACCCCACCGCGCACTGCCTCGCCCACCGGCTCGTTTACAATAGCGGGTCGGGAAGTGAATGAGAGGCTCTACAACGCCGTTGCGCGACTCGAACCGCAAAACACTACGAAGATCACCGACTTACTCCTCAGCTTCAGCAAGAAAGAGCATACACCATGCCTCTTTAATGCGGTTTACCTCAACTCTAGGGTGGAGGAGGGTCATTAGCTCCAAGTGAGGGTGGATGTCAGGAGGGGAGCGACAAGGGAGACATGCTCTTAGCCCTCGGCGCCTCGACGGCTTCTCGATACAGGAAATGAGGCGTTGGTTGGGCGTTGGTTGGGCAAACGTGGATCGTGGCCAGGAGTCGTCTGTTTGCTGAACAGTAGAGACATGATTACGCTCACAAAAACTTGTTCCAAACCATCGCCATCCAGAAGGGGATATATGCCAAAGCGCTCAAATAGCAAAAAAAGGACGGTCAAGGTTGAGGCGTGGGGGGACAGACCCGCGCGCACGGTTGCTCAGTCGGTAGATTGGGTGCGGAGGACGTGGGGGTGGATGTGGGCTGATGGACGAGCGCAGTCGGGGGATCTGGTGAGGGTGCAAGCGCAGGCGCAGGTGCACGCACAGTCAGAGGATCTGGTGACGGTGCTAGCACAGGCGGAGGTGCAGGTGCAGGCAGAGTCGGAGGATCTGGTGAGGGTGCCAGTACAGGCAGAGGCGGAGGTGCAGGCACAGCCAGACGCGGAGGTGCAGGCACGGCCGACCGAGGATCTGATGAGGGTGCTAGCACAGGCGCAGTCGGTGGCGTTTGCGTTGACGCGGGCCCTAGAGCAGGCGGAGGCGGAGGCGGAGGCGGATGTGGAGGCGGAGGCAGTGACGCGGGTGCTCGCTCTGGAAGCGCGTGCAGAATCGCAGGCAAAATCGCAGGCAGAATCCCAAGCAGAGACGGAAGCGATTGCACTGGAGCTGGCTGAGGTGGACGCGCAGGTGCAGGTGCAGGTCAAGGCGAAAGTGCAGGCGTCCTTGTGGGCAATGGAACTCGCGAGAGTTCACCATGCAATGAGAGCATGGATGCAGGCGTCGGGACCGATACAGGCGCAGACCTGGCTGAGAGTCGGGGCACTCGAGGCGTACAAAGTGCAAGTTGAACGTGATCTATGGCCGCGCCACCGACAAGATTATTGGTGGTTGAGCCAGATTATCACACCGATCACTCGTCTTCCACCAGAGATACTCCAGCAAATCTTCCTCATCCTCATCGACGATGACAATGATTCACCCCTGGTCTTGATGCTAGTATCCAAATATTGGTATAACGTCGTCACTGGCTTTTGGGCATCGCTCAAGCTGGGAACAACGACCACAAAGGAAGCCGTCATAGAGAAATTGGAAAGGAACCAACGTCTTTTGGACGTAGCTGTCAATACGAACATCGGCCTTTACGACGCACCCATCAATTTCAATATCCGTGATGCTTACCAGGGTATTTTCGCTGCCATGCAAGCAACCTCACGATGGCGAAGGCTTGAAATTGTGGCGTTACCAGCACAGGTCGACTTGCCGGAAGACCTCGTCAACCGTGGCCTCCAACAATGCTCCGGTCCTGCCTTGAGCCACCTTAGGACATTCATCATCAAGTGCTGTCTCGACATGTCACCCCTTCTCAACCGTCTTTTGCACATTCTCGGCAACACTGCGAGTAGAGAGCTTACGACCGTCACAATAAATTCAGAAAATGTCATATCATTCCTTGTTCCTACCTATTCCTCCATCTTCCATTCCGTCACAGTTCTCTCTCTTGACGCTCCATGGTTACGCAATCCAGTAGACCTCCTACCTCACTTGCATCAACTGGAAGATTTTACTGCTTCTCATCTCCCTCTTCCCGTCTATCAAAATGACGTCGACTTTCCATTTGTCCACACACTCCGTCATCTCAAGCTCACATCTGTCTCGATTCAGTGGATGAGCGGCAGGACCTTCCATGTGCTTCAGAGTTGCAAGCTTTTCCCTTCATTTGATGACCCTGTTCTGCCCACATTCCGTACCGCCCTCCCGACCTGCGAGAAACTGTCCTTTAAAAGCCATTCCTTCGATATACTCAAGGGCGCCTCAGCACCCAAACTCATACGTCTCTCCGTGACGTGCTACCCTCTTTGTAAAGAGCGGGGGAGTCCACAATTAGTTCGCTTTGCTAGCCGAGCCTTGCGAGCGAGCCGACTTACACCGCAAATTCTCCATATTACCATTGAGGCCACGGACCGGGCTTGGAGGAAAGCATTGGCTTTCATGTCCAATGTGGAGGAATTGGTAATTTACAACGCGCGGCCTTCTTCGCTTGGAGCGAAGTCCTTGCAGCCGCTTGTCGTACTCCCGGTCCAGGCAAATAATACGGGGACCACTGCTATTCCTGGCGAGTGTAACACACCGACGTGCCCATCACTTAGGCGATTTGGGCTCCGATATCTTCGCTGGTTGCAGCCATATGAGCAATTTGACTTGATTCCCGTGTTCATATCCATTATCAGGTCACGGCAGCAGTCAATGGAAAGCTTCCGCATCTGGACAAAGGATGATGAAGAGGACCCATTGGAATTGATTGAAGGATCGTCGTTGAGTTCCAAGGGACTTGAGCGACTGAGGCAATATGCTGCAATTACAGTACGAAATTTATGAGAGTTGTTGGTTAGTGGGTTAGTGGAGAATGCACATGTTTTAGTCTTCTGCGAAGTACCTCTACCCTCCAATGTTATATGACAAATTTGCAGTTCAACCCACCCCTCGCCACTGAAACTAGGGCCACACAGAGGAGGGGAAAATGAGAAAGATATCTTCAGAAAGTTCTGGCTCCACGTCCTGAAAATTTGGTTACGAGTTGGATAAGTAATTCCTTGCCAACTTGGAGTCCACCCTTGCCTCCATTTTGTCATCTGCCGCGCACTTTATCACCATTGGCTACGAGGATTACATCCTTGGTAACGACTACGCACGACAGATTCTTTTGAGTGGTCCTTAGCGAGACCCGCCGTGCGATATTCCAGATACCTCGCCTCCCTATTTTCGGGTGAGCCGTTGCTGTTTGTATGCGGTATCCCAGAGTATGTGCGTGACCAGGGAATCATCCAGGCCCTTGAGGCGTGTGTTCCCTCTCGTGCCCAAATTGGCAAGATGGATCAGGCTACAACCACGGGAGGATTCTTTTCAACTCGTTTAAACGTGGTGTGTGGTATTCTATGATGGGTTAATATTGATATGTACTTACCTTTGGTCCATTTCCAGCCGAGAAAGCTCTGGCCATCGTGAACAGAAAGCCTATCCCCGCCGTCCATCCGCCGACGGCCCTCAATCTGGAAGCACGTCCTATTTACCTCTCCCTTAGGGGCCGACCACATCTCACCACCCGGCCCCGCATTGTGTCTAACCTCTCCACTGAATATCACCTCTTTGATATCTTTCGGGGTTATGGCCCTATATCATCCGCCCGCCTCCAGCCGAACCTCGGCCCTGATACCGTAATCATCGAGTTTTGGCGCGAAGATGGCGCGCGCCCTGCTGAGGAGCCAATGCACTGTTCGGAGATCGACGACTGCAGTATCACAGTCCACGTCTACTAGCCACCTCGGAAAGCCGAATTCAATGTTATTGCACCCTCATTTATTCCTTCAGGACTGTATCCCCGACTCGGTCCAGGCTCTCCCCGCCTCCTCAGGTAATTTGCGAGTGGGTAGGAACAAGTCCGACTCTGGCTCACTCTACCTGGTCCTCCCCTTCACCGCTACAACCGAACCTGCTATATCCAGTCCCGCGAGGTCCTGTGGTGACAGCCCCCCCGCTACTTCCGACACCAGTTCCATTTCAGCCTCTTCCTCCGTCAAGACTACAAGGACAGCCATCCATACGCTCGCAACACGCTCGCTGAACTCTCCTCGACGGAAACAGAAATTGTCGTGCGGTGATCCCGTCGTTACAACTAGCTTGACGATGCCTAAAGTTGACCCGCTCATGACACGCTCGGAGGGAGAGTTTATCGGTCCTATGGCAAGGGATTTCCATCACCATCCAAAAAATTGCTTGCCTATTCCCTCCTCCAATCGCGCCATCTGTTCCTTTACAAACTAGTTAAACTTTGTTGCAAATCTCGTGTACACACTTTTCTTCAGCATCTCATTCTCCTAACTAATGCACCTAGCGAGGTAGCCCCCCCAGCATTCAAATGTGGATATTTACCTTCGCCCTCCCAACCACTCGTTGTCTCTGATTAAACAATTTGCCTGTCTGGGCTTCGTTCCTTCCCGAGGAGAAAGAATATAACTAGAAGGATACTGTGTTCCCGATCGGCTCGCGGTGCTGTGCTGTGCTCCGGATTTTTAGAGTAGCGAACTCAGTTGTTCGTCTTTGGCTTTTAGGTATGGTATCTAGTTACTATGTGTTACATCTCTCCGACGTAATGACTTGCAAATGCGGTGAGAATGCTGATCGGGTCGCGGAGGGTGGATGTCAGGAGGAGGAGAGCGAGAAAGGGAGACACGCTCTCGGCCCTCGGCGCCTCGACAGCTTCTCGATACAGGAAACGGGGAGTTGGTTAGGCGTTAGTTAGGCAAGCGTGGATCGTGGCCAGGAATCGTCGGTTTGGTGAACGATGCACCATGAGAAGAGTCGAGTGGAGACATGATATGATCACGCTCACAAAGACTTGTTCCAAACCATCGCCATCCAAAAGGAGATACATGCCAAAGTGCTCAACAAGCAAAAAAGGAATGGTCGAGGTAGAGGCGTGGGGGACCAACCCCGCGCTCATAGATTGGGTGCGGAGGACGTGGGGACGGATGTGGGCGGAGGGGACGGCGCAGTCGGGGGATCTGGTGAACGTGCTAGCGCAGGCAGAGGCGGTTGCGTTCGCGTTGACGCAGGCAGTGGCGCGCGCAGTGGAGGATGAAGAGGCGGTGGCGTTGATGCGGGCCCTGGCGCTGGAGGCGCGTGCGAAAGTGCAGGCAGAACCACAAGCAGAGACGGAGGCGATTGCGCAGACGATTGCGCAGGAACTGGCTGAGGCGGACGCGCAGGTGCAGGTGCAGGTCAAGGCGAAAGCGCAGGCGTCCGCGTGGGTAAGGGAGCTCGTAAGAGTTCACCACGCAATGAGGGCATGGATGCAGGCGTTGGGGCAGATGCAGGCGCAGACCTGGCTGAGACTGGGGGCACTCGAGGCGTGCAAAATGAAAGTTGAACATGATCTATGGCCGCGCCACCGACAAGATTATTGGTGGTTGATCCAGATTATCACACCGATCGCCCGTCTTCCACCAGAGTTACTCCAACAAATCTTCCATATCCTCATCGACAATGACAATGATTCACCCTTAGTCTTGATGCTAGTATCCAATTATTGGTATAACATCGTCACTCATATTTGGGCATCACTCAAGCTGGGAACAACAACCCCAAAGGATGCAGTCACAAGGAAGTTGGAAAGGAACCAATGCCTTTTGAGTGTAGTGGTCAATACGGACATCGACCGTTACCATAGGGGTGGCGCGCCCATCAATTTCAATATCCGTGATGCTTACCAGGGTATTTTCGCTGCCATGCAAGCAACTTCACGGTGGCGAAGCCTTGAAATTGTGGCGTTCCCAACACAGGCCGACTTACCGGAACGCCTCGTCAACCGTGGCCTCCAACAATGCTCTGATCCTACCCTAAGCCACCTTAGGACGCTCATCATCAAGTACCCTTGCGAAATGTCGCCCCTTCTCGCCCGTCTTTTGCGCAGTCTCAGCAACACAGCGAGTAGAGAGCTTACAACCGTAACCATAAAATCACCACATGTCATATCATTCCTTGTTCCTACCTATTCTCCCATCTTTCGTTTCGTCACCGTGCTCTCTCTGGACGCTGCAGGGTTACGCAATCCAGTAGATTTTCTACCTCACTTGCACCAACTGGAAGATTTTACTGCCTCTCATCTCCCTCTTCCCGTCTATCAAAATGACGCCGACTTGCCATTTGTCCACACACTCCGTCATCTCACACTCATATGTGTCTCGATTCAGTGGATGAACGGCAGGACCTTCAATGTGCTTGAGAGTTGCAAACTTCTCCTTCCACTTCATTCCAATTGTCTGCACACATTCCGTACCACCCTCCCGACCTGCAAGCACCTGTCCTTTACCGACTATACTCTCTCTATACTTAATGGCATCTCAGCACACAAAGTCACACATCTCTCTGTGATACGCCACCATTATTGTAAACAGCGGGGGAGCTCAGAATTACAGTGGTATATCACCTGCCGGGCAGCTTAGCAGTGCTCGCTGAAATCTGAGACCACAGTAGACAGCTATGTATCAAACATAGTCACAGATTGAGAAGAACCCATTCTATTACTTTCCCCCGCATG
>Ga0307515_10025415_pt1 | contig 10249 bp, 8 predicted proteins | sample 17_EM_MG_FD_194513 | JGI IMG/M metagenome (GOLD analysis project Ga0307515, IMG submission 194513) | Populus trichocarpa ectomycorrhiza microbial communities from riparian zone in the Pacific Northwest, United States - 17_EM | ecosystem: Host-associated > Plants > Roots > Unclassified | place...
AAGATTAGTTTCTTTCCACTTTCAAATCTCGTCATTAGTCATAGTATGCTTGCCCTGTGACTATTTTCTTGACCTGTAATAACACATTAAATAAGGATGAGCATTTCAGCTAAGACGGCTTACTTCAACTAGCTAGAAGGAGGTCAAGTCAAAGCAAACAAGTGAATACCACAAATCGTAAAAGAAAAGGCGTGGGAAACAAAGCCCACGCCTACAAAGTGAATTTAAGCCAAGAACATCAATTGGTGCAGTCACTTGAATTGTCAAATTGTTGGATCCTTGAGTTACTGGAATATGCAAGGCAACTTTAACTTTCATACCATAAGTGGGAATGAAGCCAGTGCCTGGAATTTACTTTTTAAATTAGAAAATACCAAAACAGGACATGATTCACAAATCTTACTTGCTCAAGGGTCAAAAACATTACAACATTCCAAGATCCCAGCCGCCCAAAATTTGGGAGGAAACCTTTGTAAAACGCAAAAATTCCCTGCAGTGAATTTGCTCCCACAAGTTAATACAAATTGAGTCAAGGTAAGAGTTTCCACAAGATTCTTAATTAGCACTGTATTCACGTTCAAGCTTAGATGCAGCAAAACAATTACAATCATTGACAGGATTTTGAACAGGCTTTCAGAGTAAGATGTATGCAAAGTTGAAAAGCACATGTTTTTTTCCTTTTTGAAATAGTAGGAACACGCAGAAAGTTAGAATGTTGCCATATCAAGCTTCAATTTCCACTGCTATAAAACAGTCGAGGCCAATCATGGTATGTCATATCATCTGGGATGAAACCTCAATGGAAACATGAAGGGAAATTGACAGACCTCATTCTTCAGTGTCTTGATAAAACAGTCAACAGTATTTTTGTAGGACGAATCTCCCATCATTCTAGATTTTACCTGAAAACAGCATGTGGATCATACAATACATTGTTCATTGGCTAGCTCCAGCATCATTCGTCAAAAAAAGAATACAGAATTGCAGAAAATGTAAACACGACACAATTACTTTCTAGCAGTAACCTTGTCATTGCCCTCAGTGTAATTCATGGATTATGCTTGAACGTTTATGGTGAATCTTGAGAATTTAATATGCATGGTTCTATCAACATGATTTATAATATCATCACCGGTGTCATTATCATTTAGAAAGCTGTTATGCTCAGTGATTTCAATTCTTTTGTTATGGTAATCAGACAGATGGAACTTTGAAGAAAGCACCAGAAATTACTTTGGTCATCGGGTAGGTAATCTTTAAAACAAACTGAATTAATATGTCAGATATTGCTTGTTTCATCACTTAATTAAATCTCTACACAAATTTCAGTGTTTCTACCATGTTCTGTTCTTTCAACAACTTGTGCAGCAGCTTCATGCAGTTCTGGAGTTAGCTTTAGAAATAATTTGTAATCTGAATTATAAAGGTTCATTGAGATTCTAGAAAAGCAGTGTATGCCTGATGGTAGTAGTGATGGTAGTAGAGATAATTATAGGAATTCGTTCTTCTTCGGTGCTTTTTATTTTCACGTTCTCCGTGACTTTGCCAACAATGCATATCCAATGCACTTGTTATACTGTGTGCATCTAACGAAAAAGGATCTTCTAGAGAAAACTGGAAGTTATGGCTATGTGCAGTGAAGACAATGCCAAATTGATAGATGCCCAATGTTCACTTGTTTGCCAGAATTGCAAGGGAGTGGAGTGGAGTGGGTAGAGGACACTTACTACATCGATGGGAGAACCAATACACACTGCAAAAAAACCTGCACCGAGACCAGCTAGAACATGAGTAAAGGCGCTGTCCGTGAACCCCGGAATTTGCAATATTGTCTGCATTTATATGTAGAGATTTAGAACATTATTGAGAAATTATATTCATCATAAAAATAAAAGTGAAAATATAAAATAAGTGCAACTTAAGAGTCTAAAGACCATGATTCTACCTGTTTCACTTCATCATAACTGGCGAGTTCAGCAGCATTTATAATAGCATTCCTTGCTATATTTGGCCCAAGTCCAGTCCACAAGGCCCCCAGTCCTTCCTAAATATATAGAAAACGAAGAGAAAATTAAAACCATAACAATATAAAAGCAAAAGAACAGTAAGCAACATACCTGTCTCACTATGGTAAAATAAGCATCCAAAGCTCCAGCATATCGCCCAGGCACCCCAGCTGGCAGTTTCCCTTCAGCTTGAAGCCGAACTTTAACAAGATCAGTTGGATTAGCAATTACAATTGCCATAGCACCTATTCAATTTGAAAGTTTTTCCAATGAGATTTTGACAGGAGAGAAAAAAAAACCATGGATAACACTAAAGACAATTACAACATAATTTAGAGCATTCAGACAGTAACCAAATGCACCAACCAGTTAACAAAGCTGCAAGTATTTTCTGGTACAAAGGAATGTCCCCAACAAAATCACTGCCAACCAAAAAAGATTTAACCTGTTCAACCAGCATTCAACATCTCCATCATTAATACTCTGCTAACAGTTAAATCCCATGTATGGAAGGAGAGCATCCAAGACATACCGGTTCATATAATCCTATCCTTAAGCCACCGTAAATAAACTGGCGATGTAATCCTGCAGTAATGCCTTTCCATAGTGCTGCTAGACCCTCTTCTCTGGCAATAGTAGCCACAGTACCCAACAAACCCCTATATTTAGGCAAACTTACTCCTTCCGAGGCAAATGTTTTCCGTTGTAGCTGGAGCCTAACTTTAGCAGTGTCCAAAGGGATGGTGCAGAACTGCAAAACCCAAATCAACAATGCCATGGATAGATAAATAGATACAACTCTACCAATTAAAATCCGAAACAGATTACCTTGAAATTGGGTCACATTTATAATTTCCAATCAGCTCAAACTTGACATACATTTCTCAAGTCAGCGCAAACAAAACAAACACTAAACAAGAGGCAGCAGAGTCTTAAAACAAAAACAAAAATTCAAAGGAAATATACAGTGGGAAGAAGGGAATACCTCAGCAAAACAAGCAGCGAAAGCACTGCACAGGAAGATTTCGACGAAGGAAATATCAGAACTGGGCTTGAGATCAGCCATGGAGGATTAATGATGGAAACTGGAAAGAATGCTAATTATAGTTGTGGAGGTTGAGCAAGGGAGAAAAAGGAAAGGAAGAAATTGGGTTTTTTTTTTTTTTTGTTGAGTGACGAGTGGTTATCACGTGAAGTGTTATTATTAATAATAATAATAATCATCGATTTTGTCTGTGCTGGTGCAGGTGGGTTTGTTTTGGTATTCAGATCCCCTATTTATTTTTTATTTTATTTTTATTTTATTAGCATGTCAATAAATTGCCGTAGCTGCTCATGTATGTACGTTTTTTCCATCGTGCCGGTAGGCTTGCGTCTTTTAATATTATTATTATTACGAGGAAACAATTGTTTTTATTTTTTATGAACTTATAGGGAGCATCTTCATTGTAGAAAAATAAAAAGAAAGGCAAGATTAGAGGTTGATTTTTTTAAAAGAAAAAAATTAAATTTATCATTGTTCCACTTCCATGTTTAAATGCATGTTTGAAAATATAATAGATATTGTTTTTTAAAATATTTTTTATTTAAAAATATATTGAAATAATATTTTTTATTTTTTAAAATTATTTTTGATATAATATCAAAAAATATAAAAAAAATTATTTAAAAATATAAACAAATTAAAATTATTTAAAAACACAGTCTGACTGCAATCCCAAATATCAACCCATAAATTTTCCAATTTCAGTTCTTTAGTTTCGATAAATTTGAAATGAAAAAAAAAAGAAAAACATGAAAAAATTAAAGTGAAAAAAAAAAAAAAAAGGAGGAGTTAAATTCCGCTTGCTGTTCGGGGGGCATTACGCAAAAAAGTTTCAACAAGTGGACCACGCTATGGCCAGAGGAGGTCATGGCAGTATGGCACCCCTGAAAAACTGACAAGGTTTCGTTGCCTTCTATGGAAGTGTTTGGCACCCCTGAAAAACTGACAAGGTTTCGTTGCCTTCTATGGAAGTGTTTGAAAACGCGGTTCAATCCGCGTTTTCAAAAATTTGAAATTTTTTTTTATTAAAATTTAATATAATTTATATATTTTGGATCGTTTTAATGTGTTGATGTCAAAAATAATTTTAAAAAAATAAAAAAAATATCATTGGCATGTATTTTGGCATGAAAAATTATTTAAAAAGCACCCGCAACCATACTGTCAAACACGCTCAAAGAGTTCTGGAATCTTTAAATTAATCCTTGACCTCGAGGCTTGTTTCATGGAATATCTACATTTTTCCTCCTTGGATATTAATTGTTATTTAGAACCTTCGTTAGTTTATTTTATTTTTAAATATAACCTAGTATAGTTTAAGCTAGTAGTGTTGTTTTTTCAAAAAAAAATTCATTTTACAAATGTATTTAAATAATGCTTTTATTTTTAAAAGTTTATTTCTAACATTACTATATTAAAATAATCTGAAAACACAAAAACAAATAATATGATGAAAAAAAAAATTTAAATATTTTTAAAATTTAAAAACAAACATGTTCTTTATATTATCATCGTAACTAAAAAATTCTTGAATGGTATTTTTTTATTCAATAATAAATGATATTTTCAAATTAGTATTCACCTCAACTAAAATTAAGTTATAGTTTTTTTATAATTTTAATGGATATTTCTCCCGTGATTTAGTGATGAGCCCAAATTTAAAAGGCCTAATAAATCCCTTAAAAAACCTTATTTAGACTCAATTAATGAAAGGATCCAGGATCCAACCTTCCCTGAGTCTAATCAAGGAAATGATTAATCTGTTTTAAGCACATGCACATTTTAGATCACATTTTCCCGGCACATATTAGCGGTATAAAAATCCTTAAATGACCACTATATTTTTCCATTGATATTAATATTATATAAAAAATAATATGTAAAAATTATTTTAAGAGTCCATCATATTTTCAATGTATATATGTATGTCAATTATATTTTTCTTTGTTAATAAATATATCATGAATATTGTTTTTTATTAATACATGTGTTCGAGATATTTTTTCTATTTGATATTATCGGGACAGTATTATATTTTAACCCATTATCTCCATAAAAATACTTGTAAACTATAAATAAACTATGATTCATTTGAACAAAAAGTTTGTAATCTTCATTTTATACTACATATTTATTTTCATAGTATAACCCTATGATATTATTGTATTTTTTATAGTAAAGTTATTAATCTAACCATCGGAGAGTCTCCAAACTCATTAAAGTGAATATTTTTGCAAGTATCAGACACCAGTTATCGATTATCTTGATTAGGGAGAATGAAGCAGATTTTTAGAACCAAAATATTAACTAACTATCCAATATATAAACCTTGCTCCAAGACTACTTTGATTTTTTAGGACACTATCATTTCGTGATTTAAAAAAAAATTAATGATATTTTCATCCACTATATTAGAAATATTTGATCTCATTAATACATGTGTCATGAATATTTCTCATCAATATTAATGCATATGTTATGGATATTTTTCTTCTTTGATATTATCAAGGCAATATTACACTTTAACCCACTATTTCTATAAAAGACTCACGATCTATAAATATATTATGAATTATTTAGACAAAATGTCTGGACTCTCAATTCTTTATTACATATTTATTTTCATAATATATTCTTGTAATATTATTATATTTTCTCTAAAAATATCAATAAAAAGTAAAGCTCTATACATGTACAAGTACCAACCATCTGCCTTCATAATTAAAGAGAATAGGATAAATTTTCAAAATTTTCAAAATTAACTAATTAATTATACAAGAGACAAACATTGCTATCAAACTATTTTAATTTCATAGAACATCATTATCTAGTGATTCTAGAAAAAAAATATTTTTTTTTGGAAGGTTGCTTCAATTCAATAAATGAATAAATAAAGCATGCACTCCTACCACCTGACTAACCCTTAAAAAATAAATCATAATTTATTCAATTCCCTAGTCTACGAGACTGTTTGTTTCTGCGTTCCAAAAGCGCTTTTGACAAAATTTGAAATTTTTTTATTAACTTCAAATTAATATATTTTTAGTGTTTTCAAATTATTTTGATGTGCTGATGCCAAAAATAATTTTTAAAAAATAAAAAAACATCATTGACATGTATTTTGATATGAAAAGCTATTTTAAAAGTAACCGCAACCATACTGTCAAACAAACTCTTTATCGCTCCAGACCCATGGGCAGGTCAGAGCTCATGTGTTCCATGGCCAACTACATTAGTCTCTGCTACAACAAGAAAAAAAAAAAGTTCATCAGTTTTCTTATTCACGATTTCTAAAATCACGCCAGTTTTTATCACTGACAAGTTTAATTAGGAGTTTGTATGTCAATGGTGGATGTGCAAATCCTCACTACATGTCTGGTTGGATGTATTGTTTATTATATTCGTAATCAAGGGAAGAGAAATCATATGAATAATTTCTAATATTATCAACTAAAAAAACTAACAGAGGAATCTAATTAAGAATTCATTATATATAATTAATAAAATTATCATATAATATAATTTTTAAATTTTTTAAATATTTTTTATAACTATATTAAAATAATATTTTTTCGTTATATCACAATCATTATATATAATTACATCACACATTTGATTTCATTATATTGCATGGTATAGCAGTGATTACTTTACAAAGCATTCACCTCGCTAAAAGTCGTAGTATAGAGCAAAACTTGACATATACTTTAAAAGTATTATTTAACTCTTGCCATCAATTAAAGTAAAAAGAATTAATGTAAAGTCAATTAAATAAATAATAGAAACATGTCCTAAATAAAACTATAAAGTAAGGTCCAAATTGCAAGCAGCATTCATTGACTCGCACTCTCGCGTACATTCTATTCCGACCGACCTCTTTCATGGGCTTAAAAGCTGTCCTTGAAAATTATATTGGGCCTGGTCTTGGGCTTGGGCTTTCTCACCTACATATATTTCCCAACATCAAAAAATCTTCCCCGCTTTTATTTGCCAAATTCCGTGGCGGGAATCAGACCGCCCCAAATCCAAAAACCCCGCCAATCACAGTCTTACCAATTTAAATACCAAACCCCACTCCAACACTACCCCTCACCCCCTCTCTCCTTCCCTGTCACAGAAGAAATCCTAACCCTAAAAAAGGAAAAGAAAGAAAAAATGTTGGAGCTAAGGCTGGTACAAGGGTCTCTTCTGAAGAAAGTTTTAGAGGCAATCAAGGACCTGGTCAACGATGCAAACTTTGACTGCTCGTCCTCTGGGTTCTCTCTCCAGGCCATGGATTCCAGCCACGTTGCCCTGGTGGCTCTACTCCTCAGATCGGAGGGTTTCGAGCACTACCGCTGTGACCGTAACATGTCAATGGGCATGAATCTTGGTAACATGTCTAAGATGCTGAAGTGTGCTGGAAACGATGACATCATCACCATTAAAGGCGATGATGGTAGCGATACAGTAACTTTCATGTTTGAAAGTCCCAGTAAGTTATCTTCTTTTTCCCGGATCGGACTTGTTTTCCTTTTCTTTTTGTGGTAATCAGGGCTTAATTGCCCTGTTAGGCTTACTTTGGATGGGCTAAGGTTTTTGATATTATATGCAAGCGTTAAAGATCTGTTTTGGTTGCTGGAAAAATGATGGTGTGCGAATGGAAAATTAATTTTGAATCTCTTCAGTAATTTGATGTATAAATTGAGTTCTTAATCGATTGATGTATGGTTGTGCTTTTGCTTGGTAGCTTCGCCTTGGAAATAAAAGAAAACTGCATCTCAAATATAAAATTAAATTAATTTTGGTTTAGATTTCTGAAATTCTTGAAGAATGTAATTGTGTTTTGAGCAATTGATTTTCTATGTGGTACAATCGGGTGCTTGGGCTATAGCTGCTTAAGCTTTTACAGCTTTATTTCAAAATGAAAAAGGTCGTCTTGAAAAAAAAAAAAAAATTCTCAAACCAAATGGGAGTGACTAATCTTTATTGTGCTTGGACATGGTATAAACCATTATAATTAATTGCTGTTAATTTTGACTGATCTTTTTGTTTTTGTATTCTCTTTTTGCAATGAACAATAGCACAAGACAAAATTGCTGATTTTGAGATGAAACTGATGGACATCGATAGTGAGCACCTAGGAATTCCGGAGGCAGAATACCATGCTATTGTTACGATGCCTTCAGCCGAGTTTTCAAGGATTTGTAAAGATCTTTCTAGCATTGGTGATACAGGTACTGTCAAAAAGTCCTCTCGTCACGTCCATGGACTGCTTTGCTTTGTTGTGTGCACTATGAAAATGTAATGATTTTGATATGTGAATGTAGTTGTGATCTCCGTGACAAAGGAGGGTGTTAAGTTTTCCACAAGAGGTGATATTGGAACTGCAAATATTGTCCTCAGGCAAAACACCACAGTTGATAAGGTATGTTATCAGTGCAAATATCATCCAGTTTTGTTTTGTATGCATCGCAACAATACCATTGACAGAATTGCTTATATGCGGGGTTATGATTGTTACAGCCGGAAGATGCCACTGTCATTGAGATGAACGAGCCAGTGTCATTGACATTTGCACTGAGGTACATGAACTCCTTCACGAAGGCAACCCCATTGTCAAACACAGTTAAAATCAGCTTGTCTTCAGAGCTACCTGTTGTGGTTGAGTACAAAATCGCTGAAATGGGTTACGTCAGATACTACTTGGCTCCAAAGATAGAAGAGGACGAGGATGAGAATGAGACTAAACCTCAAGTTTAATGTTATTTATTTCCTTGTTCACTGAAATCACCTTGTAGGTCTGGAAATCGTTTTCAGGATGTTTATCATTTTCACCAATGGCTTTCATGCAGGGAGCCAGTCCCTTCCTAGTCATTAGATGTCTCTAAAGTTTCTTTCAGCGCGATTACTGAGATTTTTAGATGGTTGTGTGATAAACAGTCATTTACATTTTCCAACGTAGGATTCTCACTGGTTTGTTCGTATCTGTGACTTAGAAAGACTGTTATGTTTCTTCTATTTTTAAGATACGTTGATGCCATGGCATGAGAGGTTGGAAGCCCCGCAAAGGCTTGGCAATAATATCTCTTCTTGATTTCAATAAAAACACTGGAGTCACAGCATCTGCCGCACAAACTTGCTTCAAACACGTTGCTGCTTCGTGCTGATAAATAATTTAACATAAAATATAAGAGAATCAATCTTTGGAGGCACCGCTCGTCGTCGATGTCTCAATTGCTCCGGCTCCTTTTCTTGGCTTCACTGTAAAGGAAAACACCAGTAACAGTGATGCTGTATCCAAATATCCCAGTCACTGATACAGGATTCTGGAAGATCAAAATTGAAATAACCACTGCAACAGCCCCCTTTGCATTTCCCAGGACCTAGAAGCAGCACACGTTTCTTAATCTGAATGTAGAGATTACGCTGAATAATTAAAATAAAATCTTTTTGCAGCATAATGGCCATTGCTAATGTCATTATTAATATTCATTTCCATCATGGAATTGTCGATGAGAAATTAAGCAACAAAGCTTCAAGTAAAATGTTCTGAAAAAACAGAGCATCACACAATTGTATCAGAGTGAAATATTCAAATGCTAATATTTTAATTCTTAAAATGGATTTTTTTTCCATTTTGAATTCAAATATGAGTATTAAAACCTTTTTGAGATGGATTTAATTGATAAATGAATTTAGAAAATTTCTATAATGCTATATCAAGTTTAATTTGATTTTTTTTTTCAGTTTGAAAATAAAATTACCATCCACTTTAACCAAAATCATGTCAATATTATAAGAACAAACACTATATATTTAAAAACCAATCTTCAAAAATCTACTATCTCGCCAATGGTGACTGAAACAGAACTAATTTAGTCTTTAACATAACTGTCTAGGTAGCAGAGTCTGAAAACCTTGGAATGCCGCAAAACTACTCATCATCCATGTAGGCAACTCCTATGATATGATATGCAATGTTGGCTTATGTATATATGCAGTGTAGACGAACAAAATAATTAGCAGGAAAAAGATAAATAAATTTGGTTATGAATGTTTGCTCGCGATATGCTGCTTCTGACAATGAAGCTTAAGTAATTCCAGTGCATATGATTGGAGAAGATACCTGAAGCGTCAAAGCACTGGTATGCTTAGTGACCAAGAAGTTGGTCAAATTCACAAAATATGCGAGAGAAGAATTGAAGAGCAGATAGAA
>Ga0307515_10025416_pt1 | contig 10249 bp, 7 predicted proteins | sample 17_EM_MG_FD_194513 | JGI IMG/M metagenome (GOLD analysis project Ga0307515, IMG submission 194513) | Populus trichocarpa ectomycorrhiza microbial communities from riparian zone in the Pacific Northwest, United States - 17_EM | ecosystem: Host-associated > Plants > Roots > Unclassified | place...
AAGTTTAAGCTGAGTTGGTATATACTACTCTTTTTTTACAATAAAAATAAGAAATATATGTGAGTTATCTCATATAATTCTTTTGAAGAAAATTATTAATCTATATTGCATCATATTTTTATCCAATATAAGAGACTTCACAGTTTATGTGTTAAAGTTAGCATTAAGTATTATGGATTGAATTTCAAATAAAATTTAATTTTTATAAATACTATAAAAGTAAATTAGAGGTCAACTCCTTTTATTTACAATTTTAAAAAAGAAATTTAATATTAAAACTAATTTTTTTAAAATAATCATCTAGCTTTTAAAAAAAAACTTTTAAGAAAATAAAATGAATATAATAAGGGTAATACAAGAAACAAAACAAATTGAAATTTATTATTTAAAGATATAAATAAATTATTAACTATAAATTAGATGAGTAAATAATTTATAATAAGGTTACTTGTTGCGCTGAGTTGATCATCAATTTTTTTTATTAACATGGGTGTTCGGGTCAGTTTGTGCGCATTTTGACTAATCTCATAAGCTCTGAAATTAACAACCATGTAAGTCTTTAGTGCCCTGAATGTTTATAAAATTCAAACCGTTAAGAATAATTATTAACAAGTTTTGGCTGTGTAAATTCGATGTTTTCTAACAGTAAACAGGTATCTATACTTTCATATATACAGGTATACACATATATATGCTGAGCATCAAAAAGATTTCATGTGATAAACAAAGAACAGAAAACAAAAGCATAGAGCATATGTCGAGAGTCGGAATAAACACAGGCTTGAGCAAGAAGGGTTGCTGGTGGCAAGCATAGCAACTTGCAAGGTGGAATGTATGTGGTTTAACATGGTTTTTTATGAAAATTTTAAAAAAGTTTTCAAATTAATTTTTTTTTAATATTTTTAGATTATTTTGATTTGCTGATATTAAAAATAAATTTTAATATATTTTTTAAAAAATAAACTTTAAAATATAATTACTACTACACCCTCTTGAAGGATTTTCAGCCCCATAAATTATGTCAAACACAAGTAAATGAGGTGAAAATTACCCTTGTAATCCCCTAGTCCATTACCCTCGTTCCCAAAATATATCCTTAAAAGGTAATTAAAAATGAAAATGTTTCAAGTTTAATGGATTTTTTGTCGAAATAATTTTTCTATTTCTTTTACCTATCTTTAAATTTCAAATATACACCTGATTTATTTTCCTTTATAGAACCACACAGACATATTTTTCTTTCCTTTTTTTTCTTTTTTCTATACTTGATTTACTATTAATCAATCACGCTAGAGATAGTAAATTAATTGAATTGTCTGAAATATCCATAAAAGCTAATCTAAAATTAACCCAATGGAATAATTTTATAACTTTATTGGATAATCTTGGCCGAGTTTTTTTTTTTAAAAAAAAACTTGATTTGACTTGATTTTAATTTTAAATTTTAAAGATTAGAATAGCTAACCGAACTATTTTTCCTCATTTTAATTATAGAATACTTTTATGTTAATTTATGTATTTTGATACTAAGTTCTTTTTAAAACCAGTCATCATCACCCACATTTTAAATATTATATTTTACACTTAACCTCGAGGGGTATAACTCACTGATCAATCTCTAAATTTGCTCCCTAGAGATCATCAGTTCAAGTCTCACAAATCTCATGGCCACTAAAGGCTTATATAGTCATTAATTTCAGGGGCCGTGAGATTAATCGAGATATGCACAAGCTAACCCGAATACCCATATTAATAAAAATATATATATATATATGTTACACTCATAATGCAATATTATTTTTTTCTGGTCAGTCTATCAAAATGCCTTGGTATCAGGTGCTAGAAGCAACTTGCAAGAGCTCATCAAGCAGGGAGGGGCCTTTATTCTGTTGGGTTTGTGGTGTCCTTGCTATTTTCATTGGACCTTTTTCTAGGTCCTGACAAATTTTTAAATAGGTCCCTTCTTCTTTTATATGTGAACGCTAGAGCCCTTCATTCTTTATGTAATCATTGCAAATTGTTATTAACTAAGCAGTGTTTAGTAACGCTATTGAAACCGTGTTTTTTTTAGTTTTTAATTTTTTTTATTTAAAATTATTTTTTATATTATTTTAATATGTTGGTGTTAAAAATATTTTTTAAAAAAATAATTTGAAAAGCAACCATTAAAGGACTCTCAAACACTTTTTAACCAATTGTGATTTCGCTTTTTTTATGGCAGAATACATTGAGGTATAAGATAGTTTTTGCTATTGCAGGAGCGATTGTTTTTTTCAAAGTGTTTTTTTGCTTAAAAATACATTAAAATAATTTTTTTTTTATTTTTAAATTTTTTTTTATATCAATACTTAAAAATGATCCAAAAATATAATTTCAAGCAAATTTTTTTAAAAAAAACATGGTGTGGCCACGTAGACAAACAATATCTAAATTAGAAGAATAAATTGTTTTCTTTCTTTTTTTATTGTTTTACTTGAAACTAATATTAAAAAAAAAATTGCCCATCTAACCTTAGAGTCAGGCAATGATGTTCTCCAATCCAAAGATGCACATTAATGGAAAGCAAAGGTTATTCATTGCTACTATATTGGATGGGACATATGCTTTTTACTTTATGTGTTTGAAAACGAAGAAAATCATTATAAAATTATTTTAAAAATATATTTATTTTATATACATTTTCAATTAATCATGTTTATATATACATATATATTTTGAAACACTAGGAAACAACTTTTATCTCGGTATACACAAAAATATGTGAGATTACTATAACAATTAAAAATGAAAATAAAATTACCAAAACTAAAATAATAATTTGAAAAAAATGGAAGCAGCTTTGTTATAGATGAGTTATGGTTATTGAACCACTTACAATATAGTCTATATCTTCAACTCGAGCTTGACCTAAATTATTTAAATATAACCTAATTATAAATTCAAGTTAATTTATAATTCAATTGATCCTGTCAAAATTTACTGAGAAACTTATTAATAGTTTTAGTTGTCTAGAAATTTTTTTTTAGAAAAATAGATTTATCCATGTTAATTTACTTAACATGTAACTCAAGTTTTGTCTCAAATTAATTATTAAATTGGATTTAATAATGAAATTTAGTAAAAGCTTAATTTGCATAAAAATAGTTAACACTTTTCTTCATTTAAGCGCAGCCTGTTTTCTTTCTTAAAATTATTAAATATAGTAATTCACTAAATCAAAACCAAATTCTGTTAATTAAAAACATTTGAATGGTCCAAAGTAAATATCCTCAGAAATTCACAAAAAACCAAAAAGCCTATAAATGACAAAACCAAAGAAAAAAAAACTCAAAAATCTTTGAATAGAAAGACACTTCCTAAGACAACAGTCTTCCCCAACACAAAAACCTAAACTCAACTCCGCCAAACCACCTTGAAAATCCATACTATACATATACATGTATATATAACAACTAAGCACACGAGATTTTGCAGAGAGAAACAAGGAGAGAGAGAGAGAGAGAGAGAGAGATTCACCAACCCCTCTTCTCTCTCTTTCCAATAACATTTTAACTTTATTTCTTGCTCAAAGTTCTTACCCTTTTTTTTCCCTTCTCTTGTTTTCCCCGCTACTTCTCCCTCTTGGAATTTTATTTTTTTTGCAATTCTACCTCATACCCAGTTTTCAAAAATGGAGTTTTTGGGTTCCCATTCGCTCAAATTCCAATCTTTTCATGTCTAAAACATCTGGTTTGGGATTTTGGGTATTCATTAAAGCATAAGAAGTTTTTGAAAAGGTTTTGATTCATGGGTAGGGGTGGAAACCAGTTGTTTGATGATAATAGAGATGTGTTTCTCTCGGTTGCCTGTTTGGGGTCTCAATGGGGTAACGTTCAGGATATGCAGTATCTCCCTAGAGGAGGTCTTTTTGCAAGTGTTAATCTAATGGGTACGGGGGACAACAGCAACTTAAAGTCTTTATACAATGATTTGTATGTTAAGTACTTGTCCTTTGTTGGTTTTCAAGAGGAGGAGGGGGTTTTGAAGAAAAAGAAAGGTGGGCTTAAGTTGAAGATTAAGGTTAAAAATCCCTCGTTAAGAAGGCTGATTAGTGGAGGGATTGCTGGTGCTATTTCAAGGACTGCAGTGGCTCCTTTGGAGACTATTAGAACTCATTTGATGGTGGGGAGTAGCGGACAGAGTACAACCGAGGTTTTTAAAAATATAATGCAGACTGATGGATGGAAGGGGTTGTTCAGAGGCAATTTGGTTAATGTGATTCGTGTTGCGCCTAGCAAGGCCATTGAGGTAATGAAAACTTCTCTTTTGCTTATGATTTACTCAATGTGAAAGAAATGTTCTCGTGGTTAAATTCATTGTTTGGTGTGAGTTTGCTGGGTTACTTGATTGGTTTTGTTATTGTTGGATGTCCATCAATTTTTGTGTACTGCCCGATTCGTGCGTTGCAGTCTTGTATCTGAGGATCTGAAGGAAGTTATGTGCTTGCTGTAGGCATTTATTGTTCTTCTCTTTTTGAAGAATTACTGTGAAAATTCCTCGATTCTGTTTTCTTGATGTCATCCTTTTTGTTTGCTTCTAGTTCATTGATGGTTTATATGTTTGTCTGAGTGTCAACATCGATTATTGCTTCACGGAACAGCTTAGGTTGTCTGCTTTAGTATGGTTGCAAACTGCCTGGCTATTGATAACTTTTTGGTTAAGCTCTGTAATGTTTTGATGATGTTATATAGTTGAACCATGAATGTCCATGATCGTTCTTAAGTGCATTATAAATCTTTAATGCACTTAAGTTCAACTTCTGATCAATTTATAATGCACTTAAGAACTGATTTTTTATGAGTTCTCAAGTGCATTATAAATCTTTAATAGCCATCAACTAGAGCTCGTTCATTAGGATGAGGGTAAAATTGATCAGAAGAGTATACGCTAGTTAGTGGTGCCCAATTTGACTACCTCTTTTGATTGATGGCAGTTCAACTTTGCCCCTAAGAAAATAATTCCAGGCAAACTAATCTCTGTTAGTTAAGTAGATATCTTCCACCCTATTGTTACATCTTTTGAGCAACTACAAAAAAATGAGGATGCTAATATAGAGGGTGAGCTAGCTTCCAGCAGGTACTTGCCTGGCATATTCTCGTTGTTTGGATTGCATCTCACCTGGTAAACAAAGATTGATACTATCATTTACCACGAGTAAATTGACTTGTCAAATTAACTACCTTCTGTTTTCAATAACGGGCTTTAAAGAAGTGGCTGCTGGATGTCAGTCCTATGTGGATTGTAATGAGACTGGAGATTGGCAGTTGTCTATCTGTAGGTTGGCAGAGCTTCTGGCTGTAGTTGACCATCGTAATTCTGAACTTCTGCAAATAAATCTTCTATAATTGATTGGAAAGGTAACCAATTAAATATTCGAACTTCAGCGGTCTAAATTAAAAGCTTACATATCCATGCAGTTGTCTGTCCTTATCTTTTCTTTATGTAGAGAGTGAGAGAGTGAGAAGGGTATTGTGTAGCCATGGAGTGTAGAACCTTCACTGTATTAATTAACAATGCCTTTTAGTCTCCTCTGCCCTCATTTATTTCTAATTAGAGAAGAATAATTAAGCTCTGCAGCTTCTGCATATTTTAAGCAGCATTCCAGTTCCAGGTACATAATCTTACAGGTAACTGGCTTCTGTGTCTGCAGCTTTTTGCATATGATACGGTAAACAAGAAGTTGTCACCTGCACCGGGGGAGCAGCCCAAGCTTCCAATTCCTGCATCATTAATTGCTGGTGCTTGTGCTGGAGTGAGCTCTACTTTGTGCATGTATCCGCTTGAGTTAGTCAAGACTCGATTAACTATACAGGTATGTGCAAAACCTAGAACAAAAACTGAAATCTTGGGTGCTGATGCTGTTCAGTTTCTCATGGCATCTGATGTTATTCTGCAGAGAGATGTTTATAATGGTATAGCACATGCATTCTTAAAAATACTGCGTGAAGAGGGCCCTGGAGAACTCTACAGAGGTCTTGCTCCCAGCCTCATTGGAGTTATTCCATACGCCGCTACAAATTACTTTGCCTACGACACATTACGGAAAGCCTATCGAAAAAATTTTAAGCAAGAGAAGATTGGCAACATTGAAACTCTTCTAATCGGATCTGCTGCTGGTGCCATATCAAGTAGTGCAACTTTCCCGCTTGAAGTTGCTCGCAAGCACATGCAGGTAGGAGCTCTCAGCGGAAGACAAGTATACAAGAATGTGATCCATGCCCTAGCTTGCATACTGGAACAAGAAGGTATCCAGGGGTTATATAAAGGGCTGGGACCCAGTTGCATGAAGTTGGTTCCTGCTGCTGGGATATCTTTCATGTGCTATGAAGCATGCAAAAGGATACTTGTAGAGGATGATGAAAAAACATGAAAGGAGCACGTGAGCCTGAGTGTTTCTGTCTTGAGCAGAAAGGAAATTTGAGGTTTTAGTAATTTTTATCCATACCAAGTTAACATATCTTGGGTTTTTGTCCCCGTTGATTATTTTTTTAATATATAGGAAACGGTCCAATAAACTTGTTTGCGAGGTTAGAAAACATACATCGCCTTTGTTTTCCTGGTTTTATTGAATTGATCGGACATTTACATTTAAAAAAATGTTAGTGGACTTGAAAATTATTCGATTGCTACTCTGAAATCTTGGTCGATTAACCTAGTTCCACCTCTTTCTACAACTGAAACACGATTTCGAGTTAGGAATTGGGTAACCTGCTTTGAGAAACGAGATTTGCATAGTGAATTGTTGTTTGACATTTAAGACGAGCTGTGAATTGGGGCATATCTTCAAGTTCTCAGTTGAGATTTTCATACCCTTCTGGCCCGTTAGTTGAACGAATGGCAACGAACATTCCATGAGCGACTCGTGAGAATGCTCCATCGGCGATATAAGAACTTGGAAACAAATTTGAATTTTGAATTTGCGAAAGCATTGTTTTTACAAAATCTCCTAAGAGAAATATCATCACAGCAACTAAACATTGATAGTTCGAATCTAAGATAGGCGGGTTACATATGTCCATAATAAAGGAACTCAAGAGGACAAGCTAAATTCATCATTTCAAGCTCAGCTCTGCTCCTCTGCATCTGCTGCTTCCTGTGCAGCAGCGGCAGCCATCAACTCATCAAACTTTTCTGTCTTGCCTAGCAATATTTCAATCTGTAAGAGAACGAATCCAGATTGTCAGTCTTTCACTCTTGAAAAAGAAATAAATCCAAAAAATGACTAGCTATTGACAAAAAAGAGTGAAGAGCAGCTAGCTCAGACGGGTACAAATACTAAGAATACACACACAGGGACGATTCTGCAGAGGCCTCACAGTATAGCTGGATTGGATAAATTTTAACCATAAGCTACATCTCTGGATTAATATGAGCTCCTAGTATCTGTAGTACTTGGTGAAATAAGGCATCCATTAAAAGAGAGTCCATGGCAAAACCCCATCAATGTTGCATCCTCCATCTTCTAATTTGAACCTGGGATCATGCCCCTTCTTAAACAAAACTAAAAATGCATGCTAGCATGCACAGTGGCAGTTTTTGTTACTTTAAAAACACATTTATGCTAAAAATCCTAGGTTTCCCAAAGAAAGCAGTGCAGAAAAAATTCCAAAGTTGGTGAAATCTTTATTTGGGAGGATTCCATCCGCTGCATACCACCGCAAGTATATCCTAACAACATGTCTGACAAATGTTGCCCAACACAAGGCAATGCGATGATTTACCTTAGCTTTCGGAACAGGACGCCCTCCTGTTTCTTCCCTCATGTCAACTGTGGACGTCGTGATCTCTAAGCATACACACAACACATAATAAGTGATCAAGCTCTCAACATCAGCTTGAATCATAAAGGGAGACATAAGAAAGGAAGAGAAATCTCACTTTTCTCAACAGCAAGTCCATTATTCTTCAAGATCTCAGCAATGGTAACAACAGTGGCTATTGCTGTACATGTAACATAAAAATCAAATTATATTCAAAATCTACAATAACAAGAAATATGGACCAAAATACTTTTCTTCCGTAACCAAAGTTTTCAGAAAAAAGAGAGGTCGTATGACTACATTGCACCGCACTTCCATCTTATGTTTTGTGATTGAATAGTGTATATTTAAATCAGACTCCCAGCCAAGTTGAGCAATAACTCCCCTGACTTACAATTAGCTAAATCAGCACTTGATAGGGAATGCAACACAGATTACTAATTTCAACAGGCAAAAAATGCATCCCAAGTATAAGAGAAATAAATATATAAATAAATGAAATCAACATGCGGATAAAGAAACAATACCCATCCCAAGAGCAGAGAGCTCCACTTCATTGTGCTGTTGCATGTACCTCTGCAAAAAAATCAACCATTAAATAGCTAAATAACAGAACAGTCCACAAATACAATAACGTCACTAAAACCATTTCCCTTTCTCTAACAAGCCAAGAATTACAAAACCCTCCACCAAATTCAGAAGATACAACCATGTTTTAATTAACTTCAACGCAATAATAAGATACACAAACTTCCATTTTTCATTTGTTTTCTCATCCACAGTTCTCCCAGCATCCAAACAGAGCCCGTAGAAAGAAAAGAACAGAAAAACCCTAAACAGAAAAGGGCAAGAAAAGAGAATAAAACAGGACCCGTGTCCATGATAGCAAAAAATCCCTTAAACTTTAAAACCCTAAATAGATCATTAAACCCGTATAAAAGACAAAGATCTAGCTTATCCAAAAAAAAGGAGAAGTGAAACATTAAGGGGGGTTTCGGTTTGGATGCTTTAAGTTACCTTGGCGAGATTAACGTAGAAGAAAAGAGGTTTTTTGGTGTTAGAAACTTGGATTCGGTTCTTCTTGTTATTGCCTGAATCTGCTGCTGCTGTGATGTTTAAGTTGGTAACACCCTCTGTGATTCCTTCCATTGCTCACTGCTTTCCTTCTTTATTTTCTTTCTTTCTTTTAGAGAGAGAAAAACCCTACTTTCCAATCTCCTCCACTCTCTCTCTTTCTAGCTAGCTAGCTATCTCCTGCCTGCTATATTTCTAGATGAAGGCGAGAGAGAGGGCGAGAGGGATTTTGTGTTATAAATACTCAAAAACCCTTAGCCCAAGCATCTCCTCCTCCTGCTACCCTGCTTTTTACTAGGGGTTTGCTTTCCGATTTTGTTATTTAGATACGGTGTCGTTTCAAACAATTAGCCCCACGCCCATCCCACTCATCCTTAATTGGGCTTCTTCAGTCACCTCTTTTTTTTTTGAATGGGAAAAATTGAACTAGGTTAATTTACTGAAGGAGTCGAATATTTTATTAAAATAATATTATTTTATTTTTTAAAATAAAATTAAAATTTAATCAAGTGTTTTACTAAGATAATATTTTTTTATTTAACTTTAAACATTATATAAATTAAACTTTAAATTATAAAATTTTTTAATTAACTTATTTAGTATAGTTAGATTAATAATTATACGAATGATTAAATTAAACAAGTATACAAGATGGGGTTAATAAAATGTCAATATTTAAAAAAAAATTAATTTAATATATTTTTAAATAAAATACATTTTTAAAATGTGTTAAAAATAGAAATTATTATATCAACAAGGTAAAATAATAATCAACAGTTCGAGTCTTACAAGTTAACAGTTCGAGTCTTACAAGTTTTATAGTCACTGAAAACTTATATAATTGTTAACTTCATGACCCGTAAAATTAATCAAAATACGCGCAAACTAGCATAAACATCAACATAAAAAAAATAGTCCAAATGACAAACCATCATCATTTGTTACTTGCATGATTGATTACTTGGCAGATATTTGTGATTATTTTTTATTTAAAATTATATTTAAAAACATTAAAAACAAAAAAAAATTAAATAAAAAGATAAAACTTTTAAAAAACACGGTTTTAACATCTTTCCAAAAGGTCAGTGGGTGACCGAACAAAGCAATTCGAAAATACAACGCAACCTCGAACTTGCGCTGCAGCAGAACAAAAATCAAGGGCCAATTTGCAATGACAAAGATCTGTAATATATTGAAACTCGATGATAACCATTCTTACACTTGGAAAGAATTCTTAAGCCAAGTACTACTAGACAATGGATGAATGTTTCTATAAACTTTTACCAAAAAAATAAAGCATCACAAAACTGCACAACAATGGCATGAACAAACATAAAAAGTCCAGCAACATCTGCTCATGTAGGGATGGATAGAAA
>Ga0307515_10025417_pt1 | contig 10248 bp, 7 predicted proteins | sample 17_EM_MG_FD_194513 | JGI IMG/M metagenome (GOLD analysis project Ga0307515, IMG submission 194513) | Populus trichocarpa ectomycorrhiza microbial communities from riparian zone in the Pacific Northwest, United States - 17_EM | ecosystem: Host-associated > Plants > Roots > Unclassified | place...
GAAATTTGTAGCAAATTTAAATAGTTCGTTTGTTTCAATCAAATCATGATTGAAGGTTAGTGAATTGTATTTTGTGGTATTAAGGTTGTGAATTTGGTGATTTTATGTTTATTATTATTATTATTATCGTCGTCGTCTTTATGATAAATGTTGTCCGAATTGTTATATTGTTGCAATTTATTTTTCATGGGAGAATTAATTAAATTTAGTGTTCATCTACTATTATTCTATAGCAAAAAATTTATTACTAATCAAAGTGTTAATAAGTTAATTTCTTTTTCAAAAGAATTACTGATGAAGTTATATTAGCTTTCAGTTTATTAAGTTTATTAATTGTCGTTGTAAATGATTGTTGTTGTATTATGATTTTAGAGATTCATTAAGTAAATTAAATATTCAAAAGATTATAATTTAATTACAATGTTTTGTCCTTAAAATAATTGCCACAAATCTCATGTAAGAACCTTAACTAACTAAAATATTTTTGTATCTATCTAACCCCAAGATCCACATATCTAATTCTCATTTAATAGTTTAGATCCATTAGGTCTTTTTTATAGGTAAATATTTTATTTTAGAGTTTTAAAAATATAAAATATTTAATAGATTTTATATAGAAGTTTTTTTTACTCTTACACGACTATAAATCTATAATATATATGACGTTTACAGTATCTATATTGTATTATATATACAATTAAATTTAAGAATATGTGTGTGTATAAATTTATTTTTTCTTTTAAAAAAACCAATCATATTAGGGAAACTATATCTGCAAAGAGAAAAAATATCTCTGGTCCAAATGTTTGCCAAAACAGTAGTTGCAATTTAAAGGAAAAAATCATTATATACTATACATATGTAATTTATGTAGTACAATATAGTTGTACGTACCACGTAAATATTAATAATGGATTTGTAATGTTTTTGCAATGATTTTTATTTATTTATATATGTGATGAATTCTCTACATCAATCACAAAACTGAATAGATGCCATAATTTAATTACTCCATTAATTGTTTTTAAGCAATCAACAACAAACGTGATCTATTGTAAATTAATGTTTTTCTTATAGTAAATATGATTAACGTGTGTGTGTGTGTGTGTTAATTCTCTATTAACAAAAAATGTATTCATACACATGTGGCAATTACCTTTTTTATGGAAAGCCAATTATTTAAAATTCAGAAACCCTATATTTTATATTTTATCATTTATGGATTTACATTCAATTTGTATGAAGAATGTCATAACTCATTTTTGGGTTATTCCCCAATTCATATTTTTTCTCTCTTCAAAAAAATAAAATACAAAAAATATTATCAAAAAATATAACAGTGAAAAAAAGATGTCAAAATGCTCAGAAAATGGTTAAAAAGTGGTTGAGGTTTAAAACTACAAAAATTAAAATTTGACGGTATATCGTTGACTGATGAGAGCCCTGTTGATGAAGAAAATTTAATTTGAGAAAGAAAAGTCCAAAATTAGATGTTTATGTACTCATTTAAATTTTATTAAAGGTTTAATTGAATTTATGAAGGGTTTGATTACAAGAAAAATTGATTTTGAAGTCAATTTAGGCTTTAATTGGAAGATATTAAAGTTCTGGGGCCAAATTATAATTTTTTAGAGTTAATTTGATCAAATCAGGGGCTTAATTGCATAAATATTGAAGTTTGATGGTCAATTAAGGACTTAATTAAAGAAATCTGAAACCAAGGACCAAACTGGAAAAGGCGCGTAAATAGAGGGGCTGTAATTAAACCGTATCAGGGGCCAAATTGAAGAAATTAGAAGTTTATTACTCAATTGAGGGTCAAATTGCACAAATTTGAGACCAAGGATCGATTTGGAAAAAGCGGCCAACTTTAAGGCCGGCAATTGAATTTGACAAGGATGCAATTGAATTGATTTTTAAAATCAAAATTGCAATTGAGGACTCGATTGAACAAATCATAAATTGAGGACTGATTTGTACTTTAACATAAGTTTGGCGCCGTTTTCATTTAAATGAAACGGCGCGTTTTGCCCAAAATAGCGTTGTTTCATACACTGTTAAAAAAAAAAAAGGAAGCCCGAAATGGTGATGTTTTGAACGGCACTGTTGGTCTTCTTCTTCCTCTGGACGCGCGAAGCAGGGGAAGAAGAAGATTTTTCTTCCTCTGTTTTCCACCGCCTTCCCCTTCAAAAAGACGCCGACTCCCTTTCAAAAAGACGCCGACCAAGGACCCCCACTTGCCCAAACTTTTCACGTGTTGGAGGGGCGGTGGAGGGGCGGCAGCACAGTGACCGCCCCGGTCCCTTCCTCCCCTGTTTTTGCCTATAAAAACAGGGGAATGGAGAGCAAAAAAAAAGGGAGCACAAGGAGAATATTGGCCAAAATTGCAAAAATAAACAAAAATTTTATTTTATTTGTCTTTTAGTATCCGGGGTACGACATTACACGTAATGCGTATTTCGGATAGTAAATTCTTTTTTAGGACGCAAAAACGGTTAGGTTTTTACCCCATTAAGATAAGAACCTCCTTATTAAAGAGGGCTTTTCTTGAAACATAGACAGACCAACAATTAGAAAATGTAATAAGACTATATTTTTTTATCAGACAACAAAACAATGCAGCTTACCTTAGGTAGGGCGTAGTTGGGGTGCTAATATCTTCCCTTTACGCAACCAATCTTCATACCTGATCTCTGAAACCAGTTAGGATTCTTAGTGACCAGAATACTAGGTGGCGACTCCCATTTAAATTTTCCACTGATAAGAGACAAGAATTCCTTGTCTCTCAACATTTACCAGATAAACAATTCCATTTTACCTGAGATGGTGGATGATCATCGCGACGCCGCACACATGCGACAGAATGGCGACTCCACTGGGGACCTTGTGGACTAAGCATTGTTTTTGTCTGATTATTGTGTTTTATTGTTTGGTTTGTGTCATTGTTAATATGTATCTCCTCATTTGCTCATACGCTTTTATTTTGTACATATTTGTTCATACATTATAAAATTGCTTCATGCATCATTCGCATTTTGTACGAGTTACATTGAAAACTCTAAGTTAAGTGGGGACTAGCAGCTTACCTTACGACTTTTAGTCAAGGTTTAAGTTTGTGTAAACCCCAACTCTTCGTTCAGTGCTTAGACTAGTAATGATTGGTCCATATGCCATCTCATTACCTATCGAGCCCCTATATTGCCTTCATGAGGGTGATCACTAGGACAGCAAGAGACCCTTTTAGAGACTGAATAGTCAACCTACCCTTGTCATGCATAAAAGAATTAGAACTTGCTTTTAGGGTGTATGCGTGTTGTTTTGCATCAAAACAAGTCTTTCCTGAAGCATCTTGAAATCAAGACTTGCGGGTGACACAATGGTCGTTACTCGGAAAATTTCCATTGTAGAGTTTAGGCAAGAATCAAGATTTTTGCTTCATCATACAAAAGTCACGACCATAGGTCACCCCTCAAAGGGTGAGTTCATCATATAAAAGATACTCATACATTTGTATCATCCAAAACTTTTGAGCATAACTTTTGCTCACAAAACTACAACACGAACAATCCTTCGGTGTTTTCCTTTCTTCCTAAACCATATATAATCTCATATGTTCTTAAGAATTTTTGGGAATTCAAAGTTTAGTACAAAAAACAGAAATCATATTGATGTTTGTCCAAAACAAACGAATTCTGAAAATTCAAGTGATTTCTTAGAAGGGTAACCATACACCTATAAAACTTGAAAGAAAAAAACAAAACAAAAACAAAAACAAAGAAAAAAACAAAAAAAAACCCTATGAGGTGACTCAAAAGTTGAGTTTTATTTGAATGAATAAATCATTTTGCATACTCACATGAAATCAAGGCTTACCGCTCCTAAATGCATGCATTTGAGATGAGGAAATGCCATCATTGATAATCCTTTTACAAGGCTGAAATACATCCATTGCAGTCCCATTTTGAACCTGGTAACGTTTTTTGGAAATAATATTGCCTAGGATCACACCCCACACCAGGGGGCAAGTGCCAAAAAACAACTGAGCTAATTATACTCAACCAAACAAAAATGAAGAAAATAAATAAAGAGCCCAAACCCGACATTGTGGGGGCATGACAGACCATTTTGGAAAGAAATCCAAAAGAAAAAGGTCAGGCAATAAGCATAAGTAATCCTTAGTCTTAAAATCCCTTAAACACCTTTCGAGCCTGCAAAATATCTTTTTCTTCATAACCAATAGCCAAAGCCTACATTACGTACCTAATCAAGCCATTTCCGATCAAAGGCAAGCAATCTGGATCGGTAGGCAGTGCTTTTTCATGTGAATCAAATCATTATTCATGTAATTAAAATAAATGCTTTGAACCGATTCGGTTCTCATTAACCCTCAAATTGAAATTTAAACTTTTTGTGACCAACCAGATGTCACTTCATCTTTAACCCAAAAGCAAGATAAAAAGCTTTCATCACTTCAAGAACCTCTCCATATGAATCACTTGAATTTCTTCAGAACGAGTTTGTTTTGAATCGAGATCAAAATGATTTCTGTGTCTAAAATAGCTTTGAAATTCCAAAAATTCAGTTTGAAAAAAACTCATTGTCAAACCTTCCTTCACATAGCCTCATCTCCAAACCCGAATTGAACATTTGGGGGGCATGATCAAGCTGGGGGGTAATCAAACCTTGAGATAAATGTTGCAGGACAAAGAAGTATGATGGCATCAAAACCCTTCCAGATGTCCAGCTCGCATGATGTGACTTGAGTAAGCAAGAACGAAAAAGCCATCGAAGTTTACATGCATATCAAACAAAAATTTTATTTTGTTTGTCTTTTAGTATCTGGGGTATGGCATTACACGTAATGCATATTTTGGATAGTAAATTCTTTTTTTCAGACACTATAAAACGGTTAGGTTTTTACCCTATTAAGATAAGAATCTCTTTATTAAGGAGGGCTTTTCTTGAATCATAGACAGATCAACAATTAGAAAATGCAATAAGACTATAGTTTTTTATCAGACAACAAAACAATGCAGCTTCCTTAGGTAGGGTGTAGTTGGGGTGCTAATACATTCCCTTTACGTAACCAGTCTCTGTACCCGATCTCTGAGACCAGTTAGGGTTCCTAGTGACCAGAATACTAGGTGGCGACTCCCATTCAAATTTTCCACTGATAAGAGACAAGAATTCCTTGTCTCTCCACATTTGCCAGATAAACAATTCCATTTTACCTGAGATGGTGGATGATCGTCGCGACGTCGCACACGTGCGACAAAGAATTAATTTCAAAAGTTTATATATAAATCTTTTTTTCTTAATAAAAATAACACTATTTCTCAAACTCGATGAGATTTTAATCCCGAATCTTACTTATATGCTCATACCATCTAAACCAAGTTTAGACGATTTCCTTCCTCAAATGAAAAGGTTATAGATTGTCATCTATAAATACCAAGTGAAGATAAGGAATAATATCCAAGAAGTTGAATATATTTACATTACTATAATTGTATCTAGTGGAGGTTTTCAAAGACTAAGTTCCTATCTAGATGATATTAAAACCACACCGCCCTGATGATTAAATGTCTTTAGAAAAAAAAATTATTAGTTTTTTTCTTAAAGATTTGATCAAGAAATTGAGCAAACCTCTTGGTCAGCAAGCCAACCCTTTAAGATTATTGAAGTATTTTTATAAAAATAAAAAATACATTATTTATAACATCACCATCCCTCAAACAACTCATGGAAATGGTTTCCATGCATGTTGTTAAACAATCCAAATTAACAAAGAGAAATACAAAAATAAAAGAGAAGGAGGCTAGGGTTTCATTGATATTGCATGAACATTTTATTCTGAAGAAAAATTATGTTAACCTAAATACAAAGAGATTATATATAGGCTAAAAAAAATATTATTCCACCCTTAATAAAAAAACAAAATAAAATATATTTCTTAACATCTCCCCTCAAACTCACGATGCGACAGCTACAAGCATTGAGAGTTTGTCAACTAGAAAACAAAAAAGGAAATAGAATGAGACTTGGTAAAAAAATCTACAATCTACAAAGAAAAAGAAACAAAAAGCAAAGTAATGGTGTCATGCTTGAGATGATGATGAATAAGATGGAAATCGATCTCAATGTGCGTAGTTCATTCATAAGAAATTAAGTTATGAGCAATGAATAGAATTATGGTTGTCACAATACATGGGAGTAAAATGAGAAAGAGAGACTCTCATATCCACAAGTAACCAATGTAACCAAACAATCTCTTTGATAGTCGATGTCATAGCATGATATTCTACTTCGATTGAAGATTGAGAAACAATAGATTGTTTCTTGCTCTTCCAATAAATAATAAAATCACCTAAAAAGATATGGAAACCAGTAACAGACTTATGATATGTGGGATCACTACCATAATCAACATCAGAGTATGCACGAAGCTCCAAAAAAGAGGTGGATGGAAGTAAAAGACTCTAAAAGACTGTACCTGAAGATATCATATAATACGAAGAACAGCTACCCAATGAACAATAGTAGAAGAAGCAACAAACATACTAACAACATATGCAATATCTAGACGAGTAATAGTGAGATATATCAAACTCTCAACAATAGTACAGTATAAAGTAGGATCTGACTAAGGTAAACCATCAGAAGAAGAATACCTTATGTTAATCTTAATGAGAGTATCTACAATCTTATTATCAGTAAGTCTAGGGCGCTCAAAAATATCTGCAATATATTTTAACTGAGAAAGAAGGTAACATTTGGGTGAGTAGGCTACCTCAATACCCAGAAAATATCGTAGATAACCAAAATCCTTCATTTCAAACTATCTAGCTAATTTTGTCTTCAAAAATGAAATATCATCAATGTCATCAATATATGAAGATAGAATGATACGACTTGCATCAGTGCATTTAATAAAAAAAGCAGAATCATTACTACAAGAAACAAATCTAAAAGAAGAGATCACAACGGAAAATTTTTCAAACCAAGTACGAGGTGCTTGTTTGAGACCATATAACGCTCTCTTGAGCTTACAAACATACTCAGAGTCATGTGAAACCCTAGAAGATGGTGTCATATAAGCTTCTTCTTAAAGATCTCCATTCAAGAAGGTATTTTTAACATCAAGTTGAGAGATATACCACTGACGAACTGAAATTAATATAATAAGAGTATGAATAGTAGTCATTTTTGCAACAGGGGCAAATGTCTCCTCACAATCTATATCATACTATAAAGAGTATCTTTTTGCAACCAACCTAGCTTTATATCGCTCAATAAACCTATCAGAATTAATCTTGATCTTATAAACCCAACACCAACCAACAACACTTTTACCAGGAGGTAAGGGAACTAAATCTCAAGTATCTATCTTATGCAAAGCAGAAAGTTCCTCATCCATAGCTTGCTGTCAAAAATTATCAAGAATTGCCTCTTTATAGGAATAAAGCTCAGAGAGATAGTGAATAGAAGCTAAAAATGAAGTAAATGATGAAGAATAACAAGAATAAGAAAAATCTTGTAACTTTATAGACGTACAAATATGTATGGATTCACGTAGAGGTGGATCCACAATCTCAAACAAATCTTGAGGGACCGTAAAAAAATGAAGCTTCAGGTGTGTCCGAGAATAAAGTATTAGTACCTGCAGAATGATCAATATGAATTGGTCGAACATGAGGAGGAGTATTTGAGGTACTAGGAACCTGAGATGATAAACTACCAAAATCCTCAGAAAACGGTCTATATGAATAAGATCATATATAGTCAAGCTATGAGTAGTGGATGAAATAGAAAAGAAAGGTATATGCTCATTAAAAACAACATGACGAGACATAAAGTTTCTGAGATATTATATCAAAAAAACGATACCTCTTTTTACCTTCATCATAACCAAGAAAGACACAACTAGCAGATTAAGAGGACAACTTATTGTGTTCTACATAAGGATAAAGAACGAATCAATACAACCAAAAACTCTAAATGATGAATAATCAGGGCATACCCATACAACTTTTTGAAAAGAGAAAAACATAAAATATAAAAAGATGGAATTGTATTAATGAAACTTACAATAGTAAGAACAGCTCCTCTCCAAAACTGACTAAGAACAAAAGCAAATAACAAGAGAGAATGAGCAATTTCGACAATGTGCCTATGTTTTTTTTCAGCAACTCTATTTTTCTTAGGAGTATATGTACATGAAGTTTGGTGAATGGTCCCATCTAAGGCAAGCAACTCATAAAATTTATTAGAGGTGTATTCCTCTTCTAAATCACACCTAAAACATTTGATAATAGCAGAATATTGAGTTTTGACAAAAGTTCAAAAGGTTGTATATATCTCAAAGAATTCAGAATGATGTTTCATTAAATAAAACCAACAATAACTAGTGATCATCAATAAATGAAACATAATATCAAGATCCTTCTTTTATGGTAATAGGATAAAGTCCCCATATATCAGAATGAATCAAATCAAATGAGAAAGAAGAAACATAAATACTTCGAGTAAAAGGTAAAGCAGAAAATTTTGCTAGTTTACATCCATTACAATAAAAAATATCAAAAGTTTGTAAATTTTCTAAAGCACCTGTGGATGCCAAAAATCTCGAACGAGAAGACAAAATATGACCTAGACGAGAATGTCATAAATAAAAACTAGAAAAGGATGGAATCAAATGAAAAGAAAACAAATCAACACTAGTAGTAGTAGTAGTAGTAGTAGTAGTAGTAGTAGTAGTAGTAGTAGCAGCAACAACAATAACAATTGGCGCTTTTAACTCATCCAAAATATATAGTCCCTTCTCCCTACAGCTTGTCCCAATCAGCTTTTGATATTGCAGATCCTGAATATAACAAAAGGAAAAGGAAAAAATGGCTAAATAATCACATAATTGACCAACAAAAATAATATTCAATCTAAGTTTTGGAATAAGACGAACATTAGGGAGAGACAAGTGAGGTATGACAATAGAACCAACACCTATTAAGGGCATAGAAATGTCATCAGCAGTTATAACAAGAATAGAAGGCGAATGGGATATAGAAGTAAAAGATGAAGAATCTAGAGACATAATATGAAGCACCAAAATCTAAGACTTATTCAAAATGTGATATACATGAGCATTTATGAGGCAACTGACCTACAAAAAAAAGAAACGGACATTGCTTGTGGCTATAAGAAGAGAAATTTCTAAAATTACTCAACCAGAGTACTAGGATCGGTGATAGGACTCGATAAAACTACTACTGCAGTATTGTAGTATGGTGGTTTATAACCCTGAGGTGGTCTATGAGCATTAGATTATGACTGGCTACTAAGCTTCTAAGTTTGATTCTGGTATAATGAATCGTGTTTACACTAAGTCTTCAAATGACCTTTCTGTTTATAAAAACTGCACTCGTTGAAGGCATCCTTTGTGTAAGGCTTATTCTGATTATTAGAGAATGATTTAGAGAGTACTGTTAGTATAGAAGGATTAGAAGCAAAAAGAATTCTTTTTTCAGAATAAGACTGAAGTTGTATTTCTTCAACCAATAACTCACTGACAACAGAGTCAACAGAAGGCAGTGAAGAACAATGCAAAATTAAACCTTTAATTCCTTCAAAATCACTATGAAGTGCCGTTAAAAATTTGTACCAATCATTGTTGCTCTCTACGAGCAATATAGGCACCACATGCCTTTAATTCTACTAATTCTATAAGAGTCAATTGATTTCAAAGATCTGTCATAGTAGAATAAAACTCCTGAATACTCATAATTTTTTGGTGAAGAGCTCGTATGTCATTTTATAATTGATTCTACTTTGTAAAATTGGATTGTGTGAATAACCTTTATAGATGATCCCAAACTTCCTTTGTTGTCTCATACTTCGCCAACTAAGTATCTATGGAATGCTAAACAGAATTGTTAATCCAGGTAATAATCTTTGCATTGTTTGTTTTCCATGTATCTATCAAAGCAGCATAACCCTCATCAGTATTCCTAGTTATCACATAATTTCCACTAACATATCCCCATATCTTTTTACTTATAAGGAAATTTCTCATTACATAACTTCAACATGAATACTTCTTTCCATCCAACAACACACTCACAGACTGAATCGAAACATCTCTCTTTCAGTAGCCATAATCAATAAACAAAGAAAACCATAATGCAAGAGAAAAGAAAAAAGAAATATCAAATTGTAGAAACTGAACAAATATCTTCTCGAAGTTATACGATC